>Ga0074195_1000194_pt1 | contig 147644 bp, 138 predicted proteins | sample EPASupsiteHSE623_FD_64525 | JGI IMG/M metagenome (GOLD analysis project Ga0074195, IMG submission 64525) | Bioremediated contaminated groundwater from EPA Superfund site, New Mexico - Sample HSE6-23 | ecosystem: Environmental > Aquatic > Deep subsurface > Groundwater > Contaminated ...
TTGCCCGGCAGGTAGCACCAGCTACGGTTACGCCAGCGCACTGACCGGTTATACCGTGTACTGCGCAACCGCTAGCAATCCTCATACCGCAGCCGGTTACGGATCTACTGGATATCCTCAGTACACCGCTTCGGGAGGTTTGAAGAAAAAATAACCCGGTTTGGGAATGAAAATAAAAGAGGGGGTTTTCCCCTCTTTTATTTTTTAACCCGGCCGGGGTTCCCGCCAGCTGATACCTGCAGTGGTTAAAAAGCAGGTAGGGCCCTCTTAAAAGGACTAAAACCTCGGAGAGGGAAATAATTTTCAGGAAGTATTCAAAAATTAATTTAAGCATTGAAAAAATTGAAGTCTTATTGTTGGTTGCCGCGATGGTCGCCATGCTGGCCCGGCGCCTGCAATTGTCTTATACGGTAGGGCGGGTTTTTGCTCTTTTTTGCCAACTTTGTAGCCATCCAATTTTCCTATTCCCTGGTCTTCTGGCTTAATGGTTATCACCGCTTGACCCTGGACTTCCATAAAGATTCAGGACTGCTGTTTCGTAACGCCCTGAGCCTGGGGCTATTGATTTTTTTATCCGTATTTTTGGGGGTTAACCTTCGCAGTTCGGTGAAAGAGCGGCTTTTTGAAATTAAAATCCGGGAAAGCCTACAGCAAGATTTGAAAAATTTTCCGGGTACCAATCTAGTCGGTTTGTCGGTCAGTCGCGACGACAACGCCAAAATCATCATTCTAGCCGATGTCAGAACTCCCTATTCCATCTCTCCGGAATCGGTCCAACGATTTGAGTTCAAGCTTCCTCCCGCCAAGATTCCGGTTGAACTCCATATCCGCTCGATTCTAACCAAAGAAGCCAGCGCCCGGGGCTGGCTGCACCTGGAGAATATAACCAAATAAACCCTGTGGGCAGTGAATTTAAAAAGTAACGGTATTGATTAGTTTTAAATTTTCCCAATTTTCCCCGGCCCGGACGACTAAAAAAAATCAGCTCAACAAATAATCCATGGCTTTGCCCCAGCGGGTGTCCCGGCCGATGGCGGTGTTGGGGTATAAATCATGGTTGGGGTAAATCTCCGGAACAAAGTCGCTCTGGTGGGCCGGGTAAGCGGAAATTCCGGTGGCGTCCGGGTATTTCCCGGCGTAATGGGCTTCGTTGACCACGGTTTTTTGCAGGACTTGGCCCAAATTCCGGGCGGCCTGTTTGACTTTTTGATCCTTGATTTTCCGGGAGGACGAAATCCTCCGGCAAAAATCCCCCAGGTCGATGTAGGCCTCGGATACCCCGCTGCCGCGCTGGTAGGCTTCTGCGGCTCTCAAAGCCAATCTCAAGGGTTCCTTCTCCGGCTTATCCCGCAAAATCGCCCCGGCCAGCTGATCCATCCCTTCCTTTACCTGCGGCATCCGGCTCTGGTCGAAGGCCGAAAGGGTTTCGGTCAGGCAGATTCTATCCCGGTTTTCCTCGATGATATGGTCGATCATCTCCCGCTGGCTGAACTCGGGCAGTCGAGGCTCGCGCATGATGGTATGAAAGGGCCAGCCGCTCACCCCGGTTTCCGATGGGGAAGCCAGGTAGTAATTGGCGACATCCTTAAACTCATAAGCCGCCTCGGCCTCGCCCATCATGCAGGCGTCGAATCCCAGCACCACTTGTTTTTTATCTACCCCGGCTTGAAGTTCGGCATTTTTCAAAGCTTTTTGCAAAGCGGAAAGGGGCAGCAGGCTTTTATCTCCCCGGTCGCGCAGCAAACCGGGAAAGCCCGAACCGTGCCCGCTCATGATAATCAAATAATTGCAGGCGGGAAATTTTTTCATGGCCAGAGCCAGGCTCTTTTCCAGGTGAGCTGCAGAGTTAACCTTGATCCGGTCATCCCGGGCGATTACCCTCGAGGCTTCGGTTTGCTCGTCCTGGCGCTCCAAATAGTAAAATTGCGAAATCACTTTAGAGCCGTAATCATTGGGCCGGTAATCGGGGGGAGCGAGCCGGTCGGCCAGTAAATTTATCTCCGGGCCCGACCCGGCGTTATCCTCGATCTCCCGGATATTGTCCAGCAAGTCGCTCGCTAAATCGTCATTGGCGGCGGCATAGAGCAGAACCGTCCATTTCTTCTCGGGCAGGGACTGCAGTTCCCCGTTCAATTCCGGACGGCTTTCAGGCCTTTTTCCGCAGCCTTTTGCGGCTTTCCGGCTCAAATGCAAGGTTTCCCGGGGAAAGGCCGAAGCGGTCTTCCCGGCCGCCTTTTTCCGGCCTGATCTTTTCTCCCCTTGGTAAGAGGCGATATTCCCGCAAGCTCCAAGCTTCACGCGCTTTTCCCGCCTTCCGGTTCAATCCGGTCGCCCGGCCGCTCCAAAATCAAGCTCATGGCTTTGGCCCAGCAGGTTTCCCGCCCGATGGCGTTTTTCCGGTATTTTTCATGATCCGGATAATTGTGCAAGGCCTTAGGCGGGCAATACGCCGGGTACATGGAAATGCCCGTCGAGCCTTTATATTTGGGTTCCAGATGGGCTTCCTTAATCACGGTATTTTTTAAAACCGCGTTCAACTTCCGGGCGGCGGTTTTCAGGTCTTTAGCCTGGATCTCCGGGCTTTTAGCGATTCTCCGGCAAAAATCCCCCAAATCCCGGTAATATTGCAATACCCCGGTATTCATGTAAAATACGCTTTGTTCCAGAGCCTTTTTCAGCCCGGGCTTTTCCTCGGGGTGTTTTAAAACGGCTTGGCCCAGCTCGTCCATTCCCGCCTTTACTTGCGGCATCAAATTCAAATCGTAAGCCGCAATGGTCTCCTGCCTTTTAACCGAGTTATCGCTTGCTTCCACGATCTTCTCCGCCATCTGCCGGGGAGTACGCGCGCAAAGCTCGCCGTCTTTAAAAATCTTCTCAAAATTCCAGCCGTCGCCCCCGGTAGTGGAGGGAGAAGCCACCAGATAACCGGCTGTGTTTTTCAATTCGTAAGCCGCTTCAGCCTGCCCCATCAGGCAGGAGTCGAGGCCCAGCACCACTTGCTCTTTCTTGACCCCGGCTTGCTTTTCGGCGTTTTCCAGGGCTTGTTTGAAATCTTTCAAAGGCATGTAGGAGTTGTCGTTCTGATCGTGCAGCAGCCCCAAAAAACCCACCCCGTGCCCGCCTGCGATAATCAGGTATTTCTCAGCCGGGTATTGCTTCATGGCCCGCAAGAGGCTTTTTTCCAGGTGCTCGGGGGAGTTGACCTTCAGCCCCGGCTCTTTCTCCAGCAGGGGAGATTCCCCCCCGGCCTTGATGCAGTAAAATTTCGAGTCGGCGGTTTTCCGGTATTCTTTCAGCAGGTAGTCCTCGGGGGTCACCATATCCATCAGCAAATTCAAGTCCCCGGTGGAGCCGGCTTTTTCCAAACTTCGCTTGCCGTGCTCAAAGCCGTTGATCAGAGGATCGTTGCCCGCGGTGTAAACCAGGGCTGTCCAGGACTTGCGGCCGATTTCCACCTTATCCCGCTCGCCCGAGTTTTTTTTCGCTGGCCCCCCGGGCTTGGCGGTTCCCGGTTTTACCCGGTTTTTAAGGATAGCTGGAGTGTAGGGATTAATTTTCATATCCCTATTGTGCCCAAAAAATCTCTTCCTGTAAAGGTGGTTTAAGTTAAATTTTTGTTAATAAATTCTCGAAAAAAATCCAAAAAATTAACATTTTGTTAACTTTTCCCGGTTTACGAGCCTGCCTCAGCCGGGATATAATAGAATAAATTCAATCTCAGGGAGAAAAAAACCAGCATGAAGCTAGGGGACAAGTTCCATTTAACTCCGGCCGCCAAGCCGGGCGGGATGAAACCGCAGGCCGAGGCCCCCAAGGGCGGGAAGATCTCCGAGCCCGAGGATCAGGCTGTTTTAAGCGGGAAAAAGACCCGACCGGCTTCAACCCTGGTAAAACCAACCGGTAATCCGAAAAACCAAAACTGGACGGTTTTGGCCTATTTCGCCGGCGACAACAACCTGGAAGGACAGATGGCCGTCAACCTCATCGAGCTGGAACGCCAAGGCGCGGGCAAGCCGGTCAACCTCCTGGCCCAGGTCGACCGGGGGAACAACCCCACCCTCCGGCTGGGGGGCAAGGCCGGGATGGTGCGCTATAAAATAGAGCCCTTCAAGCTCCAACCCGGCGAACTGGACGGCTTCTCCCGTTATAACCCGCCGACTCTTCCCCTGCTGCAAAAAAAGCACCGCCGCATCTCCTCTCCGGAATTAAAGGCTTTCGGCCCCGCCGACGCCGCCGATCCTAAAGTGCTGGAAGATTTTCTGGCTTGGGGGATGAAAGAATACCCGGCTCATAATTACCTGGTCTATGTCAACTCCCACGGATCGGGAGTCGCGGGCTTTATTACCGATCAGGGGCCGGAAAGCCGACGCCAGGCGATGTCCCTCCCGGAATTCAAACACGCCCTTAAAACCGCCGAAAAAGCCGCCGGGGTAGAGCAAGACCGGGTAGTCCTGGCCCTGGATTCCTGCCTGATGGCTCAAGCCGAGGCGGCCTACGAATTTAAAGACCTGGCCGGCCTGATGCTGGCTTCCCAATCCGTGCGATACGCCGGGGGGATGCTGCCCGGAGTCTTGAGCCGGGAAGAAGCCGCCGGCTACAGCCCGCAAAAAATGGCCCGCGAACTTTTTAAGCAGGATCAGATCCCCCAAACATTCGACCCCGCCCTGCTGGCGGCCGGGCCCGGCTCGCGCAAAGAGTTGACGGTGCCCCAAGAAACCGTTTCCCTGATTGATTTGAAGCAAATGCCGGAAGTAAAAAATCAAATTTCCGGCCTTATCCGGGCGCTCAAAAACAGCCCCGCGCCCCGGGAAATCCTCAAAAAACACCTGGAAGTCCGCAGCCGCACCTCGTATTCCGATACCAACCAGACCGGCAAATACGCCTCGGATCTTCCCGAAATCGCCCGCCAGATCTTAAAAGACCCTGAAATCCGCGACCCCAAGCTGAAAAAAGCCGCCGCGCGGCTTCAAGCCGCCCTGGACAAAGCGATTCTGGACTCTTACCATAAACCGGAAAAGGAGTACGACAACACCTCGGGGCTGGGCGTCCTGACCGCTTCGGATCCCTCGGTTTATCAGCGCGCGGGCTATTCCAACCTGAATTTCGAAAAGGAAACCGGCTGGAGCCGGTTTATGACTTCCTACGCCCCGCAAGTCAAGCTCGACCCCGGCAATTTAAAAGATCCGGCGCTTCTCAGCCCCCGGCTGGCTCTTCTGGCTCAAGTTTCCAAAACCTTGCTGAAACATTCCTTCGCCGAGAGCATCGCCCAAAGCCGGCAGGCCATTTCCGACTCGAAACACGACGCCTCCCTGTCCCCTGCGCAAAGAAAGCAAAAAGCCGTTTTTTCCGCAGTGAGCATCCCTACCTTCATCGCCTTGGCCCGGGCCAACTCCACCGAATTTTCCCCGGAACTGCCGGTCAACCGGGCCGACGACCGCCTGATTCAAAAAACCGTCAACTCGGCGCTCGGCGATTTAGTCAGCTTCGCCTGCGAAAACCCCCGCTACCTGACGGACATCGTATCTCTCAAACTGCAAATTTTCTCCGCCCTGGAGGGGGAAATCAGTTCAAAAACTCTCTCTGAAGCCGCCCGCAATGTGTTAACCTACGAAATCAACAAGCAAAACTCCAAGGCGGCCGAAATCCTCTATACTCTGGGCAAAGCCGCCCGCAATGAAAAAATCATCTGCCTCAAGGAACAGTATGCCTGTAACGACCTGGGCTTCATCAAAGCCGTAGCCCGCCTGTCCCCCGAAGGGATGGAGTTGGGTAAATCCAGACCAAGGAGCGAGAAATCATGAAACTTGAAAATCAAATCAATTCCACCCCCGCCGGCAAATCCCGCGAAATCAAAATCACGGAAAACACCTCCAGGGGTAAGCGGCTCAAACCCAAGCAGACGGTTTCTCCTCAGGATCAAATCGTTTTAAGCCCTAAGGCCGGCAAATCATCCCCCCGGCATAAGCCGGTCTATCTAAAATCGGCCCCCAGCCTTAAAACTTCGGCCTCCGAGGTAAAAAACTGGACGGTGCTTTGCTATCTGGCCGGGGACAACAACCTGGAAGAGCAAATGACCCGAGACCTCAAAACCCTGGAAGCCCAAGGCTCCAGCTCCGACATGAATATTCTGGCCCAGCTCGACCGGGGGGCCCACCCCTCGATAAATTACCAAAGCAAGCCCGGCATGATCCGCTACTACCTGGAAAAATCAAACGATGAGAACCGCATCACTTCCCCGGTCTTAAAAGACCTGGGCCAGGCCAACGCCGCCGACCCCAAAGTCTTAAAAGATTTCCTCAGCTTCGGGATGAAAAACTACCCGGCCCAAAATTACTTAATTTTCGTTTACGGCCACGGGGGCGGGGTGGGCGGTTTCATTACTGATGACGGCCCGGGAAAACAACGCGACATCATCCCCCTGCCGGAATTCAAGAAGACCGTCAAAGCCGCCCAAGCCGAGGCCGGAGTGGATAAAAACCGGGTAGTCTTAGCCCTGGAATCCTGCCAGATGAGCCAGGTGGAAACCGCCTACGAATTTAAAGACCTGGCCGCCCGCATGCTGACCACCCAGTCCTCCACCTGCTGGGATTTCCCCGCAGCCCTCGCCCGAGAAGGGGCGGAAAACTACAGCCTGGAAGATATGAGCCGCCAATTGTTCGAGCAGGGCAAAAAACTCTCTTACGCCAGCACCCTCTCCCTGCTGAATTTGCAAAAAGTCCCGGAATTGAAAAAACCGGTCGTTGATTTCATCCGGGCGGTGAAAAACAGCCCCGTACCCCAGGATAAAATCAAGCGCATCCTGGAAGTCCAAAGCCGCCCCAACTACGGCCCGGCTACTCCCATCTGCCATTACGCTTCGGACTTCTCAGACTCGGCTCAATTGATCGTCAAAGACCCCCAAATCAAAGACCCCAAGCTGAAAAAAGCCGCTTACCAACTGAAAAAAGCTCTGGATAAAGTCATCGAGCAAGCCTTCGTCAACCCGAAAAATGAAAACCCCAAAAACTCCAACGGCCTGGGGATCCTAACTAATAACGACCCCCGCGCCCTGCAAAAGAAAAATTACCACGAGCTGGCCTTCGACCGGGATACCGGCTGGGGAGAGTTCATGACTTCCTACGCCCGGGATGTGGAGCTGAAACCCGGCGACTTAAAATCTCCCGCGCTTAAAAGTCCAAGGCTCGTATTTCTGGCCTCGATAGCCCGCAAAATGCTGCAAAATCCCGAATTTGACAAGCGGGATATCGCGGAAACCAAAAAAACCATCAAACGGGTTAGAAACAACGCTTCCCTTTCCCAGTCGGAAAAGCGCAACGAAGCTTTTTACGCGGCTTACCGGCTGCCTTCTTTTCAAACCCTGCGCCGGGCCGCCGACCAGAAGCTGGATATCGCAAAATCCGGAGGGGATCCGGCTCAGGATCAGCAGGTCAAAAAACTGATAATTTCCACCCTCTCCAGCCTGGCCATGCAGGGGGGCGGTTCCCCCTCGGCCCTCCATGATATCGTGAAGGTCAAACTGCTGGTGTTTTCCGCCCTGGACGGGGAAATCAGTTCTAAAACCCTGGCCGCCTCGGCCCGCAAGGTCTTGGAAACCAAACTGAATCTTCCCCCCCGCCGGAAAAATTACCTGGCCTCCGATCTGGTGCTGACTTTCGCCAACGCCGCCAACAACGAACAAATCACCGATCTAAAGAACCGTTTCGGCGACGACGACCTGGGCTTTTTAAAAGCCGTAGCCCGATTGGAGGGTTAAGGACGCGGGTCAACCACCCGGCCCAATTTCCCCGGTGGTATTCCAATCGCGGACTGGTTGAAAGATAAGCGGCGCAATGGTTCACCCCTCAAAAGAGCAGGGAACTCCCGCCCCGGCCAAAGCGAAATTTGACAAAACTCCGGTTTTCTAACTATAATGTGGAGTAGCCGATTATCTGGATTTTAATTTATCAATCAAAGGCTCAAGATCTGGAGCCTTTGATTCCCGGCTCGCTGAAAAATCGCTTAAAAGTGAAAAAACTAAAATTTAATTTGTCACATTCGAAACTTAAAAACGCAGCCCAGGCGGTGCAGTCTACCCGGCTTTGCTTTTCATGAGAAGCAAAGCTCGCGCTAAAAGAGCCGTCGCTTTTTTTGACGGCCAGAACCTTTACCACGGCGCCCGGGATGCTTTCGGTATCGCTTATCCCAATTTCGACCCCCTGGCCCTGGCCCGGCTGGTTTGCCGCAAAAAAGGCTGGGAGCTGGTCGAAGCCCGTTTTTATACCGGCATCCCCTCCAAAGAGCAGGATATTTTCTGGCACGAGTTCTGGAGCCGCAAAATCGTCAATGCGGGGCAGCCGCACGAAGCCTCCAAAATCGGCCGCAAACCCCTGCCCAAAACCCCTCCCCCCCAGGACGCCTCCACCCTGGTGGTTTATTGCCGGGAACTCAGATACACCAACAGCTATGTCCGGCTGCCCGACGGCACCACCCAGCTAATGGCGGTGGGCCGGGAAAAGGGCATCGATGTCAGAATCGCCCTGGATATGGTCAGGCTGGCCCGGGAAAGAAAATACGATATCGGGATTTTATTCTCCCAGGATCAGGATTTTTCCGAGGTAGCCCGCGAAGTCAAGGATCTGGCCGCCGAACAAGGCCGGGAAATCACCATCGCCTCGGCTTTCCCCAAAAACCCCAACCCCCAGAAAAACCGGGGGATCATGACCACCGAATGGGTGCTTTTCAACCGGCGCGATTATTTTACTTGCCTCGACCCCAACGATTACCGCACTTTAGCCGAAAAGCTGGCCAAACCGCTTGCGGCCAGCGAGCCTTCGGTTCCCAAAGCTCACGACCCGATCTTAGATGTAGCTCCGGGACTATACTGGTTAAAACCGCCCGAAGCCCCCGAACCGGAAATCCCAGCCCAGGCCCGACCGCCCCAAACCGCGGCCCCGGCTCCCCAGCCCCAGACCGCCTCGCAAAGTAAAGGAAGAAGAACAATTATGAGAAAATCCGCAACTCCGGTAAAAACGCAAACCCCTGAAATTGCCGAATCCCCGCAAGAGGCCGCGGTTAAAGCCAAACCGGCCCCCCGGCCCAAAGCCGCTTCCGCCCCGGCCCGGCGTAAACCCCAGCCCGCCAAAGCCGCGACTAAGCCAGAAACCCGGGAAACCCCGGTGCAAGCCGAATTGGCCTTAGCCGCCGCCCCGGCCAAGGCCAAGGGACCAGTTAAGCCCCAAGCGGTAAAACCCCAGACTGCTAAACCTGGAACCGCCAGGCCCCGGATTGCTAAATCTGAAACAACCAAACCCCAGGCGGCCAAACCTCAGCCGGCTAAGCTTCATGGAGCAAAACCTCAATTGAATACGCCGCAACCGGCGCAGCCGCAGGCTGCTCCAGCCGTTGCCGCGCCCGCAACTCCCCCGGTCAATCTCAATAATAACAATAATCAGCCCCGGGGCCAGGGTTCGCGCCCGCCGTGGATGAAATCCCGGGGCCACAAACCCGCCGCCCAGCCGCAGGCCGGCCCAACTCCCCAGGGAGCAAAACCCCAGGCTGCAGGTTCAGCCCAGCCCGCCCCGGCCCAGACCGGACAGCCGGTAAAAATCGCCCCCGGAGTGCAATGGCATAACCAGCACGCCCGGCCGGTGCAAGCCAAAAAGAACCGGCCCCCGCAAGGAAGCCGCCCGGCTGTTTCGCCGCAGGCCAACCAGCCCCAGAAAGCTGCCTCCCCTCAGCCGGTTCATTCCCAGCCGGGCAACCGGCAAGCCGGAATCGGGCAGCCCAGACCCCAGGCCCAGCCGCAGCCGGGAAGATTCAACCAGATCCAGCCCCGGCCAGCCGCTCCCCAGTTTCGCAGCTCCCAGCCGCAAAACAACGGGGAAATCCAGGTGAGACAGCCCGGCAATTTCCGCCGGGATAATTCCCGCGGCTGGACTCCGCAGCCCAAACGCAGGCAGGATACCGAACGGGCCGACCTGCACCGGGAACTTCCCCCACCCTCAAGTTTCCCCGAGCATATCGCCAACCTGGGAGTCAAGAAAACCCTGGCCCCCAAACCGGCGGCCAAAACCGCTAAAACTTCCAAATAGTTCGATTCGATAATTAAAAAATAAAAGCGCCTGGTTCCGCCAGGCGCTTTTTTGTTGCTTAAAACACAAAAGGAAAGGCTGCTTATACCTTTCCTTTTTTCGGGATTAATTTTGGGGAGAGGGGGAAGATCCGCCCCCGTGGGGGGCGAACCTTAGTTGGTAGAGTTATTATAAAACCCGGATGTTAACAAAATATGACCGTTTTGTAAATTTTTTGTTAACACAATTTTTTTTAAACAAAAAAATTCGCCCGCGTAAGCATACCCGGGCGAATTTTTCTATTACTTAAAACTGTTAACCGGAAATAATTTTCTTATTTATCAACCGAGGTTAAGAAACCGTAAGCATACTCCGGATTCATTTCGGTCAGCTTCTGGATGGCTTCCGAATCCAGTTCCTCCCCGATGGTCCTGATGGCCGCCATGGTTACCAGATTATAACCGTTTACTCTGGCGTCTTCCAGACGCTCTCTTACCGGGTCTTGCTTGCCGGTGGTTTCGGTTCTGAGCGTTTTTTCCGGCTCGGCTTCTTCTTTTTTCAGCGAATTGAAGAAATAATGAGTGTTCTCCGCAATGGCGTAATCGGCGAGCATTATTACGGGATGCGCGCTCAAGGTGCTGCCGGCCACGCAGTACATGACATCCAAGGCCGCCTGCATTGCGCCGATGGTTTCTGCGGTGTTGCCCTTGCCGGCGATTTCCATGCTGTGCTTAATGGCCGTGTCCATGACTCTGGCGATGGCTTGGCCGTCCTGGTTGAGTCGGTTGTCGGCCTTCAGGCTGGAAACATAAATATCGGTCAACTTAGCTAGATGCGCTACATCTTTAGTCATATCTCCGGCTACAACCGCGCAATCCTTGCGGTCATGGGACATGGTATCGATTTTTTTAATAAACTGCTTGGCGAATGCTCCGGTCGGGCCGTATCCGACTTTAAAAACTGTCTTTTCCACTTTATAACTTCCTCCCTTGATTTGTATTGATTTTCAGGTTTTCCCTGATTAACGCTTAAGTATATCATATAAGTTGCCTGATTTTCACCCCCAAATGTTAAATTTTTGTTAACAAAAAAACGGATTTTCCCCAAAAAACCAAAAAGGCGCATCCACGCCTTGTCTTTGCATTAAAGGAGCGGGCCGGTAAGCCGGGTTTTGTCGAGGACGGTCATTCATCTAGGATCGGGGTCTCCCCCGACCTCCAGCGACCTACCCGGGAGTCGGCTCTCCGGGCCGGAAAGCGGGAATAAATTCCCAGACTCCCTATTTGGTCTTGCTCCGGATGGGGTTTACCTGGCCTGCGGGTCGCCCCGCAGCCGGTGAGCTCTTACCTCGCCGTTGCACCCTTACCCGGTTGCCCGGGCGGTCTTCATTTCTGTGGCACTTTCCCGGGATCGCTCCCGCTGGGCGTTACCCAGCATCCTGCCCTGTGGAGCCCGGACTTTCCTCGGAAGGGGTATCCCCCCCGCGACCGTCTGGCCCGCTCGCTCCTATTTTAGCAGATTTTAAGGGTTTTGGGTAATAAGCCGAAAAAAATCGCCTGCGGGAAATAATTCCTATAGATTTTTTTCCTGTTTAAGGTATAATAACATTATTAAAAACCTAACCAAGGAGATTTTATGCGCAGAAAACCATCCGCCGCCTTCAGCTTGACCGAAATAATGCTGGCCAGCCTGGTCTTCCTGCTGGCCCTGGGCATCGTGGCCGCGGGGATGTGGGCTCAGAACAAGAGCTTCCAGGCCACGCAAGAACGCAACCGCTTAAAGGAGCAAGCTTTTAGCGTAATCGACAGCGTTTCCTCGGACTTGCGAGCTGCCGCCCTCCCGATTAAGTATTACGACCCCTCGCCCAACCCCGGCAGCCCCTGCGGAACCTTAGTCGGTTATGGGTACAGCGGCCGCCCGGTAATTCAATTTTTAAATTCCACCAACCATTTAATCACTTACCAGTTGGCCTTATCGCAAGGCGATCCTACCGGCAATTTCCAGAAAGTGGTGGCCCAGTCCGACGGCAGCGCCCCCCAGGTTTACAATCTAGCCGACGACCTCTATACCTTCGCCTTGGTTTCGCAAGATCCCGACCCGCTGAAATGCCGGATCTGGGAGATTCAAGTCCTCGCTCAAAAGGGAGATTACCAGTTCCCCGCCGACGGCAACCCCATGACCACCAAAGCGGCGGTTCGGGTCGGCGAGTATGTGGCCGGGATTCCCGAGCGGATAAGCAGCAGCACCATCGGCTCAGGCCCGGGGCCAGGCCCTAGTACCATCGCCCCCAGCACCACCACCAGCATAAGACCGACTACCTCAGTCCGGCGCACCACTACTTCGGTAAGGCGCACTACTACCTCGGTAAGACGCACCACTACTTCAGTCCGGCGTACCACTACTTCAGTGCGTCGCACCACCACCACGGTCTATGACCCTCCCCCCATGAGAAGCGTAATCACGATTTACAAGAAATATTACGGAAACCGAGGCGGATGCTGGTGGGCCAGCGAAGAGTTGTATAAAGATTTAAAAAACGCCGGTTACGGGGTCAGGATCATCCATACCAGCAGCGGGAGTAACCACCGCCAGATCGAAGTCTTTGTCAACGGTAGTTGGAGAATGTTCGCTTACGACCACTATGGCTTCAACCGAACCTATCGGGTCACCAGTTACCGGATAGTAAGCGTCATTAAAACTTACCTTCCAAGCGAGGCCAGAAATATGTCGGGCTGGAAATCCATGACCCACAACGGCAAAAGAGAATATTACCGGTAAACCACTTATCGCTTTGATCCGCCTCCTTCTCCGTATGGTAAGAAAATCCTATGGCGCTGAGGCTGCTTTTGTGGCATAATGTAAGCAAGAGGGGGTTGCATAAGCAACCGGCGGGACAGTCAGGAGGAGCTATGCACAGAAAAGCTGCTTCGGCTTTCAGCTTAACCGAAATTATGCTGGCCAGCTTGATTTTCCTGCTGGCTTTAGGGATCGTAGCCTCGGGCATGTGGGCGCAGAGCAAGAGCTTTCAGGCTACGCAAGAGCGCAACCGTTTAAAAGAGCAATGTTTCAGCGTGATCGACAGTATTTCCTCGGACTTGCGGGCCGGTACCATCCCGATCAAATATTACGACCCCAGCCCGGCTCCGGGGGGCGCGACCGGAAACTTGATAGGCAGGGGATTTACGGGTTACCAGCCCATTCAGTTTCTAAACTCCACCAACCATTTGATCACTTACCAGCTGGAGTTGTCGGGCAGCGTGGCCGGCGGCAAATTTCAGAAAGTAGTCGCCGATCCCAGCGGAGCCAATCCCCAGGTCTATGATTTAGCCGACAATATCGCCGCTTTCTCCCTGACTCCGAAAGACCTCTCGGTACCCCTGATGGAATGCCGGATCTGGGAGATTAAGGTGCTGGCCCAAAAGGGCAACTACCGCTTCCCCGCAGACGGCAACCCCATGACCACCAAGGCGGCGATTCGGGTGGACAAGTACGCCCCCGGCATTGCCGAACGGATCAGCAGCAGCACTACCACCACTGCGCCCACCACCACCTCGGTACGCACCACTACTTCGATTCGCACTACCACCTCGGTTCGCACCACCACTTCCGTGCGAACTACCACCTCAATCCGAACCACCACTTCCATCCGAACCACCACTTCCGTGCGCACCACCACCTCGATCTACGACCCTCCCCCAATGAGCACGGTAATTTCCCGTATCCGCCGGAGTTACTACGATTGTTTCCAAAAGAGCCGGGATCTTTATAACGCCCTGGCCAGAGCGGGCTACGGGGTCAGAATCATCCAGTTCTACACCTACACCAACCATCACCAGATCGAAGTTTATGTCAACGGGAGATGGAGAATGTTCGCCTACGACCATTACGGCTTCAGCCATACCGACCGGGAAACCGTATATAATCAAAGCCGGGTGAATGTTCTGGCCTCCACTCTTCCCGCCCAGGCCAGGAATATATCGGGCTGGAAGTCCATGCGGTATGTTACCGGCACTTACGAGTACTGGCGTTAAATTCTTCGGGATTAAGGATAGATGTTCATCCGAAGCCGGAAAACAGTTTTTTTCGGCTTAATTTTTCGGCCTTCCCCGGTTGACCAACCTCCCCCCGGCAAGGTATGATTAAAGTAATTTCCGGTGAATTTTTCCCAGGAGGAGAAAAGCGTGCAGATTAAACCCGGATTGCCTACCCCCTCGAGCCCCGGCATTCAGAAATCCGGAATTTTTAAAGAAAAAACCACCGCGCCTAAGCCAAAGCTTACCCCCTCGCCGCTCGACCGCCTGCAGCTACGGAGCGAAAAGCCCGTTTCTAAAGCTGAACTGGTTTCCCGAATGCTGGTGGAAAATGCGCAAATCAAGCCAAACCCCGCCAAAAAACAGCAAATCATAGACGAGCTTTGCGCCTTCCCTGCGGGCTGTTTAAAACTCCTTTCCAAAATGGGCAACCGGATCGTGATTCTGGCTTCCAGCCAGTCCATCCGGGCCGCAGGGGTGATCAAACCCTTAAACCCCCAAAACTTCTTAGAGGCTAAGTCCGTGAAAACTATCCGGAAAAAAGCCGCCGAAGCTATGGCTAAACCCCGGGAGGGCAAGGAAAACCCCGAGCTGGAGATTTATTTAGACCTGGCCAAAGCCACCGCCGAGGAAATCCAAATCGCCTTTTTAGACCAAAAAACCGCTACTTGCACATATTTCAACTCCTACCGCAAACCGGTCACCCTCCCCCGGGGGGAAACCGGCGAGGAAACCTTAACCCGCCTGGTTTCCAGCCTCAGCCGCCCCCAAAGCGCAGAACAGCTTAAAGAACTGGTGGAAGTGGCAAAAGCCCTCAACCCCGAAAGCGATTCGCCCTTCCTGCTGCTCCCCGACTACCAGTTCCGCCGCGATCCGGATGGGGAAACCCGCCGCTACAAAACCGAAGATCTCTCCCTGATGAAAGACTGGAGCCGGGCGGCCGGGATGTACCGCCGCCAGGAAAGAACGGTCATTCTAAAAGAAAATATGCTGGACGGGATCGTCACCGCCCGGGCCGCGGGCAACACTTCCCTCCACGAGGCCGCCCACGCCCTGGACTACGCCGTGGAAACCAGCGACCCCGATTACTACCGGGAGTTCGACGCCCTGGCTCAGGCCAAATTCCGCCAATTCCAAGCGGAACCCGAGAAGATGATTTCCCCCAACTGCCTTTCCGGGCTCAACGAGTTCAAGGCCGAAGGCATCGCCGCCCTGATGGGCAAGAAAAAAGACCGCCTGGAGAAGCTCGACCCCGAATGGTACCATGCTGTCAAGAACCTGGTCAAGCGGGCCGACCGGTTGGGCGAAGCCGCCGATTCTTCCCCGGCGTAAAATTCCCCCGAAAAAACCAAAAAAAAATCTCCTTTCCCGCAGGGAAACCCGGTTCAACGGGGAAAATATTTCATACAGGGCAGTTTCTAGCACAGCAAAGGAGATACCAAAGATGGAAAGTTCCTGGTTTGAAACCTTCTTCGACCAATCGTTCTACGAAAAATACTACCAGTTCTGCACTCCCGAGCAAAACCGGGGAGAAGTGCTTTTCCTCATCAAATTTCTCAAGCTGAAAAAAACTCACACCATCCTGGACTTGCCCTGCGGCTTCGGACGCCACAGCCTGATCTTCAAGGAAATGGGCTACAACATCACCGGGGGCGACTACAGCATGCACCAGATCAACAACGCCAAGGAACTGATGAAAGCCACCGGCATCGAATTCCCCGCCGTCAAGGCCGACATGCGCAACCTGCCCTGGGAAAACCGCTTTGACGTTCTCTTGAACCTGTTCACCAGCTTCGGCTATTTCGACGAGGAAGAAAACGAGAAATCGGCCGGGGAATTTTTCAAGGTCATCAAGCCCGGAGGACGGCTGCTGATCGATTTATTCAACCCCCTGCACAGCCTGCTCAACTATAAAGAGCGGGAATTCACCCGCCTGGCCGACGGGAGCTTCCTGCTGGAAGAAAGACGTTACGACCCGGTCAGCGGCTACAATTATTCCACCCAGATTCACATCAAGAACGGCCGCAAGACCGAGCAGAGCTTCCGACTGCGCTTTTACCAGCTCCCCGAGCTGGTGCTGCTGTTCGAAAGAGCGGGCTTCGAGTATGTTTCTGCCAACTATTCCTACACCAACGAGCCCATCAGCTTCCCGCCCAAGGCTTCCCGTTTGATGGTAACTTTCCAAAAACCCAAAAAATAAAACCGGCTAAAACCCTAGCGGGTCAAGGCCTGCAGGTTCTCCAGGGTCTGCTTGAATACTTCGGGCTCCAGCTGATTTTCCGAATAATTTACGTCAATTAGCTGCAGCTCCTTGGTATTAAACTTCAACACGGTGAATTCCAGTTCCATCACCGCCCGGACTTTGGCGGAATTTAAAAAATTCATCACTCCCAGGCGGTCTTTGCCTTCCACCAGGAATTTCCGGTCGAACTCGGGCTCGCCGATTTCCAGGTCTTTGATCAAACCCAGGTTTTTTCCGAAGTCAAACAGGGAATTGTTGAGCATAAGGGAAAAAACCGCGGGGAACTGGTAAGCCAGGTTGATTCTCATCGTCGGGGGCTTGTTGTGGCGGTGGCGGTATTCGTCGCTGCCGAAATGAACGGTGACCGGCCCCCGGTTTCGCTGGCGGAGGCCCGACTCCAGGGTCACTTTCACCGGCAGCCCTCCCAGACTCCCCAGCAGGTAAACCATGCCCATAGAGCTTTTAACCTCCCCGTTCTCCAGCAGGGGGAGCAGGGGCTCCAGCTTCTTGCGGCCCTGCTGCTCGGCTACCTGGGTCACGAAAAAGAAAAACCCGATCAACAATAAAGCGATAATTACGCCGGGAATCAGCTGTTCCATTAACCAAACCCTCCTTATTTACCCCCAAATTCTGGATCCGCTTGCGGCTTTCCTCCCGGCCCCCCTCGCAGCCTACCGGGATTGAATCCCGCCGGAAAACAATCCAAACAGTTGACAAGAACCCCGGGTCTGGATTTTAATTAAATTAACCGGTTAATCAGAAAAAAGGGGGGCCAGATGAAAACCCATAAAACTCCGGAACCCGAAAGTCAGGATACCCGCCAGGCCATCCTGCAAGCCGCCACCCGGCTGTTCGCTCAAAAAGGGATCACCGGGGTCTCGGTCAAGGAAATCGCCCAGGCGGCGGGCGCCAACCCCGCTCTGCTCTTTTATTATTTTCAAAATAAACAGCAGTTATATTCTTCCCTGATCCAGGAGGCCGGAGTATTTGTTTCCCAGGGTTTCGAAAAGCTGCTGAAAGAGAAAAAAGACCCGCTCAAAAAATTAACCCAGGCCCTGGATTTCTTCCTGGACACCCTGCAAAACCATCCCGACCTGGTGCGCATGGCGGTGCGCGAGATGTACGGCTTCGGCGAACTCAATCCCGAGCAATTGCTGGAGATGCAGCGCCTGGCGGTTTCCCCTTTCGAGGAAATCATCCGCCAGGGCATCCAGCAAGGAGTGTTCCGGGCGGTGGATCCCAAAATCGCCGCCATATCCATTTTGAACCTGGCCCATTTCTTCACCGGCCGCCACCTGATCCTGGAATCCATGCCCCGCAAGGCCGCGGCCCGGAATATCCTGGACATCGTGGTCACGGGGATCTTGCAGCGCGACTGAGAGCCGGATTTTCCCCAGATCCATAATTTCCATAGTTTCCCTTTGCCGGTTTATAATCGCCGGTTTTCCCCTCAAAAGCCCGTCCCGCCGGGCCGGATCCGGCCTCTCCTGAGCGAAATAATCCCGGGTTGACAAGGGAGTTATTTTTGCTATAATTAACTAAACGGTTAATTTAATTAACCAGTTAATCTAAAAGAAGATCTTCGAGGCCTGAACATGAATAAATCATCCAAACTGCTCTTAGTCCTTCTGCTGGCTCTTATTCTCCTGCCCCGGTCGGTTTTCGGGGATACACTTTTCCCCGCCGAATTTTCCGTCTCCGCCGGGAAAGCCGAGCCTTCCTCCGCTTCCTCGGGAAACCGCCTCGAACCCAACCAGACCCTGGAGCTTAATCGGGCCGTTGATCTGGCGCTGCAAGACAATTTTACGCTCAAAGCCGCCCGGGAACAAATCACCCAGGCCGAAGCCCGTTTAGGCCAGGCGCAAAGCCTGAAAAACTTCAAGGCTAAAATCGAAGGGCAGTCGGTAGTGCAGGGGCCGGAAATCAACATTCCCATGCCCAATCTGGACATCGTCCTGCAAAGCAAATACAACACCTCGGGCCGCCTGGCGGTGGAGAACCTGCTCACCACTTTCGGCAAGGTGGAAAACCAGATTGTCGCGGCTTTTTTCCAGGTGCAGGCGCAAAACGAAACTTATGCCGCCCGCCAAAGCGAACTAACCTTGGAAACCCAAAAAACTTATTTCAATATCCTCAAATCCGCTTCCGCCTTGAGCGTGGCCGAGGAATACCTGCATCTAACCGGGGAATACCAGGTTCTAGCCCAGGAACACCACCGGCAGGGAGTGGTTTCCAATTATGATGTGCTGCGAGCCGGGATAGCCGTGGAAGAAGCCTCCAAAAATAAAATTTCCGCGCAAAAAGCCCTGGAGATGTCCAAGTCCACCCTGCTGTTCCTGATCGGCAATCCCGAGGAAATCCCTTACCAGGTGCAAAACCAGCCCCCCCAGGTTCCCCCGGAAAACCTGAAGCTGGCCGAACTGCAAACCCTGGCCCTGGAAAACCGCCACGAATTAAAAACCATGAACTACAACCTGGCCGCGGCCCGGGCCGTCTTGAAAGCGGCGCAAAGCCTCAACCGTCCCGACCTGGTGCTCTTGAGCGAGTACGACTGCCAAACCATGAAAGTTACCTTTATGCCGCAATACAACTGGAGCGCCGGGGTGGGAATCCGCATCCCCCTGCTGGACGGGGGAGAAAGCGCCGCCAAAGTGAAGGAAGCGGCTTCCGCGGTAAGGCAGCTGGAAAACGCCAAACTGGGCTTAGAGCAGCAAATCAAGCTGGAAGTTAAAAACGCCTGGCTGAGCGTTCAAGAAAGCTCCGCCCTGATAAAAGTCCAAATCAAGGAAACCCAAAAAAATCAAGAAGGCTACCGGCTGGCCAAAGCCCGTTACACCCAGGGGGTTTCCCTGGCGGTGGAAATGGACGAAGCGCTGGCCTCTTACCACAACGCCCGCAAAAACCTGGTAGATTCCACTTACGACTTAAACCTGGCTGCCTCGGCCTTAGAAAAAACCGTGGGGAGCAAAATCCCCGGCCGGCCCATGGAAATTCCCGACTTTACCCGGTTGGATTCAACCCCAGGAGGCAATTAAATGAAGAAATCCATCTTTTCCCTCAGCTTGCTTTTAAGTTTTCTCCTGCTCGGAATGCTGTTCTCCGGCTGCGGCAAGCGGGCTAAAAGCGAAGAACCGGTGCAGGTCCCGGTTCAGGTAATTACCCCCCAAGCCCTGGAGGCCCGGTCCAGCCTGACTTTTTCCGGGGTTACCTCTCCGCAAGTGGTCACCGCCCCGGCCTTCCAGGTTCCCGGCAAAATTGTCGAACTGCGGGTCAAAGTCGGGGAACGGGTAAAACAGGGGCAGGCGATCGCCCTGCTCGACCCCCGAATTTATCAGAACCAGGTGCAGGTTTCCCAAGCCAATGTGCAGCTGGCCCAAGCCAACCTGGCCAAAGTCCAAGCCGGAGCCCGGGCCCAGGAAATCGAAATGGCCCGCCAGCAGATGCTGCAGGCCCAGCACGGGTTTGAGCTGGCCCGAAATGAAAAAGACCGCTTTGAAAGCTTGTATAAAATCGATGCCGTTCCCAAGCGGCAGTATGAATCGGTGCTCACCCAGTACAATTTAGCCAAAGACCAGCTGGCCTCAGGTCAGCAAAGGTACGAGCTGGTCAAGGAAGGGGCTTCCCGGGAAGACAAGCAAATCGCCGGGGCCAATGTCGAGCTGGCTTTAAGCAGCCAAGCCTCCGCAGCTACCCAGCTCTCCTATACCCGGCTGTTCAGCCCGGTGGACGGGGTGGTAGCCGAAAAGAAAGCCGAAGTGGGTATGGTAGTGGGAGCGGGAACCCCGATCTATGAAATCCGCTCCACCGGCCCGCTGGATCTGGTCATCCTGGTTCCCAACCGCCAATTAGAGCAAATCCACCTGGGCCAAAAAGCCGAAGTGAGTTTTCTGGAAACCCCGGACAAAATCTTCCCCGGAGTGGTAAGGGAAATCAAGCCCGCCTCTGAAACTCCCACCGGCTCCTACCGGGTGAAAATCAAAATCCTCGACTCGCAGCCGAACCACCTCTACTCCGGCCAAATCGGCAAAGCCTTCTTCGCAGCGGAGAAATCACTACCGGCCGCCTCGGTGCCCCTCTCCTGCCTGCAGAAAAACGGCGAGCAAAAAATTTATTACATCTATACCGTCAACGCTCAAATGCTGGCCCAAAAAATCCCGGTGCAAGTGCTTAGAATCCAAGACGACCGGGCCTTGATCCAAGGCGGCTTCAAGCCGGAAACCCAAATCGTGATTTCCGGCCAGGATTATTTAAAAGAGGGCGCGGGGGTCAAAATCGTGGAGGCTCTGGGAAGCCAAAAAACGGTTTCCCCCGACCTGGAACCCACCGCCATCGAATCCGGAATCCGGCTCTGAGGACTGAAAAATCATGAATAACCTGATCAAATCCTGCATCCGCTACCGTTCAATCACCTTATTCACCCTGCTCCTGGTGCTGTTGATGGGAATTTTTTCCTATACCCAGCTGCCCCAGAATGAAGATCCGCCTATCGTTCCGGGCTTCATGATGGTTTACACTTACTGGCCGGGGGCTTCTCCCCGAGATGTGGAAACTTACCTCAGTAAACCCCTGGAACAGGCCATTTCCAAGCACAGCAGCATTTACAAAATGAAATCGGAGTCCCTCCCCGGGCTTTCGATCTTCACCATCCGGCTTTCGGACAATTATCAGGGGGACGCGGTCAATATGGCTTACCAGCAGATCCGCAATTACATCAATGACGCCAAAACCGAGCTGCCGCAAGACGTCATCGGCCCCTACGTGTACGACCGGATGGCCGAAACCGAGGCATACGTCCTGGGCCTCACCTCGCTGTCGGGCAATCGCTCCAACCGGGAACTCCAGGCCCTGCTGGAAAATATCCGGGACGAATTAAAAACCGTGGACGGGGTGGGAGAATGCCGGTTCTACGGGGAGCAGCCGGAAAGAATCTTCATCGATCTCTCCACCGACGACCTGGCGGTGCAAGGCCTCCATCCGGGCCAGATCATGGAAGGGATTAAATCCCAGAATTTCCAGATGGCGGAGCCCTACCTCAACCTGGCGGGCAAGCAGCTCTCCCTGGAAGTCACCGGGGCTTATAAATCGATAGAGCAAATCCGCGACACCATCATTTACGCCGACCCCGCGGGCCACGCCTACCGGGTGCGGGATTTGAACGGGAAAGTTTTCCTGGGCTATGACGACCCTCCCCAGAAACTCACCCGGATTAACGGAGAAAAAAGCCTGATTTTAACCGTTTCCATGAAGCGGGGTTTTCATATCGTCAAGTGGGGCAAGAAAATCGATAAAAAGCTGGCCGAAATCCGCGCCCAACTCCCCGCCGACGTCAAGCTGCTCACCATTTTCAACCAGGCCAAGGAAGTGCAGCGTTCGGTCAATGTCTTCATGGAAAACTTCTTTGAAGCCATTTTGCTGGTGATTTTAATCTTAGGCTTGGGGCTGGGCTTCAGAAACTCCGGCATCGTGGCCGTCACCATCCCCTTGATCGTCTTGGGGGTGTTCGCCTTCATGTATATCGGCAAAATCGAACTGCACCAAATGTCGATCAGCGCCTTGATCATCGCCCTGGGCATCCTGGTGGATAATTCCGTGGTGGTGATCGACAACATCGAACGCTATCTCCGGCAGGGACTTTCCCGGGAACAAGCGGCCTTAAAAGGGGTGGTGGAAGTGGCCCCGGCCTTATTCGCCGGAACGGCGGCCATCTTTTGCGCCTTTTTCTGCCTGATTTTCTTGCCGGGTAGCGCGGGAGAATACATCCGGGCTTTGCCCCAGGTGATTTGCGCTTCGCTGGTCATCTCTTTCCTGGTGGCCTTGCTGGCCACTCCCACCCTGGCCTCCCTCTTGTCCAAAGCCCATCAAAACCATGACGCCCCGGCTGACGCATCCCCCAAATCCAGCCGCTTACGGGAAATTTATTATAAATTCGTGGACTTGACCCAAAACCATAAAAGCTACGCCCTGGGCTTGTTCGCCCTGGTTTTCGCGCTCGCGCTTTTTCTGGCCGCCGCCTTTATTCCCCAATCGTTCTTCCCGGCCGCCGAGAAAAGCCAGTTTCTGGTCAATATTACCCTGCCCGATGGTTGGAACCTTTACGCCACCCAGGACAAAGTGGAGCAGCTGGAAAAACAGCTGGAGAGCATGAAACAAGAAAAATTCCGGGGCAAGCCCCTGGTTCGCGACTATGTTTCCTATATCGGGCAAAACGGGGCCAGATTTTTTATCAGCATCTTCCCCAAAGCCCCGCAAGCCCGCATCGCCCAAATCATGGTCACCACTCCGGGGGGGGCGCAAACCAACCGGGCGGCCCGGGAGCTGCGGGAATTCATTGCCGGTCACATGGCCGGAGGGCTTTTCAATGTAGTTCAACTGGAAACCGGCCCCATCGTGGATTACCCGGTAGAGGTCCGGGTTACCGGCAGCGATCCCCAAACCTTAAAAGAGATCAGCCGGGAAATCGAAAAGCTTTTAATCTCCACCCGGGGGATCGTAACCATCAGCAACGATTACGGAACCGACTCGCAAAAAATCGTGGTAAAAGTGGACCAGGACAAAGCCAAAGCCCTGGGCCTCTCCTCGCGGGATATCGCCGCCTCCCTCTACACCGGCTTTCAAGGCTACCCGGTATCTTTTCTCAAGGCCCCGGAACGCAAGATCGACATCGTTTTAAGGCTGGAAAAATCCAAACGCCGGAACATCGACGACTTAAAAGGCTTTCTCTTCACCTCGGGAGTGGATTTAAGCAAGCGCCGGCTGGACGAGTTCGCCGAAGTTTACCTGGACAACTACTCCAGCGCCATTGTGCGCCGGGAAGAACGGCGCACTCTCTCGGTGGGGGCTTTCGTGGCAGGCAGGCTGCCCAACGAGATTCTCCGGGAAGTAAAACCCAAACTTGCCCGGATGAAACTGCCCAACGGCTATTTCATCTCTTACGGCGGCCAGAACGAAGAAGCCGACAACACCATGAGCAAACTGCTGCCCTGCATATTGCTGGGCCTGGTTTTAATGTTCCTGATCATCACTTACAAATTCAAATCCTTCAAGATCGCCCTGGCCATTTATATGTCGCTTCCCTCGGCCTTAATCGGGGCCATCTTGGGGATGCTGTTGATGCGCCAGTCTTTCGGGTTCATGTCGGCCATCGGCCTGTCTTCCCTGGGCGGGATCGTAATCTACAACGCCATCGTGCTGGTGGAGTTCATCCATAACAATTTAAAATCCAACCCCAATGTGCTGGAAGCCATTAAAGAAGGCGGCTATCTCAGAATCCGCCCCATTGTAATGACCGCCTGCTGCGCCATCGGGGGGCTTTTGCCTCTGGCGCTTTCCCATAATCCCTTGTTCGAGCCTTTATGCTGGGTGATCATTTTCGGCCTGCTCTTTTCCACCGTGACCACCCTGCTGATGACCCCGGTTTTCTACGTGGCCTTCGGGGGAGCCGGCTCCAGCCTGAGAAATATCGCCTATGAGAAACCGGAAGAACCCCCGGCTTCGTAATCAAAATAATACTCTAGAGGATGAGATGAAAGAATCTTGCCGAAATCTAAAACTTGACCGCTGGTTCTACGCCCTCTGCGGCTTAACTTTCCTGCTGCGGATCTACGCTTCCCTCCGCTTTCCCCTCACCGGCGACGAGGCTTATTACCTGATCTGGGCGCGGCATTTAAGCTGGGGATATTACGATCACCCCCCCATGGTGGCCTGGCTGATCCGGCTTTCCACTTCGATTTTAGGTTCAAATCCCACGGCGGTGCGCTTTTTTGCGCTGCTAATGGGAGGAGTGACCCCGGTGATTTTTTACCTCACCTTGAAAAAACTGAGCCCCGAAAAACCGGCGGCTTTCCTGGGCGGGCTTTTGTTCTTATCGGCCCCCTTCGCCGGGGTTTACTTTTTCATCATCTATCCCGACGCCCCCCTGCTCTTCTTTTGGGCCCTCTCGCTCTACTACCTGGTAAAAACCGGGGAGCCGCAAAGCCGGAATGCCGATTGGCTGCTTCTGGGCTTGTTCCTGGGGCTGGGGCTTTTAAGCAAATTGAACTTCCTGATCTTCCTCGGGGGGATGGGGATTTACTACTTTTTCAAGCCCCCCCAATGGCAAAAACTCCGGCTGACCGGCTTAACCTTCGTTCTCACCATCCTGCCCTACCTGCTGTGGAATATCGGCAACCATTTCGCCCCCTGGAACTTCCAGCTCTACCAGCGCCACCTCCCCTCCGCCCACGTCCCGATGCTGAAGTATTTCCTCAGCTTCTGGCTGGAGCAGGCCGGGGTTTTCAATCCTATCTTGTTTTTGCTCTTGCTGGCTTCGATCGGCCTGGCCTTTAAAAAAGGCTTAACCAAACTCGAACCCGCCTGGCTGCTCGGCCTCTGCTTCTTTCTTCCCGGCTTCTTGATCTTTGCGGGTTTTTCCCTCCACGAGGAAATCCAGCCCAACTGGCTGGTGACCGACTTCCTGGGGGCTTTTCTCTTGCTGGCTCTCTTGTATAGAGATACTTCCCGGGCCTGGGTGCGCGCTCTCACCTGGGGAGGGTTGTTCCTGGCCCTCCTGCTTTACGGCCTGCTCAATTTCGCCCTGCTGCACCCGGAAGTATTGTTCGGGCTTTCGGAAAAATCCGCCGCCCGCGACTACCGCGGCAACCATCTTACCGAAATTTACGGCTATCAGCCCCTGGGCCGGGAGCTTAAGCGTTTGAGAATTTCAGCCTTCCCGGGGCAAGTCTCCTTTGTCTTCACCGAGTCCTACCAGCTTTCCAGCCTCTTGAACTTTTATTCGGGAGATTTCACTTATCTCTTGAGCCGGAGCCTCAACGGCCGGGAATACCACAACTGGCAAAAGCTGGAGGAGCTGCAGGGCAGGCCGGGAATTTTTCTCAACCACCAGCCGCTGGAAGAAAGGGGAGACATCCGGGATTTATTGCTGAAGCACTTCTCCCGGCTCGAACCTCTCCCAAGCCTGGCGTATTATTACCGGGGGCATCTGACCCGGTATTTCTACCCTGTAAAATGCTACGATTTCCGCCCCGATGCCCAAACCCACGGTTACCAATTCGGCCAACGCTGACCTTCCCGGTTAAGCCGATTTTTTCGCTCCCCAAATCAAAGCCCCGGGCAAAAGCTGCTGCGGGTTTTCTCCTTCTCCCAGCCAGGGGCTGTCGGCGGCTAAAGCAACCCGAGGCTCCAGCAGGTCTTCCACCCGGAAGCCGGCCTGCTTCAAGCCCTGGAAATAATCTTCCAGAGTCTTGATTTTAAAGCTCATTTCCTGTTTTTTTCCACCTGCCAGTTCCCAGTCCCAGCGATATTCCGCCCCGTTAAAATACCCCCGGCGCACCACCCAGTCGCGGTTTTCCAGGTTCAAAAGATGATTGAAAGGATGAGAAACGCTGAATACCAATTTCCCGCCCGGCTTCAACACCCGATAAATCTCGGCCAGACAGCGATTTAAATCCTGTAAATAATGAAAAACATGGCTGGAGTTGACCAGATCGAAAGCTGCATCCTCCAGAAAAGACAAGCCCGCTTCCAAATCCGCCGGAATAAATTCAATCTCCAAGCCTTCCCTGCGGGCCAGAGCCGTTGCACTTTCCAGCTGCCGGGTAGAAAAATCCACCCCCGTCACCCGGGCTCCCAGCCGGGCGAACAACACCGAACTCTGCCCGCCCCCGCAGCCCAAATCCAGGAGGCGCTTTCCCGCCAGGAGACCCAGTAGTTTCACGTGAAACTCTTCCTCGTAAAGCAGCACGGCTTGCCCGTAGGTTTCCTGATATAACCCGGACATTTCATCCCAGGTTTGTTGCAAATTTTTTTTCATATTCCCTCGCCAATTTTTCTTTTTGCCCGCGCTTCAATTTTTTCAAGTTAATCTCGGCCTTCAAGGCGTTTTTCAAATAACGGTATTCCTTAGCGTAAACCAGCTCCACCGGCCCCTTGCCCCGCAAGAACTTAGCCCCCCGGCCCGCGTTATGGAGCTCCAGGCGTTTCTTTAAATCCACCGTAAACCCGGCGTAAAACGCCCCGGTTTTGCAGCTGACCAGGTAAACGAAGAACTTTCCGCTTTTTTTCACGATACCTGCTTCAAAGGCCCGGGCGGGAAAGCCGGGGTATAGAAATCCACCAGGATCACCGCCCTCCCCGAACCGATCCGGCAGCTTTTCACCAGCCGGATTTCCTTCCTGCGCAGCAGCTGCTTTAAGTGGTCGGTGTAAAAAGGGTAGCTGAGGGGCCGCTCGACGTAGCGGGCGTCCAGCATCAACCCGGGCTTTTGCCGGTAAACATACGCGCGAAAATCCCCAAACTCCATGGCGGTGGGGATTTTGACCCATTGGCGGCCCGCGTAATAAGCGTTCCAGGAGTTCTCGCCCATCAAACTCCCGCTCCCGGCGGGCACATATTTAACGAAATTGGTGGTCTGGGCGTAGCGGCTCATCTCCCCGTAAAATACCCCCAAATTTTCCAAGCCCACCGCCAGAAAACCCAGCCGGAGCAAAAGCAAAAGCTCCCTGCGTTTCAGCTTTTTAGCCAGGTAAAACCCGGAGGCCAGTAGGGCCAGGATCAATAGCGAGAAAGTCCAGTTCTTGTAATAAAACCAGCTGGGATAAAGCGGGCTGGGCAGCCCCGGCAGCAAGCTCAAGGCCAGGGCGCACCACACGGGCAGGAAATAAGCCTTGTCCCGGCTTTCCAGCAACGCCAGCCACCCCGGCAGCGCAAAAATAATCAGCAGCGGGGCCAGAAACAAATAATAGCGGGGGTTGGTGTCCCAAAACCCGCCCAGACTGACCGGCAGGGCTAATAACGGCAGGCTCAGCCAATACCATACATCCCGGCGGCCTTTCCATTCCTTGAATCCCAAAATCCCCAACACCAGCAAAACCGGCCAGCACACCGCCAGTATCCCCTTGCCGACTTCGGGGAGGTATTTCAGATAAAATCTCCCGGTAAATTTTTCCGAAAGCTGAGGCAGCTGGTCGGCCAGGTATCTAAGCTCGTTAAAACCCTTCTCGCCGGGCAGGCCGAAAGAAAACACCAGATTGGGGTATGCGCCCCCCTGGGCCACATAATTCGATTCCAGGGTGTCATAGAGCAGTTTACTGCGGGGTAAAATAAAACTGTGGTTTTTAGCCAGAAAAACCTGGTAGGGCAGGGCTATCACCCCGAAGGCCAGGATAAAGCCGCCCAATTTAAGCCAAGATTCCCGGCTTTTGCCCTGCACCGCCCCGGCCAGCAGCCAGAGACCCCCCAGCAGAAAGCCCGAAAAACCTTCAAAGCGGCTCAGGTAAGCCAAAGCCCACCACCCGCCCGAAAGCTGTGCTGCCCGTTTATCCCCGGAATATAAGCTCCGGTAGAGATAATACACTCCCCAGAAAAAGCACAGCAGGTACAGCCCTTCGGTTCGGCGCAAGCCCGAGAAATAAACCAGCTGGGGGTACACCGCGGTAAACAGGGCGGCCCATTTTCCGCCCCATTCCCCGAACAAGTCCCGGCCCAGGAGATAAAGGGGAAACACCAGCAAAGCCCCGCAAAAGGCCGGGATCAAACTGAGAGCCGTCTCTAGCTGCAGCCCGGTTTTGGCCAGCAAAGCCGCCATTAAAGGAAACAGCGGGGGCCAGTAAAAAGCCCCTTGAAAAACGCCGCCCTGCCCCAGCCAGTAGCGGGCGGTAGCCAGAAAGGCGGTGGAGTCGACTTCCAGGAAAGGGATGCGGGCGAAAGCCAGCCTTAAAGCCAGGGCCAGCCCGAAAAACAGCCCAAGGGCGTATTTTTGCCCCCAAACCCGCAAGTTATCCATTAGTTTCTCAGCATATTCTCAACCTGCTGACGGACAGCGGGGTCGTGGATCCGCGGCAAGTTCGACTGGAGGATTTGTCCGGCCAGGTCGGGGCGGGCGAAAACCCGGCAGATCGAAACCACATTGCTGTAAACCGCGGCCTGGTCGGGGTTTTGCTCCAGGGATTTCTGCAAAGCCTCGATGGATTTCGCCGAATCCCCGGCGTAGTAATAAGCCGCCCCCAGATTGCCCCAGACCTTAAAATTCTGTCCCTTGGTCAAATCCAGGGCTTTCAGATATAAGGGGATGGCCTCCTGCCACTTGCCCCGCTTCAGGTAAACGTTGCCCAGGTTGCCGTAAACCTGGGGATGCTCGGCAAACAGCCGGATGCATTCCCGGCTGTATTTTTCCGATTCGGCCCAGTCCTGCACGGCTTGGGCCTGGTTCTTCTCGATTTCGGCCTTTTCGCCCATGTAATAGTAGGCCGCCGCCAGGTTGTAGTTATATTCGGCTCTCATCTGGTCGGATTCGGAGGGCCCGGCCAGCTCCAAAGCTTTATTGAATTCCTTTACCGCCTCGGGGTAGTTCGCAAAACGCTTGGCCAGGGGCAGGCCGTAGTTGTAATGGGGGCGCGATTTGGCCGGGGATTTCTGCAAAACGTCCTTCCACAGGCTTTCCTCGCTCACCCACACCAGGCTGCGCCGGAAAGTCCCCTGCCCCAGCAGGAGCAGGACTACCGCGGCAAAAATCGCCAGGCTCTCAAACTGCCACTTGCATTTTTCCCTGATCAATTCCAGGGAAACAAAGACCAAAAGGGCAAAACCCATCAGGGGCAGGTAAAGATGATGCTCGAAAATCAAGTCGGCCAGGATGGGCGCGGTGACGGTCAGCAGGTTGAGCAGCATGAACCCCAGAGCGAAGAACAGCACTTTCTGCCTTCTATAAAAATACACCATCCCCCCGCAGGTCGCCAGCAGCAGGGCCAGCCCCAGCAGGGGCTTCCATTGCATCAGGCCGGTATAGAGGGGGTAGTCGTAATCCAAATTCAAGTTGACCGGCAGGATCATGAGCCGAAAATAAGTGGCCAGCACCGCCAGCTCGGAATAAATATGGGTGGGGATGCTGCGCTTGGTAAAGTCGGTCAGCATGCCGCCCAGGCTGCCCTGGGATACCCAGATCACTACCGCCCCCAAGACCAGCAGCCCCCAGAAGGGAAGAGTCTTGCCCCAATCCGGGCGGCTTTGGCTTTCCTCCCCGCTTTTTTGGGGGAGGCTCATTTCCAGCAGCAGGATGGCAAAGGGGAAAATAATCCCGATGGGTTTAGCCAGGAACGAGAGGGGGTAGGCCAGCAGCGAGCCGACCAGGTAAGCGGTGTCTCCCCTTTCCCGGTAGAGCAGGTAAAAATAAACCCCCAGCAGCAGAAAGAAGCCGCATAAGAGCGAGGAACGGCTGGTAATGTAAGCCACGGTTTCCACGTTGACCGGGTGCAGGGCGAAGAACAGGGCGGCGAACAAGGCCAGCGCCGGCCCGTTCTTGAAGCCGGAAAACAATTTACGGCCCAGCAAGAACAGCAGGTAAGCGTTGGCCAGGTGCAGGAGAAAATTGATCAGGTGAAAGCCGAAGGGCGAAGGCAGGGTTTGGGAGTTACCTCCCCCCAGCCAATAGTTGAGGGCGAAAGTCAGCCGCAATAAAGGCCGGTGCACGGTGAGCAGGATGGACTTCAAATCGAAGCCGGTGATTTCCGGGGTTTCGATAATGCTGCCCCAGTCGTCGAACTGAAAAGCCCCGTTAAAAGTCATGAAATAAGCCAGAAAAGTCAGCCCGGCGATTAAGATCAGGGGCAGCCAGGAATCCCAAACTCCCGCGCGGGGCGCGGCGGAGTTTTTCTCATTGCGGTTTCGTTTGCTCATTTTTCGCTTCGTCCTTCATGATGCTTAATTCCTGGGTCAATCTGCGCACGCGTTTTTCCAACTGGCTGATCTTCACCGAATAATGCAGGGCGATGGCCCCCAAGAAAATCAAGGCGAAGAAAAACATGGTGGAAGCGGCCAGCTTGGCCCCGATCAGATCGGTCACCAAAAACAGCAGGTTTTCCCACAGGGCCAGAATAATCAACACCACCCCGGTCATCAGCCAGAGCAGGGCGTATTCGGGCTCCAGCTTCCGGCGTTTCAGCAGGTAGCCCACCAGGTAAATCAGCACCAGGCTGCAAATTGCGGTAATGGCCCGGCTTTGCCAGCTCATACTTACATCCCCCTTCGCCAGAACGCCAGAAAAATGGATAACGGCAGTTTATAAAGATAATACAAGGCTCTAAGCCCCCGCACCTGGGGGAAGCCCACTTTGCGCTCCCGCATCACCACCGGGGTTTCCCCGATCTTGAAGCCCGACAAGGTGAGGCCGGTCAGCACGTCGGCGTCGGGAAAGTCGGGGGGCAGGTTCCCCACCAGGACTTTCAAGACGCGAGAAGACAAAATCTGGTAGCCGGATGTGGGGTCGGTGATCCATTTATGGGTGCACATCCAGGTTAAAATGCTCAAGAAACGAATCACCATCTTGCGCCCGGTGGGCACTTTATAGCCCTCATTGGAAATGAAACGGGAACCGATCAGCAAATCCAGGTCTTCGGCGCTGAATTTTTCCAGCATGGGGCCTAAACTCTTGGGATCGTGCTGCAGGTCGGCGTCCATCTGGGCTACTGCATCGTAGCCGTGCGAGAGGGCGTAAAGGTAGCCGGTTTCCAGCCCCCCTCCGTAGCCCAGGTTGGAGATATGGCTGACCGTTAAGGCCCCGTGTTCCCGGGCGATTTGGGGGGTAAGGTCCCTCGAGCCGTCGTCCACTACCAGGACCGGCACCGAGGGATATAGCCGCTTTAGCTCTTCCAGCAGTTCGGGGAGATTCTTGGCCTCGTTGTATGCCGGGATGATGATTAAAAATTTCATTGAATTTTTATTCTGCCCCCGGGCCGTAAAATCCTTGCCTCAGGCAAATCCCCCAAAAAGTAAAACCCGGACAGGAAAATTCCTTCCGGGTTGATGGCAAATCTTTTAGCCGGGAAGCTTATTTTTGTTCTTTTTTCTTGGCTTCGTTAAGCTTTTTGGCCAGGCGGGACTTTTTCCGCGCGGCGGTGTTGGCGTGCAGGACTCCCTTGGCTGCGGCCTGGTCGATGATTTTCACGGCCTGGCGCATGATGTCGTCTGCGGTGGTGGGCTGGGTTTCAATTACCGCCTTGGCTTTTTTCACCACGGTTTTAATTTTAGATTTGGTCGCCTGGTTGACGACTTTCTTTTTCTCGCTCTGTCTTAATCTTTTTTTGCCGCTGAGATTCTTAGTCAAAATGACACCCCCTTAAAGTTTTGATATTATACCACTAATCCCCGGATTCGTAAAGGGCCTGCTCCCGAGGATGATTTTTCTCCTGTATTCCCCAACTTTTCCAAAAATCCTTTTCTTGGGCCGCGGTTCTTGCCAAGAGGGATAAACCGTTTAACTCAAGAATTTCATTTTTTTTAATACAGGGGCGGAATTTGCGCCCCGGGAGGGTTTACTGAAACTGGATTTAAGCAGTCTAAAAAAACCGAATCATTACAGCCTGCTTTGGCCTCAACGCTGAAAAATCCCCTACTGGTACCTCAAAGCCTCGATCGGATCCATCCGGGCGGCCGTTCGGGCCGGGTAGTAGCCGAAGAAAATCCCGATCAGCGCCGAGAAACCGAAAGCCAGGAACACCGAGCCGCTGGAAACGGACACCGGCCAGTTCATAAACTTGGAAATCAGGTAGCTGGCCCCTATCCCCAGGAAGATGCCGATCACCCCCCCGATGAAGCACAACACCACGGCCTCAATCAAGAACTGCAGCAAAATATTGCCCCGGGTGGCTCCCACCGCTCTTCTCACCCCGATTTCCCGGGTTCTCTCGGTCACGCTGACCAGCATGATGTTCATTACCCCGATGCCCCCCACCACCAGAGAAATCCCCGCCACGCTGCCCAAAAACAGAATCAAGACCTTGCTGGTCTGTTCGGCGGTCTGGCGGAACTCGTCCTGGGAACGCAGGTTAAAGTCGTCGGGCTGCCAGGAAGCCAGGTGATGGCTTTCCCGCAAGGCCGCAGAAATCTCTTGGCTGGCCTCGGCGATCTGGTCGGCGGCCACCGCTGAAACCAGAAAATTATTAAAATAAATCGAGCCGGTAATCCGGCGCATCACCACGGTATAAGGGGCCAGCACCGCGTCGTCCTGGTCGCCTCCGAAACCGCCCCCGCCCTTCTTATCCAGCATCCCGATCACTAAAAACGGCACCTTGTTGATCTGGATTATCTGTCCCACCGGGTCGGCTTCTCCGAACAGGTTCTGGGCCACTACCTGCCCGATCACGCAGACCGGCAGGGCCTGGCTGACTTCCTGGGGGGTGAACAGCCTCCCGCTCACCACCGGCCAGTTGCGAATGTCGAAATAATCCGCGCTCACCCCGTAAATGGCGGTGTCCCAGTTCAAAGTGGCCGACTTGGCCTGGGCGGTGGTTCTCACCTGGGGAGAAATCGAGGAGACCGCGGGGCAGTTTCGGCGGATAACTTCCATATCCCGCTCGTTGAAATTAGTTTGCCCCCCGTACTGGCGGATCCCCCCCTGGGTCACCTGGCCGGGCATGATCATGATGACATTGGAGCCTAAACTGTTGATCTGGTTTTCCACCTGTTTTTTAGCCCCGTTGCCTACCGCCACGATGGCGATCACCGCCCCCACCCCGATGATGATGCCCAGGATGGTCAAAAACGAACGCATCCGGTTGCGCCACAGCGAAACCATCGCGATTTCCAGAAAATTAAGCAAACTCATTGATTACTTCTCCCAGGATTTTCCCGTCCAGCAGGGTGATAATCCTTTTGGCCTGTTCCCCCACGTAAGCGTCGTGGGTCACCACCATTACGGTCAAGCCTTCCTCCCGGTTCAACTGTTTGATCATGGCCATGATTTCCTTGCTCTGAGCCGAATCCAGGTCGCCGGTGGGTTCGTCGGCCAGCAGCAGCACCGGGGAGTTGGCCAGAGCGCGGGCGATAGCCACCCTTTGCTGCTGTCCCCCGGAAAGCTGGGAAGGAAAATGCTCCATCCGGTCTGCGAGCCCCACCTTGGCCATCAGGTTTTCGGCGATTTTGGTGCGTTCCAATTTACTTACCCCGCGGTACAACAGGGGCAGGGCCACGTTTTCCAGGGCCGTGGCGCTGGTCAGCAGGTTGAAGCTTTGAAAGACAAAGCCGATCTTGGAATTTCTCACGCCCGCCAACTGGTCGTCGTCGAAGGTCGAAACGTCCTGGTTCTCCAGCCGGTAGCTGCCCGAGGTAGGCCGGTCCAGGCAGCCGATCAGATGCATCAGGGTAGACTTGCCCGATCCGCTTTTGCCCATCAGAGAGATGAACTCCCCCTGTTTAATCTCCAGGGACACGCCCCGCAGGGCGGACACCAGCACTTCTCCCATGTGGTAATCTTTAGTCATATTTTCCAGGCTTATCAGACTCATATTAAAAACTTTCTTAATGCATGATCCGGCCTACGCCGCTGCGGCCGCCGGCGGCTCCATTCTTGCTGGTGGAGCCGGTGATCACTTCTTCCCCTTCGCTCAGCCCCGAAATCACTTCGGTGTTGAGGCCGTCGCTGATCCCCAGCTCGACTTTCTTCCTCACCTGCTTGCCGTTTTCCAGCACCCAGAGATTAGTTCCCTGCTCGGCTGCGGCTTTCTTCTTCGCAAAGCCGCCGACTAAAGCCGCGCTTGGGCTGGGACTGGGGGAAAGGGCGGCCTTGGGCTTGCCGTTTGAACTTTTATCGCTGGGCACATAGCGCAGGGCCTGGTTGGGGATTTGCAGCACTCCGGTTTTGCGGGCGATAATAAAATTGAGGGTGGCCGTCATCCCCGGCAGGAGCTGGATTTTGGGGTTGGCCACATTGACCATCACATCGTAATTGACCACGTTCTGGGAAGTCACCGGGTTGATGCGGATCTGCTTGACGACTCCCTTGAAAGTTTCCGTAGGGAAAGCCGCCACGTTGAATTCCACCGCCTGGCCGTCCTTGACCTTGCTGATGCTGGATTCGTCCACCTGGGCCTCGATCTGCATTTCCCGCAAATCCTGGGCGATCACGAACAGGCTGGGGGCCTGAAAACTGGAAACCACGGTCTGGCCCACGTCCACATTGCGGGCTACCACCACTCCGTCCACCGGAGAAACGATCCGGGTATAGTTCAAATTAGTGCCGGCTTGCTCCAGCTGGGCGCGGGATCTGGCCAGAGAAGCTGCAGACGACTGGTACTGCCCCTTGGAGATTTCCACGCTGATGGCCGAGCCGGTATATTGCTGCCTGGCCTGGGCGATTTTGGCCTTATCCTGCTCCAGGGTGGCCTGTTGGCTCAGGTAAGTATAGCGGGCGGCGTCCACGTCGGACTTGGCTACCAGGTCTTTCTTGCCCAGCGACTCCATGCGCTGGAAATTCAATTTGGCGTTTTGGGCCAGGGCCTGGTCTTTTTTCAGCTGGGCCTCCTGGGCCTGCAGGTTGTTCAGTGACGCGCTCATGGAAGACTGGGATGCGTTGATATTCTGCTGCGCCACTCCCAAAGCCGCGGTGTCGTTATTCACCTGGGCGCCCGCCTGGCTGACCAGGGTCTGGTAGGAAGCCGGGTCGATCAAGGCCAGCAAATCTCCTTTTTTGACCGGGGAGTTATAATCCACGAACAATTTCACGATCTTGCCGGAAACTTGCGCTCCCACCGTCACGCTGACCGTGGGGCTGACGGTTCCGGTGGCCTGCACCGCGCTGGTAAGGTCGCCGCGGGTAACCGGCGTGGTCTGGTAAGAAGCCTTCTGGTCGCTGCTGACTTTAAGCCAGATCACCCCCCCCGCGATTAAGAGAATAATTACTCCGATGATGATTTTTTTTGCCATTGCTGCTACTCCAATATTCCCATCGCCTGCTTAAGAGAGGCGAGGGCTGAATTATAATTTCCCAGGGCGGTGATCAGATTGCTTTCGGCCTGCAGGTAGTTGTACTGGGCGTCAAAAAATTCCAGGTAAGAGCCCACCCCGGCCTGATAGCGCTGCTGGGCCAGATCCTGGTTTTCCTGGGCCAGCTTGACGCTTTCCAGGGCAACCCGGTAATTTTTCCGGCTGGTTTCCAGGTTGAGCCAGCTTTGCTTGACCTGCTGGAAGATGTTCAACTGGAGAGTATCCACCTGGGATTGCACTTGTTTCACCTGCCCCTGGGCCTGGATAACCTGCCCTTTGGTCTGGAAGCCGTCGAACACCGGGAGGCTCAAACTCAAGCCGTAATTGAAGAAATTGTTGCGCTGGGGAAACTGCACGTCTTGAAAACCGTAGGAGGCGCTGCCGTTAAGAGCGGGGTTCATGTTCTTCTGCTTGGCGGTTAAATTGGCCTGGGCTCCTGCCAGCTGAGCCTGGGCGGCCTGCAAGTCGGGCCGAACCAGAAACGCCTTATTCATGGCCTCGGCCAGGGGAATGGAGTATTCCAGATATTCCAGCGCCCCGGCAACTTCATAGTCATTGACCGGATCCTGTTTGCCCACCGCCACCACCAGCTGCGCCCGGGACTGGGCCAGGCTGTTGCGGGCCTGCTCCAGCTGGTATTCGCCGTTTAACAGGTTGACCTGGGCCTGGGTAACGTCGATTTTGGGCTTGGTTCCGGCTTTATAGAAATGTTGGGCCTGCTCGAGATGCAGTTTGAGACTGTCCAGGTTTTTCTGCTGTACATCCAACTGGGCTTTATTTTGCAGCACCTGGTAATAAGCCTGGTAAACCCCCAGCACCACCACTTCATAGGTCTGGCGGTAACTGAGCTGGGCCTGGGAAAGAGCGGCGTCGGCCGCTTTCACTTTGGCCCGGGTCTTGCCGAAGTCGGTAAGGAACTGCTGGAGCGAGACCGAAGAGTTCCATTGCTGGCTGTTGAGGTTGATGGAGTTGGTGGAACTGGTGAAATTCTGCTGGGTGTTTTTGTTGTAGCCGCCCTGCATATTGAGCTGCGGGTAATAACTGGAATAAGCCTGGATCGAGGAGCCCCGGTTCTGGTCGATCTGGGCCTGGGCCCCGGCCAGTTGAGGCTGGTTGGCTACCGCCATTTTAACCAACTGCTCTAAGGTCAAGCCCGGCTTCTCCGCGGCCCTAAGCGGGCAAAGCAGGATCAACCCCAGCAGGCATAAAAGAATCCCCGGTTTAAAATTCCGCATCGCTATCTTTCGCCTCCGCTCTGTTTCGAGAGCTGTGGCCTGATTTCTAAGTCAGGTCGCCTTTTAAATAATTTCCTCGGGAATACTCCCGCCTTATATTTTAACCCGGACAGGGGGGAGAGTAAATCCCCGCTTCCCGGCGGTAAAATGGTAACAACTAACCACTTTTATTATCTCCGGGCCTGGTTTAAAAATTCGGCCTTGAAATCTTTCTTCCTGTCGAAAAACCAACTTACCGATTAATTAGTGCCGCAAAAAAACCAAAAGTTTCGTTCCCGGGAAATTAAAAAAGCCCGCTTAAAAACGGGCTTTTTAGTCGGATTAATCAAACCGGACTTATTTTTTGCGGAAAGTTTTCTTGATCAACTCGCCGTTGTTATAGATGCGGTTGCCGGTATCCCGGGCGTTGACGTAGTCGTAGCCGGTGGTTCCGTCGGGTTTCTTGACATACCAGAGTTCCCAGAGCATGCTGCCGCCGAAAGAGGGGGCTTTATACTGGTATAAAGCTTTTTGGGCGTTTTTTTCTTCTTTAAAGGTGATTCTTTCAATCTTCAGAATGTAAGGGGTTCTTTTTTCATATTCCTTATACATTTCGTGCAGCATTCTAACCACGTCTTTGACAAAGGGGCTGTTGGGGGCGTCGCTCTGCAGGCCGGCCTTGATTTCCTGAAATCTCTCATCCAGGCTTTTGCCGTCTTCGGATTCAGCGGGGAAGTTGTATCCCCCGCCCTGGCGGATGACAACGAAGGAACCGGGCTGGTTGGTCGTCAGGGTAATCCCGGCGTAGAGCTTCTCCAAAGGTTTGCGGCTTAGTTCCACGCTATCCACTCGGCTATTCGGATCGGCGGACTCAACCTGCGAGCCGGGCAATTTGCCGGCAGCCTTAGCCAGGGGCTTAGGCCGCAAATTTTCAATTCTGTCAATCGCTTTTACGGTCATTCAATAGTCCTCCCTTAAATTATGTAAAAAGATAATGCTAACCAAACCCGCTTAATATTCCAGCGGTTTGCCGTTCAGTTTGGTGGGCCGGTACATGGTCGGCTCCCCCTTGCCCAAGAGCCGGATTTTCGGGTTGGCGCGGTTGATATAGTCCAGCCCTTCTTTGCCGTCGGGCAGTTTCACTTTGTAAAGATCCCAGGTCATCCGGTCTTTATCCAGCGGCCGGTTGGAAAGCTCTTCTCCCTGCTGGTCGGTTAAAAAACGGATATTTTTCAAAACGATATAATGCGGGCTTCTTTTTTCCACTTCCCGGTAGAACTGCACCACCCGTTCCATGAGGTATTTGGTCGGCTTGCTTTTAGGGTCGAGAACCCCGGCGTCGAGTTTTTCATACTTTTCGGTAAAGTCTTCATCGGGTTTATCGGAGTAAAACAAGACCCCGCGGGTATCCCGGCGGTTGGCCACATTGCCCCGCACGTTGACGTCGCAGGCGATTTCCACAAAAAAGCGGTTCATCGGCTTTTTCTCGCCCAGAGTCACGGTATCCAGGGGCCGGTTTTCTTTGGGGGCTTTGATCCCCCGGGCCTTGGAGCCTTGAATTTTCCGGGGTTTGGCCTGGTTTAAGGCGGTTATTTTCATAGTATTCCTCCCTGTTATAAACTCAGTTGATTATAACAAACCCCTAAATAAAAAATGTTAACAATTTGTTAACATTTTTTCGCCTTTTCCAACCGGTTTTAATTTCAGTTTTCCTCCCAGCCTACCAGGTGGAACTTGGGAACCGCGGGGAAGAAATTGCCCAGCGCCCGGGAAGCCAGCGGGTCGTAGTAAAGCTCTCTTCCGTATCCCTGACGGGGGTGTAAATTGCCCACCGGCCCCTTAACCGCCTGAATCAAGCCGCCGAAGATTTTGATCACCCCGCCGGCGGGCCGGTTACAGTTATTGTCTCCGATGTTCTCGGCGTAAAAGCCGTTCCGGCCGTTGGCTCCTTTTCTTCCGGCCATGATCACCGCATAAAGATTAACGTCATAAAGCGGCTCGCTGGGGGACATGGAACTGGGAGGTTGGAGGGAATTCAAATACGGATCCTTGATGACCACCTTCTGGGCGATCAGCCCCAGGGCGTCCCGGTCCCCGTTGGGCTTGTTCCCCGCCGTAGTGTCGGCCCGCAAGACGTCGCCCGCGATTTCAATTTTTTTGTCGTTCTCGATGTCGGCGGCGATAATTCTCCGGCCCTTGTTGGTGCCGGAAAAATTCTTGATGTCCCCGGTGCAGAAGATCACCTGGCTGCCCAGATTGTCGCCCAGCCGGAGATAATATTCCGGCTGGCTGGTGATCACTCCTATATCTCCCCGCATACAACCTTTCATGATGCAGGTATATCCCTGCCCCCCGGAAGACCGGGAGATGATCTTGTAATAGTCGCCGCCCTGAACCACCTCCACCACCGAGTTATTGGCGAGATCCACCGAGAGGGTCATTTTGTTGACCTGGCCCTTGATCAAGATCCCCTTATCGGCCAAATTTCCCCCCGACTGGACATAGACCCCGTTATTGGCGGGAAAAGTCTGGCCGGAGCCGGCAGGCCAGACCAGGTTTCTCAGGTTGAGATTATTGTCGGGGAACTCGATGCGCGATCCGCCGGTGGTCAATCCTCCCTGCCCCAGCTTGAAGAGCTTGTTATACTGCTGCTCATCCGCCGGGTTGACATCCAGGCCGGAATAGCTCCGGCAGATTAAGTTGCCGGTGATGCTGACCGGCCCATCGAACACCGGGCGGCTGGCCGGGTCGGTATAATAACCGTCGGTCAAGGCCATATACAAGTCGCTGTTGATATGAAAAGGGCCTTCCACCCGGTAGTCGTCCCGCCACCAGAGCGGATTGTTGGAGTCGGTCTGTTCTGTATCGGTAAAATAAGCGTACTTGGCGAAACTGTCCTGCAGGATGACCGCCTTGATCTGCTTAAGCTGGGGATTGTCAATACCGTCGTTGAGGTTTACGGTGGCAGTGATCAGGTAAGCCCCCAGGCTGCTGTGGGAACCGGCGGTTCCGGCCTCCTGGATAGCCACCCGGCATTCCAGGTTGCCCAGGCTAAAGGGGGCGATATAAGGAGTACCGGCGCTGGTAATCACCGAGTCCGCCACCTCGGGGATCAGGGCCTTGCCCGCTTCGATCCGGGCGACGGCCTTGATAATGCCGCCTTCGGCCAGGTAATACGCCTGGCTCTGGGTCTTATCCAGCCGGGCGGACTGAAGCTCCGAAGGGCAGAGGATAAACAAGGCCCCCGCCAGGGTGATGAGCAGCAGCAGGAAAAATACGGCCAGCAAGAGGACGCTACCTCTCGATCCGCCCCGGGAGAAAGAAGCTGCGGCTTTCAGCATACTCTTTACCCCCTTCCCTGCAAGATTAACTCTCAGCTAGTACCTGACATTGCCTCCGCTATAATTGGCGGTAGTTTGAATACCGACCACATGAAATTTGGATAGGGGAGGATAAAACATACTCAAGGCCTGGGCGGCGTAGGGGTCGTAAAAAACCCGGCGGCGAAATCCGTTAAAGCTGGCTCCGACGGCTTGTCGATTGGCTTGAATCAACCCGCCGTAGATATTGATATACCCGGCAGCCGCGCGGGTACCGGCATTTTCCGCGCCGAAACCGCCTATGGCCTGGCCGTTTGAATCCTTTCTCCCGGCCATCAAAACCGCATAGATGTCCACATTATACATTGGATGGCTATAGATCGGAGATCCTCCTGCAGAACCAAAGTTGTTAAAACATGCGTCATAAGCAGTATTTTCTTTAACAACGATATCTTGAGCCACCAGCCCGAGGGCGTCCCGGCAGCCCGTGGGTTTTGCCTGGGGGTCATTCACATTACTTTGAGTAACATGCGGGGTATCGGCCCGCCAGATATCCCCGGAAATGGTGATTTTTTTGCCCGCTTCCACATTGGCTACGATGACTTTCTGCCCGTAATTGGTTCCGGATAAATTGTTGATGTCGCCGTTGCAGTAGATTACCAGTTGCCCCAGATTTTTGCCCAAATTCGGAAGGTTTGTCATGTTGCGGCCGCTAGAGTTCGTGGTAGCCAAGCAACTGCTCGAGGAGATTTTTCCGTTGGAATTGTATGGAACATACAGTTCATATTTGGTGGTGCCTTGAATTATTGTAAAACCACTACCATTAAAAGCCATACTATCCACATTGCCTTGAATGAACACTCCCTTATTGCCAAGATCGCCGCCCTGCACGTAAACTCCAGGGACGGTAGGCATGGGGCTGCTACCATTCCATACCAAATCTCTTAATTTGCCGGTTGAACTCGGAAGATTTATCTCGCTAAAACCGGAGTACTTGGTGATGGGATTTTGGTTAGTCACATTGTCCAAGGTTGCGCTGTCGAGTGGGGAATAGTTTACATCATTGATTATTCCCCGGGAAACGGTCGGCCCCATGAAGATCGGAGTTGTAGTATCTGTTAAAGCCACCAGAAAATTATCATTGGTATGGGCTGGCCCGTCGATCTCGTAGCCGGTTCTCCAGGGCAGGCCGTTTTCATTGTCCGAATAATAACCGAACTTAGAGAAACTGTCCTGCAGGAGATGGGCGTCGAGGGTCAACACCGCCGAGGCCAGGTCTGCGGTGTTGTCGGCGTTGGCGTCGGCCTGGCTCAGATATACCCCGGAAACCACCCGGTACAGGGCGCTTACGCCGTGGTCGGGCACCAGGGTAATTGTTACCTTGACCCATAAATTTTGCACTTGAAAGGGCGCTCGGGTGCTGGTATCGCTGCCGGGGCTATCCTTAACCACATTGCCCGAGGCGGCGCTGTTTTCAATCTCCGCGACGGCCTTGACGATCCCCGCTTCGGCGCCGTAATAAGCCTGAGCCTGAAATTTGTCCTGACGGGCGGCCTGCAGCTCGGAAGGACACAGAATGATCAAGCTGCCGGCCAGAAAAGCCAGGCTCAGCAGAACGAAAATCGCCAGCAGCAGGGCGCTGCCCCGGTTATTTGGTAAGGTAATAGTAGGGAATCTGCACCACGGTGGAAAATACCAGCGGATTGGTTGCACCTCGACCACTCCTTTCGTCTTTAAGAGTCAGAGTAATGGTTACATTGTTAAGCCCGGAAACCGCAAAACTCAAGCTTTGCACCCCCCGGCACAGCACCTGGCCGTTTTGAATATTGGCTCCGCTGGGGATCCCGCTCACCGTGACGACATCCCCGCTTTGCCAGATGCAGATGTTCGGGAAGTCGGCGGCGGTAAGATTGCGGTAATCGGTTCCGCTTAAGCCCAGGGCCAGTTTGGGAACATAAAAATTGATAGAGTTGCCCCCAGATGCGCTAATGGCCGTAGTGGTGGCGTTGGGAGGCATGGCGCATTTCAATAAAGCGCTCATTCGGTTCAGGCCGAACCTGGCGTTCTGCTGGGCGTTGATCCGGTTGTTGCTGGTAAGAAAGGTAAAACCCGCCACGGAATAAATTCTGACCAGAATCAAACCTAAAATCAAGGTCAGGGAAATCACCACCATCAATTCCGCCAGCGAAAGGGCTCTCTTAGATCTGCCGGTAATAAGCGACCAGTTCCACATGCTTCCACTCCCTTTCCAGCCAGTAAACTCGAACCGTAATCTGGGCGATCTGGCTTTCCCAGCCGGTAGAACTCAATCGGCTGGCTATAATCTCCCGATAAAACTTAGCGGCATTGGGGTCGCCGGAGAACTGCGGAGAGTAGGTGCTGACCCGGTTGCTCGAACTATTTATGGGGGTACTGAACTGCGGCAAGCCGCAGTTGGCGGCATAGAGATTAAGCGCCTGGTCGGCCCGGATATCATCGAGGATCTGCCGGGCGTAGTTGATGGCCTTGGAATAGTTGCCGCTGTAATTGATGCTCTTGGAGATATAGAAAAACATCCCCACCACCCCGAGGATCCCGATGGAAAGGATAAACAAGGCGATCATCATTTCCGCCATGGAGAACCCGGTTTTTCTTTTTTTCAGGGGCTGGGGAATTGTCATTCCTGCATCTCCTTTTAAAATCCCTGCATCATTTTCAAAATCGGGGCGAACATCGCCAGACACATAAAACCCACCGTTCCTCCCAGAAAAAACATCAAGATGGGCTCCACCATCACCGTGACCTGATCCAGCATTCTTTCCAGGTCTTCTTCATAATAGTCGGCGGCTTTCCCCAGCATCCGGGGGAGTTCCCCGGTTTTTTCCCCCACCTTGATCAGCCCGATCACCATGGGGGAAAACAAGTCGCTCTTGCTCAGGGAAGCGGAAATCTCCCTGCCTTTCATGATCTGTTCAAATGATCTTTTCAGTTGATCGGCCAGGATCTTGTTATTGACATTGTCTTCCAGGATCTTGAAGCTCTCGGCGATCCCCACTCCGCTGTTCAGCAATACGCTCATCAAGTACATCACCCTCGCCATCAAATATTTCAGGTAAATGTTCTTTACCACCGGGGTGTTCAGCTGGGCCAGATCTATCCACAGCCTGAACTCCGGCCTGTCTTTAAATATATGATAACAAAAATACCCCGCTGCTGCCAGACCCAAAAGTACTATAAAGAAAACCGGGTTGGTCAAGGTTTTGGTCACTTTCAGCAAAGCTACGGTTATGCCCGGCAGTTTTTCCCCCATCGAGGAAAACACCATCCCGATCTTAGGCAGGAAAAAGGCCGCAAAAAAGGTCAGCAAAGCCACACTTACCACCATAATCACAAAAGGATAAGTCAGGGAAGACACCAGTTTTCTTCTCACCGTCGAGCTTCTTTCCAGGTAATCGGCCAGGCGGTTCAGGCATTCTTCCAATTGCCCCGAGCTTTCCCCAACGCGCAGCACGCTGATATAGACCGGAGAAAACACCTGCGGGTGCCGGGAAAATGCGGAGGAAACCGAGGCACCGCTCTGCACGTCGGATAAAAGCTTATGGGCGACTTTACGCAGATCCAGGTTCTCGGTGTTGGATAAACTGGCGAAAGCTCCGCTCATGGGAACTCCGGCATTGAGCATTACCACCAGCTTACGGGTGAAAAGCGCCAGTTCAAATAGGGAAATTCCGGTCCCGAATAATGCCATAAAATATCCTTGTTTTATTAACTCCTAAACGGAGTTACATTTTTATTCGCCCCAAAGCTTAAAAGCCCTTCTTTACTATGCTCCTGCTTAATATATCCAAAATTTTACCATAAAAGTCAAGGGCAGGGATAGCGGAATCGGCGATTTGCCGGGCGAAATTTTCCAGCAAGGCGGCTAAGGGTTCGAAATACGGGAATTCCAAAATTTGGGGGGTGGTTTTAAAATTCTCTCCTCCCCCCGGGTAAAAGCTCAATTGCCGGGGAAAATTCACTTCGTCATAGACCAGAGCCCCCTTTTCCCCCGCGATGGCCATCCGGCGTTCTCTTGCGGGGCTGGCCCAGGAGGAGAACAAGTTAAACACCTTGCCTCCTTTATAGCCTAACTGGAGCATCGAGCAGCCGGGGGCGGCAGGCCTGGCGCGGACTTTTTCGGGAGTTTCTCCCAGCAGTTTGATTAAAATGGTCAAATCGTGGATGGTCAAGTCCCAAAGCGGGCTCACCTTCTCCCTCACCGGCCCCAAAGCCGTGCGGGTAAAACTCCCGAACCTCACTTCCCCGACCAGGGCGTTCAACTTTTCCGGGGTCAAAAACTGCAGGAGGGGGTGATAAGCGTAAATCAAGGCGGGAAACAAGACTTTTCCCTTTTCAGCAGCCAGTTCCAGCAGCCTGAGGCTGGTAGCCGCCCGGTGGGTGAGAGGCTTTTCCGCCAGAACCGGGATGTCCGAGCTCAACAAATAAGCCGCCTGAGCATAACGGGTTTCGGGCGGGGTGACCAAAAAGGCGGCCCGGGGCTTCACCCGTTCGCAAAGCTCCACCAACCGAGGAGAAACCGGCAAATCCGGGTAAGCGTTCTGCAGCCGGACAATAGTTTCGGGGCGGGTTTCCGCAATTCCAACCAGCTCAAAATCGGGGGAATCCAGCAGTTTGGCCAGGTATTTTTCTCCCCAGTAGCCGCAGCCCGCCAAGACGGCCTTGATTTTACTCATTATTCCTGCGCCGGTATTCCACCACCAGCCGGTGCTCTCCGGGGTAGAGGTTCAGCAGGGCCACTTTCTCTCCCCCATCGGTGAAGCGAGTGAGGGTAAGCTCTTTTCCCTCGGCGGTCACCCGGGACAATTGGTAAAACAACCCCTCGTCGGGCAGCCGCAGGGCGAAATTGCCCGCGGGCACGGTCACCCCGACTTCCAGGGTGGTGTCCGCAAAGCGGGACTTAATATTCACAGACTTGCGGCTTTCCCAGAAATCGGTAAATTCCTTGATATCGGTAATCCAGTGATAACACTCCCGGGCGGTCTTGAAACTCCCCAGCCACAGCTCGCGGCCCTGAGGGGTCTTGACGATCTTATGGGGGTGATAGAGCAGGCCGATAGCCTGGTGATAATTGTTGGCGCTCCGAGCCAGCAAGTCGGTGAGATATCGGGCGTCGGCCCCCTCCCAGTCTTCCTGGGCCAGGAAGGGCAGCTCGTAAATTCTTAAGGGCAGGCCGTTGACGTCGATCGGGTTGAAGGGGAGCGAGCCCCCGAACAGGTAGCCCTTGCCCCGGTTGGGGCCGTAGCTGGAATCCAGCTTGATCCCGGCGGCCTGCATCACCCGAAAAGGCCGGGTATAGGCCGGGCCCCAGTTGAGAAAATGAATCCGGCAGGCCATGGTTTTCTCTCCCATCAATTTTTCCAGCCCGGTTTTCTGGCGGTCGAAACCCTGGGTGAGAGAAAAACGGTTCCAGTGGAGCTCCCGGTCGAAACCGTCCTTTTCCAGCCGGTCGTTGATTTTGCGGTTAAAGTTCCAGGGGTCGGCAAAAAGGAAAAAGGTCGAGCGGCCCCAGACCTTGGTTTCTTCTCCGGCCATTCCCGTGAGCTTTTTGCCGCTTTGGTTTTCACCGTCGTGGCTGACGATCAAGGATCCCAGCGAGTCGGCGGTGGGAAAGCTCCACAAGCGGGGCAGGGGGCTAAAATTATCCACCCCTGCGAAGAGAAATTTCTCCAGCAAGGCGGCGTAAGGGCAGGGGTTATCGTTCAGGCTCTTATCGGCAACCAAATCCTGGGTTTCCAGCAACCCCCAAAACCGCCCCCCCCGGTCGGCCAGGGCCAGGTTGTTTTTGGGCAAACCCTGCTGCAGGGTGAGGATCGCTCGGGAGAAATCGAACCCCAGAGCCACCAACAGCCCCGAACCCTGCTTACGCAAGGCCAATACCGGCTGTTCGGCGACCTTGGCGGCGGTGAAAAAACCTTGCGCCGACTCCAATTTGCCGAAATCAGTGAGAAGCGGGGCCTGCTTCAAGAGTTCCCCGGTTGCCCGGTCGATCAACTGGGGGTGAATGAAGCTGAAGCGGGGATTTTTTAGTTTTATCGGGGTGGCGTAAATGGCGAAGGTCTTATCCCAACTGCGGTCGGGCAGCTCGAGAATGAGGATTCCCCCCTCTTCGACGAAACTCTTCAAGAGTTCCATCCCTTCGGCTTGGGGTTTCACTCCCCGGGGGATCACGATCAGGCGTTTACCCTGAATGATTTCCCGGCTCAGAGAAGAAATGTCCAGCAGCGAAAAACTCCCGACCTGGCTGGTAAGAGGGTTGATCCAGCCCGCGGAAAAGTTGAGTTTCTTGAAGCTATGACTGCGGGCGGCTTTTTCGATTTGGGGGTAATCCAGAAACAGCAGGCAGTCGGACTGGTTGAACACGGTCAGCCGCTGCCCCGTTTCCTGGGGCTCTTTGCCCCACAGCGGGGAACCCGCCCGCCAGTGATAAAACACCAGGCCCAGCACAAAGATAATGATCAAAAGCCACCAGCATTTTCGGATAAATTTCACGGGTTTTCTCCTTTGCGGTCGGGAATCTCGATTTTTTATTCTGACTAAAGGCTCCGGAACCCTTTTAAGCGATTTCCCGCAGGGCCTCTTTCAGGGTTTTAGCCACGCTCTCCAGCTGCCCCCGGGTGATATAAGGATGCATGGGGAGAGAAAGGATCTCCCGGCAGAGTTTTTCGGCTACCGGCAGGGAGGGTTTATCCCGATAAAGCCCCCGGTAGGGAGCCAGCTTATGAAAGGGGGCCTGGTAGTGGATCTGGGCGCAAATTTCCCGTTTCAGCAAATACTCCCGGATTTTCCACCTCCGGGGATGGCGGATCACGAAAAGATGGTACACCGAGGGGTTCTCGGCAAATTCTCGGGGCAGGATCAAATCGGTATCCTGCAGCAGCTCCCGGTAGCGGGAGGCGGCTTCCCGGCGCAATTGATTCCAGCGGGTTAAATATTTCAGCTTGACTCGCAGGACGGCGGCCTGCAGCTCATCCAGCCGGCAGTTATAGCCGGGGAGGTTATGCACTTGCCCTCCGTAGCAGCGGAGCTCGAAAATCTTTTCCGCCAGTTCAGGCGAATCGGTGAGCACCATGCCCCCGTCGCCCATCCCTCCCAGATTCTTGGAAGGGTAAAAACTAAAAGCCGAGAGATCGCCGAAACTCCCGGCGGGTTTTCCCCGGTAAGCTGCCCCGTGGGCCTGGGAGGCGTCCTCCACTACAAACAATTGATGTTTTTTAGCAAACTCTAAAATCGGTTCCATCTCGGCGGTCAGGCCGTAAAGATGCACCGGGATAATCGCCCGGGTGCGCGGGGTGAGGGCATTCTCCAATTTTTGCGGGTCGAGGTTGAAAGTATCTTCTTTCACTTCCCCGGGGACGGGCGTCGCCCCGGCCAGCAGCACCGCGTGGTTGGTAGCGCAGAAAGTGTTGGCGGGCACGATTACCTCGTGGCCCCTTCCCACCCCCAGGGCCAGCAGGGAGAACAATAAAGCCGAAGTTCCGCTGCCGGCGCCCAGGGCGAAGTTCCGGCGGCAGAGCCCCGCATATTCCTGTTCAAAAGCCCCCAGTTCCTTGCCCATGATAAAATGCGAGGTATTCAACACCCCGGCGATGGCTGCATCGATTTCTTTCTTCAAGGCTTTATATTGCTGGGAAAGATCATTCAGCAGGATCATAAGGCTGCTCCTTTTTGCCCGCGCGGCATTTCAACTGGGAAACCTGTTTGACCACCCGGGCCGGGTTGCCCGCCGCCACGCTTCGGGGGGGGATGGATTTAGTCACCACGGCCCCCGCGCCTACCACGGCTCCTTCCCCGATTTCCACTCCGGGGAGGAGCACCGCTCCGGCCCCGACTTTCGCTCCCCGGCGGATGACCGGCCCTTTCATGCATTTGGCGCAGACGGGATGGAGATCGTTGGCCAGCACCACTCCGGGAGCCAGAAACACCTCGTCCTCGATCACGGTGTATTGGCAGATATACACCCCGGTATGCACCCGCACCCCGTTGCCGATTTTGCAGCCGTAGTCCACTACCGAGTTGCTCCAGAGCTTGAAGTCATCGCCGATCTGGTTTTCTTCCCGAATCACCACATTGTGGCCGGTTTCCAGATTTTTTCCGATCACGCTGCCCGCGTAAATCACGCTGCCGCTGCGGACAAATGCGTTATCGCCGATAGTTAATTTCAATTCGGCGATTTCCCGGGCGGGGATCACTCCCAGCTGGACATTTTCTTCACACTTAAGGTTCTTTCCGCTGCTTATTTCCATTATGCTCCCGGTATAGTTGATAAAATTCGCCCAAGGCCCCCGAGATCATTTTCCAACTCAAACCCTTGGCGGCGCCCGCGGCCCTGGGATAGTGGCTGATTTCCACTTCTTTAACAGTATAGCCTGCTTTGCTTGATTTTACCAGCATTTCTCCCAGCAGCATGGCCCCGGTAAAACGGGGAGCCAGCTCCCGCCAGAGGCTCTTTTTTACCAGAAACACGCTGTCGGCGTCGTGGATTTTCAGCTTAAAAATCCGGGAAAACAAGCGGTTAAACACCCCTGAAAAAAATTTGCGAACCTGCGGGTCGGCCCGGTGTTTGCGGTAGCCCACCAGGAGATCGGCTTCCTGCAGGAAGGGGAGGAATTTGTCCAGTTCCCCGGCCTTCACCTGCCCGTCGGCGGGGATAAAAAAACAGTATTCCTTGCGGGCTTTTTCCATCAGAGCGGTAAGCGCCGAACCCACTCCCCGGTTTTGGGGAGTGGTGAAATACTGCAGCTCCGGGTATTTATTTTTCAAGTCCTGCAGAACTTGAGGCGTAGCGTCGGAACTGTGGTCGTCCAGCGCCAGCACTTCCCAGTCAAAAGGCCGGGAGGATAAAAACCTAAAAGTATCTTCCAGAACCGGGCTCAGGGTTTGCTCCTCGTTAAAAGCCGGAATCAGCAGGGACACGGAAAACGCTTTGGCTTGCTGGGTTTCAGGCACCGGTCTTGATCTGGTTGCCCCCTTGAGCGATGGCTTCTTCCAGGGCCAGCAGCCCCTTGTTGATCAATTCCCGGCCGGAATTGGCCTGTTCGGGGAAGGAAGCGATCCCGATGCTCAGGGTGATTTTCTCGATAATCTCGGCAAACACCGAGTTGCCCACCGTGAAGATGATCTGGGCCGCCAGGTTCTTGGCGATTTTCAGAGAAGTTTTGGGCAGGAAGACCGCAAAGATATTTACCTCATAAACCACTGGCAGGTCTTTGCCTTCCCGCAGGAAAGTATCGATAAGGCCGGTGATTTCGGTCAGCAAATTATCCACCTGGGGTTTGCCGTATTTTTCTTCCAGTTGGTTGACCTTGTCGATCGAAAAGACCAGCAGGGCGCCGGGTTCGTTTTTCTCCTGGGCCTGGCTGAATTCCACTTCCAGGTAGGGCTCGAAGCCTTCCCGCAGGAAAAATCCGGTGTCCAAGTCTCTTTTTAATTCCGGCTTTACCTGGGGAACTACCACCTTGGGAATTTCAGGGGCGGGTTCCCGGGTAATGGCGGGCAGGGCTTCGTGAGCCGCGGGTTGAGCCGGTTGGACGGGAGGCTCGAAAACCGGCTGGGAGATTTCTTCCACCGGTTCGGGAGTTTGCGCCGGAAGTTCGCAAGCCGCCTGATATTCGGCCGCTACGGGCGGTTCGGGGGCTTTTTCTTCGCTTTGCGCTTTGGGGAACGACATCCCGGACACTCCGGGCAGGCCGTTGGTATCGGTAAGTTTTTTCCAGACCTGGTTACGCAGGGGCTGGGCTTTGGAATCTTCGTCTTTTTCAGGCTCTCCCTCGCTGCGGGTGATTTTAGGGGTAAAGGGCCGCATAATTTTGGGAATGGAAGTATCCCGTTTCTCCGACACGCTTTCCAGGGTGGGGATTTTAGGGCTGAAAGGCTTCATCATGCCGGGATCGGGAGGGGTTGAAAATTTTACCGGTTCTTCCTCCGGGATTTCCCTGGGAGTTTCGGCTCCGGTTAAAAACGCGGGCCTGCCTACGGGGGAAACGGTCTCTGCAGGCTCAACAGCGTCGGGCTCCTCTTGCGGGGTTTCAGGGATGGCCTGATGCCAGTCCATTTGCTTTGAAATTTCCGGCTCCGGAGCTTCCGAAGGGAGGGGAGCGTCGCTCAGGCTGATTTTAGGCCGCTGTATAGGAACATCGGGTTTCCTGATTTCCGCGGGGTTGAAGACCGGGGGTTCTTCATCATCGGAAAGCCGGGTCTTGGAAAGAGATTTTTCCTGAAAAGTAGTTTTCTCCCGGCGGGTAACTTCGGAGATTTTATTACCCTGGGTCATGCGCAGATCTCCCAGGGTATTCATCATCATATCGATCAGATCTTCCTGGCTGAGGGCGTGGAAGGGGTGAGTAGCGGCGGCGATGCTTATGGTTACCTTGGGATAAGCTTCGTTCAAGGTCAAGTCGGCTATCCTGCGCCTTATGCCTTCGGCCATTCCGGTAGTTTCGCGGATTTCGGTTTCGGGCAGAATCGCCGCAAAAATTCCCGGGGCGTAACGGGCGATAAAATCACTGGCGCGCAGCTTTTCGTGCACTTCCTGCGCTACCTGCCGGATGATCGAGCGGTAGCCGTCTTCTCCCAACTGGCTTAAAATCTGGTCGTGATAATCCAGTTCCATCATCATTAAAGAGCAGGGGGTATTGTAATTTTTCGATTTGGACACTTCTTCGGTCAACTGCCGGTCGAAAGCCTGGCGGTTGAAAAGACCGGTCTCCGGGTCCAGGTTGGCGTAACTGGCTTGCAATATACCGCTCAGCAATTCGGCGCCCTTTATTCCCATCTTGTTGATAAGTTTTTTATTTTCTTCGTAAATCTGTCTCAAACGGGCGCTTTCCTTGGTGCGGGGGCTGCCCAGCAGCACCAGGCACCAAAGCCGGTTATCCACATAACCAGGTAAACCTACCCGGATGTCGAGGGCTTCGAGCTTTTCCCCGATATCGGGAAAACTGCTCAGGAACAGGCCGGTTTTCTTCTCGGTATTGAAGAGGAAAGACTGCCCCTTGTTTTTTTCCTGCCACTGGACAATGGCCGCGTGGTCGAGGGCCAGGGGTTTGAAATTGGCGATGTCCTCGTTGGCTGCGATCGAGGGAACCAGTTGATCCATGGTGGGGCTGATCAGGTAAACCACCCCGAACGGCATCTGGGTCAGCTGGCATAATTTAGCCAGCAGATCCTCGCATACCGTAGGCACGGTCTCGCCGTAGATTTCCCCGAAGCGGTCGTCCAGCTCCTTGCTGGCCCGGCCCCGGCGGAAGATGAAGAGCAGGAGGAAAACGGCGATCACCAGAGCGAGGGCCCCGAATATAAATTTTTTCAGCATTTCCTTGACGATCAGCATCTGGTAGCCGCTCTTTAACTGCTTGAGTTCTTTTCTGGCTTTGGCGTGAAAGGGATCGGCAACTTTAGTCATGGCGATCACCCTTTCATACGAGCTCATGGATTCCAGAAATTTTTTCTCCCTGGTAAACACCTGCCCCAAAGCGAATAGATATTTAGGGTTCTTGGGAGACAGCTTTACCGCGTTCTTCAAATAAGTTTCTTCTTTTTTGATTTCGCCTTTTTTATGGTAAACCAACGCCATATTGAAATAAGAATCGGAATGCTTGGGGTTTAACTGTATGGCGGATTTCAAATAAGACTGGGCTTTATTGTAATTGCCCTCCTGCAGGCAGATCAAACCCAGAAAATAATTATAGTAATAATTTTTGGGGTTCAGCTCCAGGGCTTTTAAATATTCTTTTTTGGCTTCGGTGTAATTCTTAAAATAAGCGTAAATATCGCCCATCACCGCGTGAGGCACATCGTAAGTCGGATCCAGGCGGGCGGCGTATTTTAAAGACTGTACCGCCCGGGTCAGATCATTTTGCTTGAAATAAGTCTTGCCGTATTCGACGTATTTCTGAGCCGAATAACGGTCGGCCCACAGGGGCGAAAGCAAGAACAAGCCCAGCAGCAATAAAGCCGGAAGCTTGCGAGAAATAGCCTTGATCAATGGTCCACCTCGCGTACTATCAATAGCTTACAACGCTATAAGCCTTGATCAGATTGGTTAATTTGATTTGAGGAAGATTAGAGCTTTGAAGAAAGTACCCGTAAATAACCAGTTTCTCTCCGCCTTTCAAGTCCAGGGGATAATCGAAAATCACATTGATTTCCCGGTTTTGTTCCCGGACTTTAAAAGCGTAGAGGAAATTTTCATGGTGGTCGGTTTCAAAACCTTTGGATTTTACCGAATAGTTGAGGATGCGCCCGGAGCCGGGCACCATTTCCCCTTGGACGCAAATATAGCGGTCGTAATAGTTTTGGGGTTCCGCCGCCAAACTTATAACGCTGAAGCGCTCGGCCACGGTTTGGGCTCCCAGGGGAACCAAAAATATCAAGTTCAACAGAAGAACAGCCAGGATTATTTTTTTCATCTCGCACCTCTCTAAAACAGAAATATTCTACGCCCTGCCGGTTTTTCCTTTCATTTCTCACCCCCGGGAAGAGAAAAATTCCCGGAGCTTTAAACTTGGGCCGGATTTTTCCTACTCGGCCTTCTCGTAAACACAGCTTCCCGGGTTCAAGGTTGCCAGGTAGGGCAGGTTGCGGTACCGTTGCTGGTAGTCCAAACCGAAGCCCACCACGAAACGGTCGGGAAGCTCAAAGCCGATATAATCCGCCGCTACCTTCGCGGTTCTCCGCTTGGGTTTGTCGAATAAAGTGCAGAGCTTCAAGCTGCGGGGTTTTCTAAGCTGAAGGGCCTGAACCAGAAAATGAATGGTGTCGCCGTTGTCGATCACATCTTCCACCAGCAGCAGATCGCGGTTTTTCACCTCGGTATCCAGGTCTTTCAAAATCCTGACTTCTTCGGGGCGGTCCTTGCGGCCGTAACGGGTGACCACCATGAAGTCGAGGGCGGCGGGGATATTGATGGCCCGGGCCAGGTCGGCGTAAAAAATCGTGGCTCCCCTTAAAATCGCAATCATGACCAGGTCTTTGCCGGCGTAATCCCGGGCGATTTCCCGGCCCATTTCCTCGATCCGTTCTCTCAACTGCTGCTCGCTGAACAGAATGCTTTCTATTTCATTGTACATATCTTCCTCCTCAGGCTTTTACAGGCTTTCCGCCCGCAGGCGGTAAACCCGCGAACTCTGCAAACCGGCCAGAAACTTCCGGCTGAAATCCAGCCCGACGATCCAGACGATTTCCCCGTCTTTTTCCAGGATCGGGATTCTTTCCCGTTCTCCCCGGGCGATTTTTCGCTCCTGGAGAAACTTTTTAACCGCCTTGCCGGGCAGTTTTCCCGGGGGCAGGTAGCGGTCGCCGTCTTTGCGGCTGCGAAGCAGGATTTCAGTCCCCAGCAGCCCGGCGTCGAAATATCCCTCCCAGGGACCGGAACTTTTATAATTCCCGGCGGGCAAAATTTCCCCTGCAATTTTAATGCCCCACTCCTTAAAGCTCCCTCCCCGGGGCAGCTCTACCACTTGCGGCCTTAAAGGGCTTGCGATTTGCCGCCCCCGGTAGAGCAGCAACCGGGTTTGGGTCTTTTCCCCGATCAGATCGCCCGGCAGGGGACAATGTTTCCCCGGGCGCCCGGCCAGGATTTGCTCCAGGGTTTTCAAGTTCACCCGGGACAAATCTTTTAAATCGCCCTTTAGCTCCTTCAAACCCAGGAGCAGCATCCGCTTCTGCCAGAAAGGCGGCAAAGCGGCCAATTTTTTCAAGTCGAAACTAATCCTGCCCGAGATTTCGCTTGCCCCAAGCTCCCGGTATAGTTCAAGGGCGGTAGAATCGAGAAAATCCCCGTCCTCCCGCACGTTCTCCCCCAGACGGGAGAGAGCGGTCTTGATTTGCGGGTTATATTGCATCAAAAGGGGCAGCAGTTCCCCCCGCACCCGGTTTCGCGGGATTTGCCAATCCCGGTTGCTGGAGTCTTCCAGAAAAGGGATTTGCCGTTCCCGGCAGTAGTTCAAAATGTCTTCCCGGGAAAGCCGGATCAAGGGCCGGATAAGTCCCTCGGGAGCGACCGGGTAAATCCCTCTTAAACCCTTCTCGGAGCTGCCCCTGATGATATGCAGCAGGATGGTTTCGGCCTGGTCGTCCAGGTGGTGGCCGGTAGCGATCAAGTCGGCTCCCAGCTTTTGCCGGTACTCCTGAAAAAGCCGCCTTCTCAGCTTGGATCCCGCTTCCTCCAGGGAGATTTTTTCGGATCCGGCGGTTTCCCGCACGGGCAGTTCCAAACTATAACAGGGGATCCCCAGTTTGGCGCAGGCTTCTTCCACCAGCCGGACTTCCCGGGGGCTTTCGGGCCGGAGACCGTGATCCAGGGTCAACACCCACAATTCCAGTTGTTTTTCTGCCCTGAGTCCCGCCGTCAGGTGCAGCAAGGCCATGGAATCGGCTCCCCCGGAAACCGCCAGCAGAATTTTCCGCCCGGCTTGCAGCATTTTATAGTCCCGCATGGTTTGGCGGAAAATTTTTTCCTCGGGGAGCAAAGGCTGTTTCATGGATTTATTTCTGCGCTCCAGCTAAAATCAAGTTATTTTCAGTATTCCATCCGGCTTAAAAAGAGTCCTCTCCGGGCGGTTGCCGGGGGAAGGTTTTCTTGGGGTAGCCGCAGAAAAATCCCTCATGTGTGAATTAATGGGAGTCTCTTACGCCAAACCCGGCCACCCCGAGGCATATTTCCGCGACTTTCGCGCCCACGAACCCGAAAACCCGGACGGCTGGGGCCTGGCCTGCTACCCGGACCGTTCGGCTCTGCTTTTCAAGGAACCGGTAGGAGCCTCAACCAGCCTTCTGGCCGATTACCTGCAAAACCGGGCCGAATTGAAATCGCAGATTTTTATCGCTCATATCCGCAAAGCCAGTCAGGAAAATACCAAAGGATCCTACGCCAACACCCACCCTTTCCTGCGGGAACTGGAGGGCCGGGATTACTTGTTCGCCCATAACGGCAACCTGGACAATTTCGCCGACCTGCCGCTCGAGACTTTTCACCCCCTGGGAGACACCGACTCGGAGCATGCTTTCTGCTACCTGATGGGCCGGTTGGCCCTGCGAAAAATCGGCCGCTGGCAGCCGGCGGACTTCGGCCTGCTCTGGAAAATTTTTCAGCGGATCAACCGCCTGGGTTATTTCAACTGCCTGTTTTCCGACGGGGAATTCCTGTTCAGCTACTGCGACTATGAGGCCGAGTTTCAGGGTAAACTAAAGGGGCTTCATCTCTTGCATGACGAATCGGGCTGCATAGTTTCCAGCCTGCCCCTGGGCAGCGGCAACTGGGAACGCTATAAGCTGGGAGAATTGAAAATCTTTCAAGCCGGGAAATTGATTTTTTCCCGCCTGCCCTAGCCCATAAATCCGGTTGGATTTAATGGGGCCGGTCTTCCAGCAGTTTCTTGACTGCATCCAGCAAATCCTTGACCTGGAAGGGCTTGGGCATAAATTGATCGGCCCCGGCCTTTAAAGCGGTATCCCGGATTCCCGGGTCGATGATGGAAGAAACCACCAGGATTGGGATCTTGGAAAAATGGTCGTGGTATTTCAGCAAGCGGGTCACCGCCAACCCGGAAAGGTTGGGCAGGATGATGTCCAGGATCATCAGATCGGGAATGGTTTCCTGCACCCGCTGGTAAGCCGAAAGGCCGTCCGAGAAAAAGAACAGCTGGTAATTGGCTTCCCCCTCGAAAGCCGCCTGCACCAGTTCGGCGTGCAGGGGCTGATCTTCGGCGACATAGATTTTTTTAACCATTATTTTTTCCTCCTACCAGCGTCCTTTGATTTGCAAGCCCGCGCCCCCGCCCAGACCTAAGTTCTTCAAAGCGGCGTCATAATGCAGCACCGAGCTGCCGTGCATATCCAGGCTTTTGGAGGCGATGGCCCCGTAGATCACCGTGCTTCCGGTAGCCGAAACTTCGGCGGCCGGGGCGTAAATCGACATATAAGCGATGCCGCTCCCGCCCAGGTCGATTTCCTCGGTATTGGGCCCCCCGATGATCACGAAATTCTTGGGCAGCTGGGTTTGGTTGTTGATCGAGTTGCTGCCCGAAAAGTGGATTTCATTCATGGCGTAAATTGTTACCGGATCGCTTCCCGCAGGGAGTCTTAGAATCGCCGAGCCGGAAACCTTGATTTCATCGGTAAAGACATAAATTCCGGGGTCGAAAATCACCACGGAGCTGCCGGTAACATTCAATTCGTCGTAAATGCCTGGGGAGATGTGAACCACATTGCTTCCGGAGACCGAGAAGTCCCCCAGACTGGTGCCGGAGGGCGGGGTGAGAAAAGGCATGCTGATCGGCTGGTTGATGCCGAAACCCAAATATGAAATACTTCCGCTGGAATCCACGCTGCCTGATTCAGAGCCCCCGGGCCCGGCGAACAGGTTGCCGTATATCTGGGCGCTTCCGTGCAGTTCAATCATATCGTTGGCCCCCGAGTTGGTGCCGATATTTCCGCCCGAATTCTGCCGGGTGGCGGCGTAAGTTCCGTTGTCGGAGTTATAGCTGTCCACCACCACGCTCCCGGTAAAATTGAGATCATGCATCGTAGTCGCAGCATTTATGAAAGGGCTGTTGCCCAAAGTGATCATAGCCTGCTCGGTCTGCTTCATGAAGCCCATGAAACCGATGCCCACCAGGTAAGCGCAGTGAGGGGGCACGATCCTCCCCTGGTAGCCGGTCGCCGGGGCGGCGCTTTGCAGGTTGTTGGTGGAATAAGGCAGGGCGGTCTGGTCTTTATTGAAAGTCAAGCTGTATCTGGCGTTGGAATGGGGCAGCGTTATCTGGCTGAAACCGGAGATCCAGGCGTTATCTTGCTTCAGCTCGTAAATCGCCGCATCCACCGCAGCGGCGGCGGCTCCTTCGGCCAGGATTTGCTGCTGGCCCCTCAGGGCCAGGTCTTGCTCGCCGTTGTAAAAACTAAGATAAAAAATCGCGAAAAACAACAGGGCCGCCATTACCAGCAGGGTCAGTATCAATAAATAGCCTTGCTTTTTTTTCATTTCATCCCTCCTCCAAAATCACTCATTTTAATTGCGGATCGAAGCGGTCGTGGTCAAAATTTGCCGGTCGGTTTTCCCGTTCCGGTTGAGGTTGTTGATGGTCAGGGTCAGGTCGGCGCTCTTGTTGGCGTTTAAAGTCAGGGTAAAGGCCTCCACCCCCGAAGCCACTTGCTTTCCGCTCCCGTCCAGATAAGTCAGCAGCTGGGGCAGGGTGAGCGGCTGGGTGAAACTGCCGTAAACCTCCCGGTTCAGCAGTCTTCCACTGCCCGCCGGGATATAATAAATTTCATATTTCTGCCACACCGGCTGCCCCTGAGCGTCGGTAACGAAGTAGCCGTTCTGGTCGTAAGCCGAGAGGAAGCTGAAAGCCGAGGGGCTGCCCCCGGTATTGTTGGTAAAGGTGGCGGATCTGCTTGCCCCCAGTTCCTGGGCGATTCTCCACAGGTTGGTTTGAATGTCCTGGCGTCCCCCCGAGCGATTCAGCGAAGCCTGCCAGGTAGTTTTGCCGATCATCACCATCCAGAACAGCGACCCCATGATAAAGAACAAAATGAAAGTGGTGATCAGCATTTCGATCAGGCTCATCCCGGTTTTATTTTTCACGATCCTGCCCCCCTCCCGTTATTTAACCACGATGGTTTCATCCACCATCTGCTTGCTTTTTCCGTTTTCCTGCCAGTTTAAAACGATCCACAGCAGTTTCTTGTCCGCGGCCAGATTCTGCACGTTGACGGTATAATTGAAGGTCCGGCTGAAAGGAGCGCCGTTTTTGGTTCCGGTAAGATTGCGGCTCCCGCTCCCCCCGACTATGCCGTCAAACCCGTTCTGGCGCGCATTTTCCATCAGGCTGCGGGCGATCGAGGCCGCGTTTAAGTGATCTTCCGAAAGCTGCAAGCCCCCCCTCACCGCGGGAAAAATCCCCACCAGCACGATCACCATCAGCACCAGCAGTCCCAGAGACACCAGGGCTTCCACCAGGGTAAAGCCTTTGAGTTTTATCATCTTTCTAATCACCTCATTTGCTCATTAATGCCGCACCCATGTTCATGAACGGCAGGCCGATGGAGATAATGATCACCCCCACAAAAAAGCCCACCCCGATGAGGATGATAGGTTCGAGCAAACCGCTCAAACTTTGCAGGGTAATGTCCACCTGGGTTTCGTAAAAATCGGCCAGTTTCTCCAGCATGCTGTCCAGGGAACCGGCTTCTTCTCCCGCAGCCACCATGCTGATGGCCATTTGGGTAAAAAACCGGTTGTTGCGCAGCGACTTGGACATCGATTCGCCTTCCCGTAATTCTTTCAATGAGTTGTAAATAATTTTTTCCACCACCCGGTTGCCGATGCTGCCCGCCACCAGTTCCATGGCCGGAAGCACCGGAACCCCGCTGCTGTATAAAGTAGCCATGGTGCGGGCGAACCGGGCGATATACAGCCGCCGGAGCAGAGGGCCGAACAGCGGCAGCCGCAGCACCAGGCGGTCGATAAAAGCTTGAAAAACTTCAGTCCGGGAGGACTTTACCAGGATAATCGTCCCCACGATCACCGCCCCCAGCAGGTACAGCCAGGTATGGCTGAGAAAGTCGCCGATCAGGATCAAAATCCTGGTAGGCAAGGGCAATTCAGCGTTAAAGCTGGCGTAGATTTTCTGAAAATGCGGGATCCCGAAAGTCAGGATGGCCAGCATCATCAGGAAGGCGAAGCATAAGACGGTCAAGGGATAATACAGCGCGGCCTTGAGCTTCTTCTTGAGATATTCGGCTTTTTCCATGTAGTTAGCCAGCCGCAGCAAGATGGTGGGCAGCTCTCCCGAGGCTTCCCCGGCGGCCACCATGGAAATATACAATTTAGAAAAAGTCCGGGGGTACTGGCTCATCATCGAAGAGAGCGAATTACCCGAGCTCAGCCCCGAAGAAATTTCCAGGGCGATCTTTCTCAGCGCCGGGTCTTCGCTGTCGTAAGTCAGCATGTCCATCACTTTTTTCAAAGGAATGCTGGCGTTCAGCATGTTGCCCAGCTGGTAGGTGAAGAGCAGCAGGTTCTCGGCCTTGACCGAGGCGGTGCGCTGGTTGAAGATTTTCTTAAAAATCCCGCCTTTGTCGGAGTCCACCAGGGCCAGTTTAGTGACCAGCAGATCCTTGTCGGCCAGGATTTTTATCGCCGCTTCCCGATTTTCCGCGTCCAGCGCCCCGGTAGTCCGGTGGCCGTCCTGGTCGTAAACCACGAAAGAAAATTTATACATCTATCCCCCCCCTTCCTATTGTTCCCGGTTATTCTTTTTCCAGGTTGATGTCCAATACCTCCTCCAGGCTGGTCAGGCCGGCGAAGAATTTTTCCAGGGCGCTTTCCCGCAGCGTCTGGTAGCCTTTTTCCCGGGCCAGATCCTGGATATGAGCCAGGGTGGCTTGCTGGGCGGGCAGATGCCGCATCTTGGGGGTCAGCTCCAGCAGTTCGTAAATTCCGATGCGGCCCTTATATCCCAGGTTGCCGCAAGCCGCGCAGCCCACCGGGCGAAAAACCGTCGAACCCGCGGGATCCGATTTTATGCTTAAAGTTTCCAGATCGGCGGGGGTAAGCTCGTAAGCCTCCTTGCAACTGGGACAAAGCTTTCTGATCAGCCGCTGGGCGATCACCCCGATCAGCGAGGCGAAAATCAAGTAAGAGGGAATGCCCATGTCGATCAAGCGGATAATGGCCGAAGGGGCGTCGTTGGTGTGCAGGGTGCTGAACACGAAATGCCCGGTCAAAGACGAGCGCACGGCGATTTCCGCCGAATCCAGGTCGCGGATTTCTCCCAGCATGATGATGTCCGGGTCGTGCCGGAGCACTGCTCGGAGTCCGGCGGCGAAGGTAAAGCCGATCTCCGAGCGGATGGGAATCTGGGTAATCCCGTCCAGCTGGTATTCCACCGGTTCCTCCAGGGTGATGATTTTTTTCTTGGGAGTATAAATTTTCTTCAAGGTCGCGTACAGGGTAGTGGTTTTTCCCGATCCGGTGGGGCCGGTAATCAGCAAAATCCCGTAAGACCGCCCGATCATCTGCATATATTGTTTCAGCATCTTGGGCTCAAAGCCCAGCTCGTCCAGTTCCTTCAGCATCCCGTGGAGGTCGAGAATCCTGATTACCACTCCCTCCCCGTACAGATTGGGGATGACCGAAACTCTCAAGTCGTACTGCCGCTCGTTGACTTGAATGGTGGTGCGCCCGTCCTGGGGGAGGCGTTTTTCCGCCACGTCCAGGTTGGAGAGGATCTTGATCCGGGAAACCACCGCTTTATATAGATGCATGGGAGGCGGGGGAAACTCGTGCAGCACCCCGTCCACCCGGTAACGCAGCATGGTGCGCTCGGCGAAGGCTTCCAGGTGAATGTCGCTGGCTCCCAGGTTGACCGCCTGGTAAAAAATGTAATTGAGCAGCTTGATGGCCGGGGCGTCTTCGTCTTCCAGCACCACTTCGGTTTCGGGCAGGGAGGATTCCGAGATTCTCAGGTTTTCGGCGAACGCCCCCATGGCCTTGGCCGATTTTTCCGGGGTGAGGTAAAATTTGTTGATGGCGTTTTCAATGTCGATCCGGCTGGCCAGCACCAGGTTGATGGTCAGGCCGGTCAAGTGGCGCAGGTGATCCTGCACGTGCAGGTTGTCGGGGTCGGAGATGGCCACGTAGAGGTCGCTTTCGATCTGAAACAGGGGCAGGCTCATCAAACGCCGGGCGGTTTCCTCGGCGACTTTGCTTACCGAATCCTCGTCGGGGTGATAATGCTCCAGCTCCAGGTAGGGGAGGCGGAAATGCTTGGAAAGGATGCCCAGCAGCCTTTGAGGCTCGATTAAATTTTCCTTAAGCAAGAAAGAAACCGGATCGTTGCCCTTGCCGTCTTCCTGGCGCGCCAGATCCAGCACTTCCGGGCTTAAAACTTCATTAAGCAGGTTGAGCCATCGGAGCATAAATTCTCCTTTTGATTTGCTTACCCGGCTTCCAGGGCCAGACCCACGGCGACCTTGAAATCTCCCGGATGCTTCTCCCGGGTGCGGTCGGTGATTTGTTCCCAAGAATCCACCGCCACGGGAATCTTTAAGTAATCGGAAAGCCGCTTCTCCAGTCCTTGCCACTCACCGCCCCCGCCGGAGAGAAAAACCTGCTCGATCTTGGTGTTTTCCTGGTTCAACCGGTTAGCGAAAAAACCCAGGGATTTCTGCACTTCGTCCAGCCAGCGCTGGAGGAACGATTCAATCTGCGGTTCCCGGCCCCGGGCGTCGTAATTCAATTTATATTTTTCGGCTTCTCCCCAGGCGGACTGGGTGCCCATTTGAAAAGCGTAGGTAAAGGTCTTGCCCGCGATGGGGATTTCCCGGCTGAAATAAGGGAAGCCCTCGCGCACTATCACCACCTGGGTCCAGCGATAACCCACATTGACCAGGGCGTAAAACTGGTCTTTGGGCATTTTATGGTTGAAAGCGAATTCCCGGGCCAGGGGCAGCACCGGGGTTTCCAGGCTGCCGACCGAAAGGCCGCAGTTATTGAACAATTTGACGGTCTTTTCAATATTGTCCTTGCGGGCGGCGATCCAGAACACCGAAGTCACTTTTTCCGTCTTGGTGAGCGGGGGAACCTGCAAAAACGAAATTTTTACCTGGCCGATAGGGAAAGGAATGAGCTTGATAATCTTGGAGGTTACCGCCAGGTCTACTTCGTTCTTGCTTAAAGGGGGCAGCTCCATATACTGGGAAATCACCCCTTCGCCTTCCAGGGCCGTGGCCACCGGCTGGCTGAAAAGGGGGATCTCCTTGGGGCATTCCTTCAAAAGGGCGCAAATCCGGCTCGTCCGGTCCAATTCGTTCAAAGTCTGGTCCTGGGAGGTTCTTTCGGGCATGATTTCCTTTTCCCACAGGGCTTTAATCTGTGAGTTGCCTTCCAGCAAAGCGCATTTCAAGCTGAACTGCCCGATATCCAGGCCGATTTTTAAGGGTTTTTTAAACATATTTCACCAATTTGCAATTATACACATTTTCTCCTAAATATTCAATTTTAAATTATCCGCCCCATAATTATTACTAACCCGGAAATATTCTTGAAGCCGGGATAAAACTTCCTCCCGGTTCCCGGGGTTGATCTCCACAATCTCCAACCCGCATATCTGCTTGATTTCCCGCAAAAAAGGGTTGTCCCGGAGTTTAATCACGCCCAGAATCAGGGGGAAATCCCCCAAAGCCCGGAGCACCGAGGCTTTAAAACCGGGAGCTCCCAGCTCCAGGAAACCCAGCTCGTCCATGATCAAGAGCTTGGCCTTTAGATGCCGCGCGTTTTCCAGGGCCTGAAATCCCACGCTTTCAAACCCGGATGCGCAAGGCTCCAACTCTCCCGCTGGGTTAAAAATCCCGATGGGGGCGCGCCCGCCGCAGGCCAGATCCACGATCTCAAAGCCGCGGGGCGATTGGGTGGGGAGGGTTAAAAAACCGGCCGGGGGCAGCTGCAGTTTTTCCCGGAGTTTACGGACAATCGTGCTTTTCCCGGCGCCCCGCTCCCCGGTCAGCAGCAGCTTAATAGGGGCTTTTAGGCTCGGGATCCTGGTCATTCACTTCTTTTTCAAAATAAAGATAATAGCGCTTATCCAGCCCCGGCAGCATGCCGACCAGCCGCCAGCCGTAGCTCTGCTGAACCTCCAGCAGTTCCACTCCCGGGGGGTAATCGTAAATTACCCGCAGGTATTTTTTTTTGACTTTCTTTTCTTCGCTCATAAAAAAGGATTTATCTATTAATTTCGGGAATTTTTGAAAAACCCTTTCATCTTAAAGGGAAATTCATTGCAGAGAAAAAAGGTGAGCTCCATGACTTCCATTAAAGACCACATATACAGCGACCTGAAAAACCGCTGCCAGGAGATCAAGGAAGGGCTGTACCACAACTTCCGGGAGATCATGATCCCCGACAACGACGCGCTCACCAACCTGTACGCGGTGCTCTATTTCCACGAAATGAAGCACGAGCCGGAAAACCCCCAGTGGAGCCGCAGCGACCAGCTCATCGTGTCCCATATGCCGTCCCTGCCTTACCTGCTGGGAGCCACCGCCAACGCGGGCTACCTCACCTGGGATTTCTGCGAAAAACAATTCCTCTGGGTGCAGAAGGAAATCCGCTCTTATTCCATGCTGCTGAAATTGCCGGGCATTTCCGGCATCACTTCCCTGCCCGAATTCGCAGGCGAGTTCGCCAACGGCCTGGCTCTCAATGGCAAGCATTCCCGCTTTCCTTTCCGGGTTTACAGCGTGATCACCCCTTCGGCCAACCCCAAGCTGTTCGAAGCGGCCTTTCCCGCCGCCTGCAGCCCGCTGGACAATCTCACCTACATCGCCCCGGGAGTGGACCGGGAAACCCGGATCCTCCTGATGCACCGCTGGTTCGTGCTGGGCTGGCATATCGAAGAAGTTGACTTCACCGATTTAAAATCGGTCTTAGCGGGCTTCGCCTCGGCTTCCAGCCACAGGGGCAGGCCCAGCATCATCATCGGATAAGGGGGAAAAATAATGTCTGAACTGCGCCAAAACCTGGTCAACAAAGAATGGGTCATTATCGCGACGGAGCGGGCCAAACGCCCGGAAGATTTCATCAAGCCGGTCAAACTGGACGAGCCGGTCAAGCCGGAATATTCCCCCAAGTGCCCCTTCTGCCCCGGCAACGAAAGCCAGACCCCGCCCGAAATCCTGCGCATCGACGATGATAAGGGCGACTGGCTGGCCCGCGTGGTGCCCAACCGCTTTGCCGCCCTCTCCCCCGACTGCGACCCCACCCGCACCATCAACGGCCTCCAGCGGGGCATTCAAGGCTTCGGCTACCACGACGTAGTGGTGGAAAGCCGCCTCCACAACACCACCACCGCCTTGCTGCCGGTCAGCCAGGTGGAGCGAATCCTGGAACTCTACCGCGAGCGTTACCTGCAATTGCAAAAAGACCCCCGCGTAGCTGCGGTGATCATTTTCAAGAACCACGGGGAAGCGGCCGGCACCTCCCTGGAACACCCCCATTCCCAGATCGTGGCTACCCCGGTAATCCCCCAGAGCATGCGCAACCGCATCGAGGAATCCACCCGCTACTACGACGACGAAGGCCAGTGCGTGGTCTGCAAAGTGATGAACGAAGAAATCCGGGAAGGCCGGCGCATGGTAGCTGAAACCGAGCATTTCGCGGCTTTCGTGCCCTTCGCCGCCGAAACCCCCTTCCATACCTGGATCGTGCCCAAAACCCACCGCAGCCATTATCTCCTGATGAGCGACGAGGAGCTGCACGATCTGGCCGGAATCCTCAAAACCGTGCTGGGTAAACTTTATTACGGGCTTAACAACCCCGACTTCAACTATCTTTTAAGAGTAGCCCCCTGGGACGACATGGACAGCCGGGGCCTGCACTGGTACATCACGGTGATCCTGCGCCTCAACAAGGTAGCGGGCTTCGAGCTGGGCTCGGGGATCGTCATCAACACCTCCCTGCCCGAAGACAACGCCAGATTTTTGAGGGAAGTCCAGCTGCCGAATGACTAAAAAGCTCACCCTCTCCAAACGCCAGACCGAAATCCTCAATTTCATCAAATCCTATCTGGCCAAAAACCAGGTTCCCCCCACCATCCGGGAGATCGCCAAGGCGGTGCACCTGTCTTCGATTTCCACGGTGCACGCCCATTTAAACGCGATGGACGAAAAAGGCTTCATCAAACGCGATAAGGCTAAACCCCGCTACATCGAGCTGCTGCAGGAAGTCCAGCAGGAAAGAGTGCTCTGCCTCCCGGTGCTGGCCGGTCTGGAATGGAAAACCCCCGAGGAAAGCGAGTATAAAATCGCTTTCCAAGAGTTCCCCCTCCCCCTGCCTTTAAGCCTGGCCCGGGAGCCCGAGAACTTCGTGTTCCGCTTCAACGGCGGGGAAAGCATGAAAGAAGTGGGGATTTACGAGGGCGACCTGCTGGTGATCGAGAAAACCGAGGAAGCCCAAGACCGGGACTTGATCCTGGCCCTGGCGGAAAAGAATTTCCTGGTCAGACGGTATTTCAAAGCCTCGGGCGGGATGGTGAAACTGGAACCCGAAAACCACCGGATGCGGGCGGTGTTTGTGAAGAATTTGGAAATTTTGGGGAAGGTGATCGGGGTAATCAGAAGCCTGGGGGCGGCATAGCCCCCTTTTATGCATTCCACACTCAGCTTCTAGGCAGCTAAATGCCGGGTATATCATAAACCGAAGCTCTAATTTTTAAGTATCACGCGGAGACAGCTAAGACAGTTTATAGAAAGGCAAATATTGTTTTAAATGGGAGTTCATCATTCATTAAACATTGGCGATTTTACAATATTGGATGGAGGTAAATATATTTCTCTAGAATTATTATTTATTTTTAACCATAATGAATTTCAAACAATTTCTGAAGTAATAGATGATGAAGTATATTGTCGTTATGTTTATAAATCTTCTCTAAAAAAAATCAAGCGACGACTTCATGTTATGGGATTTTCATTACAACAATCAAAAGTATCTTTTAAAAATAATAAACAAAAGTTTAGGACAGAACACTTAATAGAAATTCCAAAAGGATGGAGCTTTAATCTCTGGTTTAAGGAAATAAAAAATGCAATCAAACAAAAATTATGGGGATGTCGAGCAGAAAAACTTAATAAAAACCTTGCTTATATATTTGATTATCGTACGGAGATACCACTTGGTTTTCCATGCTCGGACCTTAGATCGCTAATAAGAGCTTTACTTGAAATTTTTTCCGAGGAAGAAGAGGTTATTTTAGATGTTACTGAACTCATAGCAAACGGAGATTATATTCATTCTGCAACCAGTCTTGATACACTTAGTAAAATTTTAATTTTACCAGAAGGTTCTTTTGATCACTTTGTTTTAGAAAAAACTTTAACTCTATTATATCCAGATTTAAAAAAATATTTTAGTTTTTTAGATTTTAGCAATTCAAGAACTGCTGGTGGTGTAGGGCAGCTTGTCAACATTGTAAAAGCCTTTATTGGTTCAGGTATCCAAGAAAAAATAATAGCAATATTTGATAATGATTCTTCAGCTTACGATGACCTCCGAAGTCTAACTAGTATTAGCCTTCCATAAAACATTAAAGTAATTAATTATCCAGACTATACTTTGTTAAATTCTTATCCGACTCTTGGCCCCAAAGGTCAAGAAGAAATGAATATAAACCAATGGGCGGCTAGTATAGAATTGTATTTAGGGAAAGATGTTTTAACAAAAGATGGCAATTTAATCCCAATTCAATGGACAGGATACAAAGAAAAATTAAGAAGATATCACGGAGAAATCATCGACAAGTCATATGTTCAATCAAAATTTAAAGAAAAGATAAAAGATTGTGAGAAACATCCCGAACATATTAACAACTATGATTGGGAAGGTATTCTTATAATTTGGGAAAAAATATTTAACCTTTGTTACAACCTTAACCTTGACCTCAGTTCTTGATTTTTGAATTTTTTACTCAATTTCTCTTATTCTCTTAATTATCAAGGTGCGAAGCGTAAATTCCACCGCGCTTGCCCCGTAGGGGGTGATATATAAAAAAAGCCGTGTAATTACGGCTCCTAATTCTACTATATCAAACCTGTCAAGTGGCAAAAATCAGCTTGAATTTTTAGGCTTGGTTTTATGCGGTTTAAATAAAAAAGGAGCTGATTTTTGGCCATCGACTCCTGATTATGTTATCACGACTTTTCGTCCAGCCGTCTAGGGAGAGAATATTAAGCCGGCGGCAAGAGTTTCACGTGAAACTCCTAGCGGCGGCTGGTTCCGGTTCTGGTTTATACTCTCCCCATGGAGAGTATCTTTCTCTGCTCTCTTTTCTCTTTTCTCCTTTATCCTTATTCCTTTCTCCTTCATCGCTAAGGGTATGCCATAGGGTATCCGATAGGGTATGGCTGATTTCGCCTTAATTATGGGGCTTAAAAACCTCTCGTTTCCGCGCCACTATTGGAGTAAGCATTTTGTAAGACATTTGTAAGCAGGGGTTAGCTTACAACTTGCTTCCCGCCAAAGCACCCCCCGCTTACAATCGGCTTAGCTACTTTTTTTTGCCTTTTCCCCCGAAATTAGAACCCCGGTTTAAGCTAAATCCAGACCAAAAGTCTTGATTTTTGAATTTTTCCTAACCCTTCTCGCTAAATTTCCTCCCTTGGGCTTATCGCTTTTTGCCCCCCCGAACCCCAACTTTGCCTTTTTAGTCCGGTTTTGCTAAAATTTAATTAAGTTCTGATTGGAGGATGAAATTATGCCGTCCCGGGAAGAAATTCTAGCCGTGCTGAAAACCCAGTATCCCCACCTGGCCGCTAAATACGGGGTCAACCGCCTGGGGATTTTCGGCTCTTTGGCCCGCCGGGAAAACCAGCCGGGCAGCGACCTGGACATCCTGGTCGATTTCGACCGGCCCATCGGCCTGGAATTCGTGGAACTGGCCGACTTCCTGGAAGAGGTCTTGCAAATCAAGGTTGACCTGGTTTCCCGCGGGGCCATCCGTCCCGAGCGTTGGAAATACATCGCGGAGGATTTGATTTATGTCTAAGCGTTACTGGCGGCTGAGGGTGGAAGACATCCTGGAAAGCCTGGACAAGATAGAAAATTACCTGGGCCAGATGAGTTTTGAGGATTTCGCTAAAGCCGGGATGACGGTGGACGCGGTAGCCCGCAACCTGGAAGTGGTCGGCGAGGCTTCCCGCCACATTCCCGAAGAGTTAAGGGATCAATACCGGCAGATCAACTGGAAAAACATTATCGGCCTCAGAAACCGCATCGTTCACGAATATTTCGGGGTGGATCTGCATATCGTCTGGCAGATCGTAAAAAACGAACTGCTCCCTTTAAAAAACTCGCTGAAGGAAATTCTGGAACAAGAAAAAGACCGGTAAGCCGGGTTCCGATTTCGCTCCTCTGCGCCCGTAGCTTCCGCGCGATTACTTACTTATCCGCCTTACAGGTCTGGAATATCGAACCCACCCGTTCTTTCAGGCTGAAGTAGCCGGTATCCATCATCACGATAGGGTCGACTTTCAAAGCTTCGGGCCTGGCGTTTTCCAGGACGGCCTGGTCGGCGTACACCGCCGCGATCTCGCCCAGAAACATGGTGAAGTCGAAAATCGGGATCGTCCGGATCACCTTGCACAGGTAATTCACCGGGCATTCCTCGATCATCGGGGCCCCGCCCGATGAATCGTAAAACGAGGTGAACACTTCCGATTTATCGGTGGTCTTACCCGAAAAGCTCCCGCAGTAATCGGTTTTGGCCGCCAACTCCGCTGAGGGGATATTCACGCTGAAAAACCCGCTCTCCTCGACGCCTGCGGTGGTGTAGTGGGTATTTTTCAGGGAAATGTACAAGACCGGTTTTTGGCACACCACCCCGTAAGCCCCCACCGCGGCATAGTTGGGCTTGCCCTTTACCAGCGCGCCTGCCAGCGCCGTGATAAACGGCCCGAAAGGGATATTGGCGATTTTTTGCTTGCTCATTATTTCTCCACTTGCTGATTTTGCGGACTTCCGGCATGGTTTAACACCCAGGCCTCGGCCTCCCCGGAGTTCTGGACTTTCCCCAAAGCCGCCAGCTCTTCCAGTTCTTTCAGGATTTCCCCTACCCGGGGGCCGGGGGAGAGCTTTAAAATCCCCATCACCTGGTTGCCGTTCAGCAGTTTCGGCGGAGAGGACAGGCGGGTGGGGTGGTAATATTCTTTCAGCAGCTCCCGGCAGAGTTCCAGATACGCCTGCTCCCCCACTTTTTCGGGCTTGTTGCCCATGCCGGCTTTTAAGTCTGCGGCGGCCAGCAGCAGCAGGTCGGGCAGCTCCTCCCCCAGATCGCGGAACAGCCGGTAACGGGCCCGGGGGGAAACGCTCCCCTGGCGGGCCAGCAACAGCGGGCGCATGTGGTTGGCGATCAGGATTTTCAAATAAGCGGTTTCTTCTCCCGAAAGGGCCAGCCTCTTAGCCACGGCTTCGGCGATTTCGCCCCCCAGGTGAGGATGGCCGTGAAAAGACAGGCTGCCGTCGGCTTCCCAGCGCAGGGTTCCGGGTTTGCCTAAATCGTGGAGCAAGGCGGCCAGCTTGAATAAGCCCCGGCGTTTTCGCCCGGGGGTGATTTCTGTTTGAAAATTGGCTTCCAGCCGCCCGGAGCAAGCGGGAAAACGATTTAAGCCGGTTTTGGCCGCCCGGTCGGCGGCTTTCAACACTTCAAAACTGTGGCGGTAAACGTCGAATAAATGCTCCTCGTTCACCCCCACCCCGCGGGTCGAGTCGAACTCGGGGAACAAAACCCCGAATAAGCCGGTTTTCTCCAGCAGTTTCACTCCGGCAAAGGCTTTATCATCTTCCAGCATTTTAAACACTTCGTCCCGGATTCTTTCCGGGGCCGCAGTCGCAAGCGAATGGGCGTCTTTTTTGATCTGCCTTAAAGTGACTTTTTCCAGTTCCAGCCCCAGCCGGCGGCTGATCCGCAAACCCCGCAGCAGGCGCACCGGGTCATCGATGAACACTCCGGGGGAAGTCTGGCGCAAAACCCGGTTTTCCAGATCCCGCCTTCCCCTTTGCGGGTCGAGCAATTCCCCGGTGTTAAAGTCGAAGGCCATAGCGTTCAAAGTAAAATCCCGGCGGGCCAGATCTTCGGCGATGGTCTGCCCGGGAAGCAACGGCAAAAAGTCGATCACGGTTTCCCGGTCCAAAATGATCCTGATCTGCCGGGTTTCCTGGTCGAGGTAGAACCAGGCGTAACCGGCCTTTTTGGTCTCGCCGATAAACCCCTCCAGCAGGGAGAGTTCGCCCGCCAGATCCCAGTCCTTGATTTTCTCCCCCAAAAAATAATCCCGCAAGGCTCCTCCCACCAGGTAGAGAGGAACGCCCCGGGATTCCGCCAGGGAGGCTAAACGGGAAACAAATTCCGGCAGGGGCAGTGAGATGGCGTTGATTTTAGGCATCAGGAAGGCTGCTAAAAATTCTGCCCTTTCTGCTGGGATTGCTGCTCCAGTTTTTTCCAGGCCGTGGCGATCTTGGTGTTCACGCTGTCCGGGTAAATGGGCTTGTAAATAAAGTCGTCGGCCCCCGAGCTGATCCCCTTGCTTTCATCGGGCTGGTTGGGGGAGAGCAGCATCAGCACCGGAGTATGGGCGATCTTGGGGTCGTTCTTGATTTTTCGGCACAGGGAAAAGCCGTCCATTCCCGGCATGAAGGTGTCGGTGATGACCAGGTCGGGTTTTTGGGTGTTGACTTTCTCCAGGCCGTCGGTTCCCGAGGAAGCCAGGATAACTTTCAGCTGGCTTTCTTCCAGGATTTTTTTCAGCAGCACCAGAATGGTGGGGTTATCGTCCACCACCAGAACTTTCAGCCCCATCCCGGCCTTGATTTTGGCCTGGGGGGTAGGGGCGAACTCGCGCTTCAAGGGGATCACTTCTCCTTCCCGGTGGCTGCTTTCCTCCGCCGGTTTGGCTTTCAAATCGGCCTGGCAGAAGGGGCAGAAACTCCAATCCAGCTCCACCTGTTCCTGGCAGCCGGGGCAGAGGGTCTTTAAAGGCCCTTGCAAATTCTGGTGGCAGTAGGGGCAGATTTTCCAGTTGCTCTTGATCCGGGAACTGCAAGAAGGGCAGACCGCCGTGATTTCCGGCTCGGGCGGAACTTGGGGAGCCGCTTTAGCGATTACCGGCTCGGGTTTGATTTCCGGAGCCGGGGGCACCTGCGGACTTTCCGGGATAACCGCCGCCACCGTCTTTCCGCTCCGACAAGCCAGGCAGAAAGTGTCGCCTTTTTCCATTACCCCGCCGCACTTGGGGCAAACCGTGCCTTCCAAATCGAACTGGCACTTGGGGCAGGTTTTGCAGTCCATTCCCACCGGTACATGGCACTTGGGACAATTCTTCATGGTCTGGCCGATTTCTTCGGGGGCGATTACTCGCAGCACTTCTTCGGGGGTGGTGATGCCGTTTAAAATCTTTTCCGCCGCGTCCTTGATCAGCACCTTCATTCCCTGACGCTGGGCTTCCCGGGAGATGTCCAGGCCGTTGGCTTTTTTGTAAATCAGTTCCCGGATGGGGTCGGAAATCACCAGGATCTCGAAAATTCCCACTCGGCCTTTGTAGCCGCTCTTGCCGCAATGGTCGCAGCCCTTGCCCCGGTAGAACTTGACCCCCGGAGTGTATTCCATGCCCAGCATCTTGAAAATATCCGGACTCGGCTCGTAAGGCTCCTGGCATTTCTGGCAGACTTTTCTCACCAGTCTTTGGGCTAAAATGGCTTTCAAACCGGCCGCCAGCAGGTAAGGGGTCAACCCCAGCTCGACCAGACGGATGATGGTGGTGGAGGCGTCGTTGGTATGCAGGGTGGAGAGTACCAGATGGCCGGTCATGGCGGCGTTGAAGGCGATTTTGGCGGTTTCCGAGTCGCGGATTTCTCCCACCATGATCACATCGGGGTCCTGGCGCAAAATGGAGCGCAAACCCGCGGCGAAGGTAATCCCGGCTTTTTCGTTCACCTGCACCTGGTTGATGTCGGAGATGTCGAATTCGATGGGGTCTTCCAGGGTGATGATGTTGTGGGTTTCGGACTTCAGCCGCTGGATCACCGCAAACAGGGTGGAGGATTTACCCGAACCGGTGGGCCCGGTTACTAAAATGGTTCCCTGGCGGTTGGCGATTACCGCTTTCAGCACTTCCAGATCCTGGGGGGAAAGGCCCAAACCTTCCAGGCTGACCAGCGAAGCCGATTTATTCAAGAGACGCACCACCAGCTTTTCCCCGTAAAATGTGGGGATAGTGGATAAACGCAGGTCGCATTCGCTGGTTCCCATTCTAATGCGGCAGCGGCCGTCCTGGGGAGCGCGGCTTTCGGCGATGTCCATTCCGCCCATGATCTTGAAACGGGAAATGATCCGGGCGTGAATGAAGGGCGGCAAATAAGAGATATGTCTTAACAGGCCGTCCACCCGGTAACGCACCTGGGTGTTGCCTTCCTTAGGCTCGATGTGAATATCGCTGGCCCCGGCTTTGATGGCGTCGATGATCACCGAGTTGGCCAGGCGGATCACCGGGCCGGACTTGCTTTTTTCCTTCAATTCCTCGACGTTCTCTTCCCCTTTGCGGGGGCCTTCGTCCAGCACTTCCACCTTGTCCCGCTTCATATTGGCCGAGACGTCCTTGATCTCCATATCTTCGGGGTAGATCCGCCCCAGGGTGGTCTGGATGTCTTGTTCCGAATAATTCAACACCTTGATCTGGGCCTCGGCGGTCATCAGCTTCAGCATATCCACGGTCATGATGTCGTTGGGGTCCGACATAGCCACAGTGAGGGAATCCTCGTCCCGCTTCAAGGGGATGATGTTGTTGGCGATGCAGAACTCCTTGGGGACGATTTTCAGCACCTGGTATTCGATCTGCATATTGGCCAGGGGAATCACCGGGATTTCCACGGGGGGCGGGGCGGGAGGCTCGGTTTCCACCTGGAGTTCAACCGCCGCTTCCTCTTCCATGCGGTAAAATTTCTCAAGGGCGGTGACGATTTCCGAGTTGCGGGCCACCTTGACTTCAATTTCCATCCCGGTCATCATCACGATCTGATCCTGGGTCACGGTGTCCAGCGGGTCCGACATGGCCAGCACCAGCTTGTTTTCCGCTTTGCCGATTACCACCACGTCGTTTTCCCGGCAGAAATCCTGGGGCAGGGCGTTGACGGTCTCCAGGGAGAGGCTAAGCTCGCTCAAATCCGCCACCGGAAAACCGGACTGGCGGGCCAAAGCTTCGCACAGGCTGGTTTCGTCAATCAACTGCATGGTTAAGAGAGCTTGTCCCAGCCGCTCGTGCGTTTCACTCTGCTGATGCAGGGCCAGTTCAAGCTGTTCCGGGGAGATCACCCCGGTTTTCATTAAAAATTCTCCCAGCCGTGCTCCCATTTGCGCTAATCCTCCATTATCAATAATACCATAAATACACCCAAAACAAAAGTTGCTTTTAGGCTTATTCGGAGGATTTATAAGCCTGAAAGGACTAGCCCGAAAAGCAAAAAAGCAGCCCGGAAAGGAGCTGCTTTTGATTTTAATTAAGACTTCTTAGCTTACTTGGAGGTTTTCTTTTCTTCCTCGCCTTTGGGATTCTTCTTCTCTTCCTCGATCAGGGTTTCAAACTCTTCTTCGCTTTCGTAGAAGGCGAAGAGCTGGGAGAGGCCGGTGGTCTTGAAGACTTTTTTGACCTGCGGGTTGGGGCAAATCAAGTAAATTTTGCCTTCCCGTTCCCGGCAGCGGCGGTAAATCCCTACCAGGGCGCCCAAGCCGGTGGAGTCGATATAAACTACATCGGTCAAATCCATGATCAGGGTGTTATGTCCCTCGTCCAGCAAAACCTGCACCGATTTCTTCAGCGCGTTGACCGTGTATATGTCAACTTCCCCTTTCAATTTAACTCGAGGCACATCTTTTAAAGGCGGCAAATATTCTACTACTACTTCCATGATTCTCCCTCCTAAAATGTTATTGTCCCCCAAAATCACCTGATTAGCTCATTATACTTCCACCCCGAAAGCCGGAATCCTTTTTTCCAAATCCGCTATTTGTGATATAATAGCCAAGACTATGCGAGCTGCCTTGATCAACCCCTTCGGAGTGGAAGTTTTTCACCCGGGGAACATTTTAAGCGAGATCTGCCCGGACTACCGGAGCCTGGTGGAATTTTCGGGCGACGAGCTGGAATGCATGCCCTCCCTGGGCCTCTTGATGATGGGGGCGTATTTTCCTGCGGAGATCGAAGTCAGCTACATCCAGGATCATTTTTACTATGACTTCGAACACCCCGAGACCCCGGCTTATTTCGCCGAGGATTTCGACTTGGTGGCGCTTTCGGGCTTCACCATGCAGATTCCCCGGGCTTATCAAATCGCCGACCATTTCCGGAAAAAGGATTCTACCGTCATCATCGGGGGCCAGCACGCCAGCTCCCTGCCCCAGGAAGCGAAGACCCACTGCGATGCGGTAATCGCGGGCGAGGGGGAGGACGTTTTCCCCCGGGCTCTAAAAGACTGGCTGCAGGGCCAACTCAAGCCTTTTTATTATTCCCAAAAAAACATTCCCGGCGAATTGATCCCCTCCCCCCGTTTCGAGCTTTTAACCGAAATCGCCCGCTACAACAAGGTGCCCGTCCAGGCCACCCGGGGCTGCCCCTATAACTGCGAGTTCTGCAGCATCAAGGCGGTTTACGGCAGCCGTTACCGGATGCGCCCGGTGGCTAATGTCATCCGCGACCTGGAAAAAGCCAAGGCGCTTTTTCCCCATCCCCACATCTCGTTTGCCGACGAAAATATGCTGGTGGATACCGCATACGCCAAAGAGCTGGTGACAGCCATGATCCCGCTGGGCCTCACCTGGGAAGCCTACGCCGACATCACGGTAGCGCGGAACCCCGAATTGCTCGACCTGCTGCGGGTTTCAGGCTGCCTGGAGCTGGAGATCGGTCTGGAAACCGTCAACCCCGAGAGTTTAAAAGCGGTTTCCCCTTTTAAAGCCGGGCAAATCGAAAAATACCCCGAGATGATCAAGACCATCCAGGATCACGGCGTGGGAGTGATGGGGCTTTTCGTGGTGGGTTTCGACCAGGACGGCCCGGACACTTTCGAGCGGCTGTGGGATTTTATGGAAACCAACCGGATTTTCGAGGCCGACCTGGCCGTTTTGAACCCGCTTCCCGGCTCCCCGCTCTATACCCGGCTGAAAGAGGAAGGCCGCATCTTGTCGGAGGACTGGGGCCGCTATACCTGGACCCAGATCAATTTTCAGCCCAAACTGATGAGCGTGGAAGAGCTCAAAAAAGGCATGCTCCGGCTGCACAAAAAAAGCCATTCCAAAGCTTGGGAACAGCTTCGCAATTCCCCCTTGAACCCCCGCTTTGCCCGGGAATGCCAGGGAGGCCTGAAGTGAAAATCGCTTTAGTTTCACCCCGGGGCCAGGAAAGAAACCAACAAGACAATTTGATTTTAGAAGTTTACCGGGCCTTAAAGGACAATTTAATTTTTATGGTGGACGACACCGAATTCATCCCCAACCTGGGTTTGCTCTCCATCGCCGCCTGCGCCCCCGGCCACGACTACCGGTTTATCGAGGAAGACTACCTTCCTCTCGAGCAGACCGAAAAAGTCTTATTCGGGGAGAACTTCGACCTGGCGGCTATCTCGGCCACCAATTACCAGGCGGTTCGCGGCTACCAAATCGCCGACCGCTACCGGGAACTGGGAATTCCGGTGGTAATGGGCGGCCTCCACCCCTCGGCCCTGCCCCAGGAAGCCCTCAGCCACTGCGATGCGGTGGTAGTAGGGGAAGGGGAGGAAAGTTTCCCCAGGCTTTTAGAAGATTTCGCCCGGGGCGAGTTAAAGCCGCTTTATCGAGCTGCCCAACGGGTGGATTTAACCCAAGTTCCCGCCCCCCGCTACGATTTAATCCCCAACCCGGAACGCTACAACAAATTCCCGGTGGTGGCTTCCCGGGGCTGCCCCCACAACTGCGAGTTCTGCATTTTCCCCTCCCTCTGGGGCCGGGAATTCAAGCACAAGACCGTGGAGCAGGTGGTGGAGGAAATCCGCCTGATCAAGCAAATCGCCACCAATCCCCACATCGCCTTTGTGGACGAAAATTTACTGGTGGATAAAAATTTCGCCAAACAACTGGTAAAGGCCTTAATCCCCCTGGAAATCGCCTGGGAATGTTTCTGCGACATCGGGGTTGCGGACGACGACGAACTCTTAAAGCTGCTCGCGGGTTCGGGCTGCGAGGAGCTATTGATCGGCCTGGAAAGCCCGATGGCTTCCACCCTCTCGGCGGTCGACCCCTGGAAAGCCGCCCGGGTCGAGCAGTATCCCGAGCGGATCAAGAAAATCCAGAGCTCAGGGCTGCCGGTCACCGGCTTGTTCATCGTGGGCTTCGACCAGGAGGGGCCGGAGATTTTCCGGGAATTGCGCAATTTTATTTTAAAAACCCGGTTAGCCGACATGGACTTTGCGGTCTTGACCCCCATGCCGGGCTCCCGGCTCTACGACCGGCTGGCAGCCGAAAACCGCATCACCAGCCGCGACTGGTCGCGCTATACCTGGCAGCACGTCAACTTTAAGCCTCTCAAAATGAAAGGCGAAGAAATCGAAAAGGGCCTGCTCTGGCTGTTTAAGGAATTTTCCCGCCCGGAACTCTGGGAAAAACGGGAGCCGGCCTCATGAAAGCGCTGTTTATTTCCCCCCCCTCCCAATGCGATTCCAACGTGGTGCGAGACCTGGTTTACGGCTGCTGGTGCAAGGGCCGCCGGATCGCCGGGGTTAATTTTCCCCCCCTGCCCCTGGCCCTGGGCTCGGCGGTGATTAAAGCCGCGGGCCACCAGGCCCGGGTGCTGGATCTGCAGGTCGAAAAGCGGTCTTTTCAAAAAGTAGCCGCCCAGGCCAAGAGTTCGGATCTGGCGGTGGTGCTGACCAGTTCGGTCAGCCTGGCGGGAGACGACGCTTATCTGACCCGGCTGAAAGAGGCCAACCCCCAGCTCTTGACCCTGGTTTACGGGGGATACCCCACCTGCGACCCGGACGCTGTGCTGGAATATCCGGGAGTGGACATCGCTCTAAGGGGCGAGCTGGAATTCTTTCTCCACGACTTGGCCCTAGCTATTGAAGAAGGCGACTGGCATACTTTAAAAGGAATTTCCTACCGGGGAGAGGGCCAAAACCACCACAACCCCGACTACCCCCGGAGAGACGACCTGGACTCCCTCCCCATCGCCGACCGCGACGCCCTGCCCGGCTGGCGGCACTATTTCAATCCGGTAGCCAAAAACTACCCCTACGCCACCATGATGACTTCCCGGGGCTGTCCGGGCAAATGTATATTCTGCGCTTCCCCGGCCTTTTACGGCCACACATACCGCTCCCAGTCCTCGGCAAGGGTGCTGGAAGAAATGGAATACCTGGCTAAGAGGGGCTACCGGGAAATCTTTTTTCGGGACGAAAATTTCACTTTCCAACGCAGCCGGGTAATGGAAATTTGTCAGAGCTTAAAGGAATGGAAAGTCAATTTATCCTGGGTAGCCAGCGCCAGAGTCGACCAGCTCGACCGGGAGCTGCTGCAAGTCATGCAGGCTGCAGGCTGCCACCTGATCAGGGTGGGAGTGGAGTCGGGCTCCCAGGAACTGCTGGACCGGGTCAAGAAAGGCACCACCCTGGAGCAGATCAGGCGGGTTTTCGCCTGGTGCCGGGAATTGAAACTAGACACCCACGCTCACATGATGGCGGGCCTGCCGGGCGAAACCCGGGACACCCTGGAAGCCACCCGAAATTTGATCCGGGAAATCGAACCCGCGATCATCACTTTGGGGATTTTAACCCCTTACCCCGGCACTCCCTTGTTCGAGGCTTTAACAACTCAATACCCGGACTTGCAGAAAACCTGCCGGATCAACTTGAACCATCTCCATACCCAAGCCTTCTACCCGCTCACCCAAGTAAGCTCGCAAGAGCTCTCGGACTTCATCCGCAAAGTTTACCGGGAATTTTACTTCCGCCGGGAATACTTGTGGGGACAGTTAACCCGCAAAGAGAACTGGCGCAAACTGGGAGGGCTGATCCAGGCGGCCTTCAGCCTGCGGGAGTTCACCAGGGGTCGCGATTAGTTTTCCTGACCAGGAAAGCCGTCTTCACCGCGGTAGTAAAAAAAGCCCAGCCGTCGGCAAGGGGGCGAAATTTGGCCCGGCCCTTGCGGGGGCGGTAGTTGACGGGGTGATATTTCAAGCGTTTGCCGTGAGCCAGGTAAAGCATGGTCATGGTGGTGACGCAGGAAAACCCGTCGGGGATCTCATTTAAATAAGGCAACATGTCGGCCTTGCGGAACACCTTAAAGCCGGTGTTGAGGTCGGGGATGGTGGCCCCGCAAATCAAGCGCACAATGCTCTTGACCGTATTTTTCACCAGAGTTCTCAAGGGCTTTAAGTCGCCCTGCTCGCATTTGCGCAAACCGTTCACCTGGTCGTAAGAATCCATCATTTTAAGCATCCTGGGCAGCTCGGAGGGGTCGTAGGAGGCGTCGGCGTCCAGAGTGGCTATGATTTCCCCCCGGGACTGGTTGATGCCGTTCTTGCGGGCTGCACCCGAACCTAAACGCTGGGGATGGGAGATCACCCTCACCCCGCAGCTTTGGGCGATTTCCTTGGATCGGTCGGTGGAGCAGTCGTCCACCACCAGGATTTCGTAAGCCGCGGGAAAATCGGACAACACCTTGTTGATCTCGTCGATCACTCCCTTGAGGCCTTCTTCCTCGTTGTAGCAGGGGATTAAAACCGTCAGCTTGATTGCGATGGCCATAGCATAAAAATAGCATATTTTTCCCCGGAAGTAAATTTAACAGGAAAGATTTTTTCTGGTATAATAATTTCAGGAAGTTTCAAGGGAGGAATTTTGCAGGAATGAAAAAACGCGGCTTCACCATGGTGGAGTTGACTATCGTAATCGCCGTCATCGCGGTGCTGGCTTCCATTATTATCCCCAAAATGAGCGGCGCCCGGGCCAAAAGCCAGCTTACCGCCTGCAAGGCCAACCTCAAACACCTCAGCATCGCGCTTGAGATGTACGCCAACGACAATAACGGCAACTACGCGCCCGGCTTGGGAGCATACTATACTCCCGACTATATGGTTACTTCCGGGCATTTGAAGCGGGTTCCCGCCTGCCCCCTGAACAACCCTTACTGGATTTACCAGAATTTCCCCAGCAACTGGAGAAAACACGTGGCCGGCACCCTGCTGGTAATCTGCTACAACCAGCCGGGAACTCCCCACAACGCCTCGCTCTTGAACTGCCCCTACATCGCCTGCGACCAGGTTTATGATAATTGAGGCCGCCTGAGTTAGGAGAGGAAAAATAAATGCCACACAAAAAAAACGGCTTCACCATGGTAGAGTTGACTATCGTAATAGCCGTCATAGCGGTGCTGGCTTCCATTATTATCCCCAAGATGACCGGAGCCAGGGATAAATCTAAACTTACCGCCTGCAAAGGCAACTTAAAGCATCTCAGTATCGCGCTGGAGATGTACGCCAACGACAACAACGGTTACTACGCCCCCACCGGGGCAATTTGGTATTATCCGCCTTACCTGGTAAACAGCGGCTATCTGAAAACGGAGCCATACTGTCCTTTGGGCAACCGTTATTATATTCACCGGGAGTATGGAGCCTGGAGACGGCATCCGGCAGGCACCCTGCTGGTGCTTTGTTACAGCAATGCCTCCGGGGGAATTCCCCATAATTCTTCACTTATAAATTGCCCCTATCTTTCCAACAACCAGGTCTTTGACAATTAATACAAAAATGGAGGATTCTGCTTTGCATAAAAAAACCGGGTTTACCATGGTGGAACTGATGATCGTAGTGGCGGTCATTTCAGTCCTGGCTTCCATTATCATCCCCAAGATGACCGGGGCCAGGGATAAAAGCAAACTGGAAGCCTGCAAAGCCAATTTAAGACACATCTCCATCGCCATGGACATATACGCCAACGACAACAGAGGCTATTACACCCCATGCACCACAAGCACCCGCACCGATTACGCCAACTGCGCCTATCTAGTGCCGGATTATATGAAAGCGATTGTTTACTGCCCTACCGGACACGCCTATAAAATCGTGGCCAATTACGGAGGCAACGGCAGCAACATCCCCGCCGGAGCCACCACCGTGGACAACGCGGAAGCCCCCAGCCGCCATACCGGAATACCCAACTACTATCCCCGGTATGTGATCGGCCAGGGGATCGTGGAAAGGCCGTAAATTTCCCTCCCCCGGAAAAATCCCCGGCCATTGACTAGCCTTTCTTCCCGTGTTAAGATTTTTGGATAAGCCCGAATTTTCAGGCTATATTATAGAAGATGACAAAAGTTGGACTGATCAGCCCCCGGGGAGCCGAGAAGAACTCCCGAAACCTGCTGCTCCAGAAGGTGTACGAGCGGATCAAGGCCCTCGCCGCCTTCGTGGAAGTGGACGATATTGAATTTGTCCCCAACCTGGGGCTGCTCCAAGTGGCGGCTTATTTCCCGGAAAAGTACCGGCTTTCCTACATTGACGAAAACTACCTGGAGCTGAACGGCAAGCCCCCCGAGCACTACTGGGCCGACTTCGACCTGGTGCTGCTCTCGGGCTTCAACCACCAGGCCAAACGGGCTTACCGGATCGCCCAGGCCCTCCGGGCCAAAGGGGTGAAAACCGTGATGGGCGGCCTGCACGCTTCGGCCCTGCCCCAAGAGGCCGGGCGGTTCGTGGATGCGGTGGTGGCGGGCGAAGCCGAGGAACTCATCCCCCAATTGATCGAGGATTTCGAGCGGGGAAAGCTCCAGCCCATATACCGGGCCCAGCGGGGAGCCGACCTGACCCGGGTTTTGCCCCCCCGCTACGACTTGATCAACCCGGATTTTTACAATAAAATCGCGGTTTACGCTACCCGCGGCTGCCCCCACGACTGCTCTTTCTGCTGCTTAAAAGGGATTTACGCCCCGGAATACCGCAAGAAAACCCTCCCCCAAATCACGCGCGAGCTGGATATGATAAAAAACCTCCTGGGGGAAAAGTTCATCACCTTCGCCGACGAAAACCTGCTGGTGGACCGGACTTTCAGCAAAGACCTGCTGCGGGCCTTAATCCCTTACGGGATCAACTACGAATGTTACTGCGACGCGGGAGTGGCCGAGGACGAAGAACTGCTGGACTTGCTGAAAGCCTCGGGCTGCGTCGAGCTTTTGATCGGCTTTGAAAGCGCCGACGAAAAAGTCCTGCGCCAAATCGACCCCTGGAAAGCCGAAAAATTGAAAGACTATCCCCGGATCATCGAAAAAATCCAGAGCCGGGGCATCGGGGTAGTGGGCTTGTTCGTTCTGGGCTTCGACCAGGACACCCCGAAAACTTTCGCTCAACTTAGCGATTTTATCGAGCGCACCGGCCTGTTCGACGTGGATATCTCCATCCTCACCCCCATCCCCGGAAGCAGGCTTTACGCCGAGCTGGAAAAGTCCGGCCGCCTGCTCTCCCAGGACTGGAACCGCTACACCTGGCACAATGTCAACTTCCAGCCCCTCAACCTCGCCCCCCGCGAGCTGATCCGGGGCAAATTTCAGGTGTACCAGCGGTTTTACCGGGAAAAAGCCATCGCCGAACGGGCGAGCCGCTTTCGCGAGCTTTACGAGCGGCTGCACCATCACGGCCTGGCCCGCTGAAAGGATAAAATGCAAGACAAGGAAAGAAAAATCTTAATCATCAACGACGGCCAGGGCACCCAAAAGGAAGTGGAAACCATCCTGGGCCACGAGCAGTACAAAGTTACCGAATGTCCGGGCTGCCGCGAAGCCATCGCCATCCTCAAAACCGAGAATTTCGACCTGGTGCTGCTGGACATCAAAGTAGTGGTAGCCGAAGGGGTCGACCAATGGGAAGAAATCCGCCGGATCCACCCCGAGCTGCCGGTGGTCACAGTATCGTTCGGCGGCTCCTACCGGGCTTTTTAGCCGTGAAAGCCGCCTTCATTTCCCCCCGCGGAGCCATGCGAAACCAGCAAAACAGCGTGCTGAACCGCCTGTACGACAAACTGCGCGCCCTCATCACCTTTATCGAGGTTGACGATATCGAGTTCATGCCCAACCTGGGGCTGCTCACCATCGCGGGATTTTTCCCCCCCGAGTGGGAATTGAAATATCTGGAAGAAGATTACATCGACCCCCGGAGGAGAGAAGCAGCGCTTTTCGACCGGGATTACGACCTGGTCTGCTTATCGGCCTGCAACAACCAGGCCAACCGAGCCTACCAGATCGCCGACCAATTCCGGGCCCGGGGGGCTACCGTCATCATGGGCGGCCTCCACGCCTCGGCCCTCCCCGAGGAAGCGGCTTTGCATTGTGACGCGGTGCTGGTCGGGGAAGGGGAAGACACCATCCAGGCCTTTCTGGCGGATTTTGCCAAAGGGGAAATCAAGCAATTTTATCATTCCGGCGGGGACTTCAACCTGGAACTGGCCCCCCCGCCCCGCTTCGACCTGGTGGAGGATATAAAACGCTTCAACAAGATCAACGTCCAGGCCACCCGGGGCTGCCCTCGCAACTGCGCCTACTGCTCCACCAAGGCGGCTTACGGGCAGAAATACCGCACTAAAACCGTGGAGCAGGTGCGCAAGGAAATCCATCTGATCAAGTCGCTCTACCCCAACCCTTTCATTTCCTTCGCCGACGACAACCTGCTGGCCAAGCGCGAATACGCTCTCGAGCTGATCAAGATGCTGGGAGAGGAGCAGGTGCGCTGGGAGTGCTACTGCGACATCGGGATCTACCGCGATGAAGAGTTGCTGAAGAGCCTGGCCGCTTCCAACTGCGTGGAGCTGCTGATCGGCCTGGAAACCGTCAACCCCGAGAGTTTAAAAGGGGTTTCCGAGTGGAAATTCCGCATGTATCCCCATTACCGGGAGGCGGTGGAAACCATCCAGTCCCACGGCCTGGCGGTGTTGGGGCTGTTCATGGTGGGTTTCGACCAGGACGGGCCGGACGTGTTTACCAAATTAAGGGATTTTATCGAGGAAAGCCGGCTTTTCGATGTGGATTTCGCCATCCTCTGCCCCATCCCCGGAACCCGGGTCTTCGAGGAGCTGGACCGCCAGGGGAGAATCCTCTGCAAGGATTGGGACCGCTACACCTGGTACCATGTCAACTACCAACCCAAGCAAGTAACCGATAAGGAACTGCGGGAAGGGGTAATGTGGCTGTTCCAGGAGTTCAACCGCCCCGAACAGGTTTACCGCCGCAAACAATATTTCGACGGGGTGTTCAGGAAACTTTACGGCGATGAGGCTTTGAGGAAGAAGAAGATGGAACTGCTGGAAATATCTCTTTAAGTCGAGAAAACAAACTGGGGGAAGGTTCTTCTGAAGGAAAAATGACCGGAGTTATTTTCATCTTCGCTCAATCTCTCGCCCTCCCCATCTTTAAGTTATATTACAGATAATAATACCTTAAAATAAAATTGAAGTAAATGGCTTTTTGCCGGTCGGCAAAGCTTTGTTTCCGGTAGTGGCCTGCAAAATAAAGAGAGGTTTGTCCGTGCATGGCATTCAGCTTTTCCCATAAGGGCTCGATCAGATAAAGCGATTCCCGGTCGATCCGGATGATCTCGTAATCCATAGCAAAATCCTAATATTCTTTTAACTAAAAGTCAATTTTCTCTTTTCTCTTATTCATCGGCGGAGTATTCCGATAAAGGGGTAAAATTTCCGGAATTTTCGGCTTTACGCCCTTTACTTTTTTCCCCCGCAAGGGATATTTATGTTGGAAGGGGGGGATAACAATGTTCGGCAATATCAATCCCGTAAGCAATAATATCACGGCTTTAAGCGCCCCGCCGGGGCTTAGTTCCACCAATTATTCCAATTTAATGTCCGGGGTTTCCGGGCTTTTCGGCAGTTCGAGCTTTAGCGGCCTCACCGGAACCGGAACCGACCAGACCCAGATCGGAGACGAAGCCTCCAAATTGATGAAATCCATGGGGCTGACCAGCTCAAGCACCGGGGGGTTCAACCTCTCCAGCCTGCTGGGGGGAGGCGGGGGCGACTCCACCACCAGCATGATCATGATGATGATGATGATGACCATGGCCTCCAGCAACAACAACATGAAATCCATGATGAGCCAGATGTCGGGCACCGGAACAGCTTCCGCCACCGGTACAGGTACCACCGGCGCCACGGACACGAGCGGCGCCGCCGCGGTTACCGGAGCAGGCAAGCTGGACACTACCGGAGTGGAGAACAAGACGCGGGCCGGCAACGGCACCGACCACACGGCCGGAGCCCCGATCCTGGAGTCCGGCACCATGAAAGCCGGGGTCGACGGCAAGGACGGCACGGCGGAAATAACTAAAGACTTCGTCCGGGCCGATGGAAAACCCTCGGCTTCCAACGATCCCAAGGAGTACAAAGCTCAAGCCGGGCCGGTATTCGAGAACAAATGCCCCTGCTGCGGAAAGAAGGGAGTGCTTTCTTATGCTATCGGGCCGGAAAGCCCTGAAGGCTCTTACTTCTGCGACCAGAAAAAAGGCGGCTGCGATGTGGATTACAGCATCCTGGGAGGACAGGAGCATGTTACCTCCGGCAACATTCGTTACTTAACCAAGGCTACCGGGGCGCCGACTACCGGCGGAACCGGAACTACCGGCACCGCTGCTGCAGGAACCGCCTCCACCGGATCGGGAGCCGGCTCCGATGCGGGATATTCCCCCGTGCAAATCAATTTGCCTAGTATCACCATTCCGCGGGATGAGGAAAACGATAGTTGAACCCTCGGGTTAAAAAAAGCTAAAAACCGCCTCTCGGGGCGGTTTTTTTTGTTATAATTAAGCGGAGGGATAAATGATGCAATGATGGGTGAAGTTGAGCCAAAACCCGGCGGGGAAAACCCTGCCGAACAGCAAAAGCCGGAGAAAAAAGCTCCCGGATGTTTGGAAGCCATCTCTGCGTTAATTATGGCTTTCTTTTATATTTTAGGGCTAACCATTCTGGCCGCTATATTTCTGGCTTTATTCTGGTTCTGTTTTTCCATAGCCCTGGGATAATTAAGAGTTTAAATCAATCCAATACCTTTGGACGATTTTGCCGCTTTCTTCCTCCATGATTTCGTTTTCCAGCACCCCGCCGTTTTTGAGGATGGTTTTCACCGAGCCCAAATTGTCTTTATAGCACCCCAGCATGACTTTAGTTAATTTCAACTTGCGGCATTCTTCCAGAGCCAGGGCCAGAATCCGGGCGGCGTAGCCTTTTCTTCGCTCTCCCGGCCTCACCCCGTAGCCGATATGGCCGCCGATGCGGAGCAAAAAATCGTTCAGATAATGCCGGATATTTACCGCCCCTACGATTTGGCGGCTTTCTTGGTCGTAAGCCCAGAAAGCGCTGCTGGGCACGTAGTCGGAGGGAACATCTATCCCCCGGGAGAAATTTTCTAATTTTTCCACCAGGGCTTTAAAATCCGTGGGATCAACCTCCAACACCCAGGGATGGGGTTCTTCTCCCGCGCTATGCCATTCCTCCAGCATTTCCAGGTAGGGAGTTCGGTATTTCAGGTCGGGCTTTACCAGTTTCAGCACGGCCATTTCTAAGCCCCCGCCCCTCCAAATTTAATTTGAGCCCAGGCGCCCAGGATGTGGGAGAGGGTGATGACCACGATAGCCAGCAGGATGTGGACGAAAATGTCTTTCACCGGGTTTTCTTTTTTCCTCCGGGCCACCACGAAACTGTAAATCCCCAAGACCGCGATGCCGTAGCCCAGACAGACGAAAATGGCGGCGTGGAGATCTTTAATCAGGATGAGCGGGAGGAGGAAAGTAAAAGCCAGCCAGATTTTGGTGAAAAAGGTGCAGAGCGCGGAAACCACGGCGTCCATCAAGGTGTTGCCGGGAACGGATTTTTCGGTCAGCAGCACGCCCAGGGAGTCCGAAAGGGAGTCGGCCACCGCCACCACCAGCACCGCCCCGATGATGGCGTGCTTAAGGTTGGTGCCCGCGTGCACCCCTACGATGACTCCCAGAATGGTGATTACCGCCGAATTCAGCCCGAAGCCGATGCCTCTTTGAATGGAATGCCGCATGGTTGCCCCTTCTCAAAAAAAATAAGCCGCCGGTTTCGGCTTTGAGGTATAATTAGCCGAAGCAGACAGTTTTCCCTTGCCGCAGGGGTAAATCAGTCTATTATAATTGGGCCGCGCGCTCTCCGCTGTATGTTCCGTTCAAACCGGTGAAGCCGCTATCGGCGGAATGGTTTTCGGCCGCCGCGGTGGGGTCGAACCTCTGCCACTGGCCGCTTTCGTCCTTGTAGCGCACCCAATAATGGCCGCCGTCGTAACTTTCGGTTTTAACGTTGCCGAAACGCAATTCGGCATTGATGCCTTTTTCCTTAAATTTTTCCACCGTCACTTCGGCTAAATCGCAGCAGTTTCCGCTTTGGGAAGACTCGGTTTCCTGGTTGCTCTTTTGATCGTTGAGATAAAATTCGTAATTGTACCGGCTCATCTCGCCCGCTACCTGCCCGGCAGGGGTGAGACCCCTGGCTGCCTGCGCGCCGACCGTGGCCATAACGCCGCCCGCGGCCGCCGAGGCCGAGGCCGTAACCGTAGAGGCCGCATTCACTTCCACCGGGTTCTTTATGGTGCCGCTGGAGGATTTCCCCAGCACCGAGCCCGCCGCCTGGCTGACCTGATTTTTCACTCCGCTGACCGCCGAGGCCGCCTGGCTGACTCCGGGAACCGACTTCACCGCGTTGCTCACGGTGGAAACCGCTCCGTTGACCGCCGAAGATACTCCAGAAGTGATTTTGTTGACGATTCCTCCCAGCATGGCGATAGCTCCTTTCGGCAAACCGAGTTTAGTCCTTATAGTTCATTTTCACGAGTTTAAAGGTTTTTGTCAAGGGCGGAACAGGCCGTGATACAAGCTCAAAAATTATGCTAAAATTGTAGTGTGAAGATTCACCGCCCCCGAATTTTTAAACCGGGGGTTTACCATGGTGGAATTGATGATCGTAGTGGCCATCATCGCCATCCCGACCTGATCAGAGCAGGGGTTATCGACACCTGCCCTTATTACTGGATGGGGGGCTCGGTGCAGGATCGGTAAGCTCTCCGGGCGGTTGGTTTTGCATTCATTCCCCGCTTGACAGACCGTTAAAAATCGGCTAATATATGCGTACATGCGAATATAGGGATGTAAAATTATGCAAGATTTAATCGAGATCCTAAAAGCCCTGGCCGACTCCACCCGGCTGCGAATGCTGAAACTGCTGGAAACCGCCCCCGAGCTCTGCGTCTGCCAGATCATGCAGGCCCTGGAGCTGAGCCAGAGCCGGGCCTCGCGCAACCTGAGCCTGCTGAAAAAAGCCGGGCTGGTCAACGACCGGAGGGAAGGTTTATGGGTGTATTATACCCTGCGTAAAAAACCAATCGGGCCTTATGCTCCGGGGCTAGCAAAGCTCTTGGAGGGGATTCCTCCGAACCGAACTTTAAAAGCCGACCGCGCCCGGCTGCAGAAAGCCGTGAAACTAAACCGGGAAGCCGACTGCAATTAAGCAAAGGAGCATTAAATGACCCCGCGCAAGAATTTAAGTTTTTTAGACCGTTACTTGACCCTGTGGATTTTCCTGGCTATGGGTCTGGGAGTGGCCATCGGCTATTTCGCCCCTTTCATCACCCGCTTTATCACCAGCCTGCAGGCGGGCACCACCTCGATCCCCATTGCCGCGGGCTTGATCTTGATGATGTACCCGCCTTTGGCTAAAGTCAAATATGAGGAAATGCGGGACGTATTTTGCGATTTCAAGGTTCTGGGTTTTTCCCTGCTGCAGAACTGGATCATCGGCCCCATCCTGATGTTTCTGCTGGCGGTGATTTTCCTGCGCAACTACCCAGCTTACATGGCCGGGGTGATCATGATCGGCCTGGCCCGCTGCATCGCCATGGTAATCGTGTGGAACGAGCTTGCCAAGGGCGACACCGAGTACTGCGCGGGACTAGTGGCTTTCAACTCGGTTTTCCAGATACTGCTCTACCCGCTTTACGCCTGGATTTTCATCACCATTCTCCCCGCCTGGTTCGGTTTAAAGGGGATGGCGGTAAGCATTACCGTCGCCCAGATCGCCAAGAGCGTTTTCATCTACCTGGGGATTCCCTTCCTGGCGGGGATTATTACCCGCTTTTCCCTCCTGAAGCTGAAAGGCCGGGAGTGGTACGAGCAAAAATTTATTCCCCGGATCAGCCCTATCACCCTGGGGGCCCTGCTCTTCACCATCGTAGTGATGTTCTCCCTAAAAGGGGGATACATCGTGCGCATCCCGCTGGATGTGGTCAGGATCGCCCTGCCCCTGCTGGTTTATTTCCTGATCATGTTTTTTGCGTCTTTTTACCTGGGCCGCAAAGCCCGTTTCAGCTATCCCCAAACCGCCACCTTGGCCTTCACCGCCGCCAGCAATAATTTCGAGCTGGCCATCGCGGTTGCGATCTCGGTATTCGGGATCAACTCGGGAGAGGCTTTCGCCACGGTTATCGGCCCCCTGATCGAGGTGCCGGTGCTGATCGGGCTGGTCAACGCGGCCTGGTGGTTCAAAGAGAAAGGGTATAAAGTGCAATGAGTAAAGCATCATCCTGTTCCTGCGGAGAAAAACCCGCCGATCCGAAAAAACCACTTCTAAAGTGGCTGGGGCTTTGCGCCCTGGGTTTAGTGATCTGGGGGCTGGTTTATTTTAAGCTGGCCGCTTTTTCCTCCTGGCTTACCTATAAACTGTTCCACCTCCCCGCGGGAGAGCGTTTCAGTCTGGCGGTAGAATTCTTGTTCTTTGAAACCCCCAAGGTGCTGATGCTGTTGGTGTTGATTGTGTTCGTCCTGGGAGTGGTGCGTTCGTTTTTCTCTCCCCAAAACACCCGCAGAGTTCTGGCGGGCAAGAGCGAGTTTTTGGGCAATATCCTGGCCGCCGGTTTGGGAGTGGTAACTCCTTTTTGCAGCTGCTCGGCTGTACCGCTGTTTATCGGCTTCGTTACCAGCGGGGTGCCCCTGGGAGTGACCTTCAGTTTTTTGATTTCCGCCCCCCTGGTCAACGAAATCGCCCTGGTTCTGCTCTTGGGCTTGTTCGGCTGGAAAATCGCCTTGATTTATTTAACCACCGGCTTGCTGCTGGCGGTGGCCGCGGGCTGGGTGATCGGAAGGCTGAAGCTGGAAAAATTCGTGGAAGACTGGGTTTACCAGACCGAACTGGGCGATGAATCTCCGCAGGAAAGCCCGGACTGGAGCCAAAGGATCGCGCACGGAGTTACCGCGGTAGAGGAGATCGTGGGCAAGGTCTGGCTTTATGTCATTATCGGCATCGCGGTGGGAGCCTGGATTCACGGCTACGTACCCGAAGGGCTGCTGGCGGGGATCATGGGCCGGGCGGCCTGGTGGTCGGTGCCATTGGCGGTCTTGATCGGCATCCCTATGTATTCCAACGCCGCGGGCATTATCCCGGTGGTGCAGGCCCTGCTGAGCAAGGGAGCCGCCCTGGGCACGGTGCTGGCTTTCATGATGTCGGTGATCGGGCTTTCCCTCCCGGAGGCAATAATCCTGCGCAAGGTCTTGAAGCCTCAATTGATCGCGGTTTTCCTGGGGGTCGTGGGGCTGGGGATTTTGCTGATCGGCTATTTGTTCAACCTGCTCCCTCTGGAGCAGATTCTCAAGCCCTGAAAGGAGCGGTTATGAAAAAAATCATAGTTTACGGGCCGGGGTGCCCCAAGTGCAAGCAAGTTGAAGAACTGGCTCGCCGGGTGGTGAAAGAAAGCGGCCTCGAGGCGGTAGTGGAGAAAGTCGGGGATTTAAAAGCCATGATGGCCGCGGGGATTATTTCCACCCCGGCGCTAGCGGTGGACGGGGCGGTGAAATCTACCGGCAGAGTGCCCAAACCCGAAGAAATCAAGAAATGGCTGGAGGAATGATGAAATTTAAAATCGAACGGATATTTTTATGGGCGGTTCTGGTTTTGACTTTCGGGGCGGTTTACGGCGCGGAAGTTAAACCCGCGGTAAAACCCCTGCCCAAGCTATTGGAGCTGGGCGCGGAAAGCTGCATCCCCTGTAAGATGATGCAAAAAGTGCTGGCCGAACTCCGCCGGGATTACCCCAAAACCCTGAAAGTGGATTTTATCGATGTCTGGAAAAATCCCCAAACCGGCAAGCAATATAAAATCCTGGTAATTCCCACCCAGATCTTCTTCAACGCCAAGGGAAAAGAAATCTTTCGCCACAGCGGTTATTATTCCGAAGATGAAATCGTGAAGAAATTCCGCGAGTTGGGGGTCAAGCTGTAAACCCGATGGAAAAACTCTTTATTTTCTTTTCCCGCTTGATCGAAGCCGGGCCAGCCCTGGCCCTTACCGGCTCGCTGGTCTGGGGGATGCTGAGCGTGGTCTTGAGCCCCTGCCACCTGGCCGCCATTCCCCTCTTGATCGGCTATATCAGCGGGCAGAAAGAAATGACCGCCGTCCGGGCTTTCTGGACTTCCCTGAGCTTTTCCCTGGGCCTTTTAACCGTGATCGCCCTCTTGGGAGTGATCACTTCGGCCCTGGGGCGGCTGGCGGGAGATATCGGCCCCTGGGGAAATTATTTAGTAGCCGGGATTTTCTTTCTGGCGGGCCTCCACTTGCTGGGCTTGATTCCCCTGCCGATTTTCACCCCCGGGGTTAAAATCGAACGCCGGGGATACGGCCCGGCCTTTTGGCTGGGGCTGCTGTTCGGCCTGGCTTTGGGCCCCTGCACCTTTGCCTACCTGGCTCCGGTGCTGGCGGTAAGTTTTCAGGCCGCTGGCCAATCCCCGCTTTATGGGGTTTTGCTGCTTTCGGCTTACGGCGTCGGCCACTGCGCGGTAATCACCGCGGCGGGAACTTTTACCGAAGTGGTGGAGAAGTATTTGCAATGGAACGAAAACTCGCCCGGATTAAAAATTACCCGGATGATCTGCGGCCTACTGGTGATCGCCGGGGGAGTTTATCTGGTTATCCACGCGCTTTAGCCCAGCTGCAAAGCGGTGCGGGCTTCCTGCTGGGAAACCAGCCGGTAAGTGCCCGGCGGCATGTCCTGGGGCAGGTAGAGTCCGCCCATCCGGTAGCGCAGCAATTTGATGATTTTCAAACCGGCTTCCCGGCACATCTGGCGGATCTGGCGTTTATGCCCTTCCCTGAGCCGGAAAACCAGTTCCCACAGTCCCGGACGCGAACCCGCGAATTCCACCTCGGCATGGGCGGTGAAGCCGTCTTCCAGCTTCATGGGGCGGTTCAGTTTCCCCAGCACCTGGTTTTTAACCGCTCCCCTGGGGTACCACACTTTCACCAGGTATTCCTTGATGTGCTGGTGGGCGGGGTGAGTGAGCTGCTGGATGAAATCCCCGTCGTTGCTGAAGATCATCAGCCCGGCGGATTCTTTGTCCAGTCTCCCGGCGTATTTCAAATCCCGGTATTCCGGGGGCAGCAACTGATAAACCGTGTACTCTTCCCCCTGGGCCAGATGGCTGCAGACATAACCCTCGGGTTTGTAGAGCACCAGGTAGCAATTTTCTACCGGTTTTAGTTCCCGGTTGCAGTAAGTGATTTTATCCCGCCGGGGGTCGACCTGGCGGCCCGGGTGGTCGAGGGGCTCGCCGTTGACCGCAAAGCCGCCCCGGCCGATCAGCTCGTCGGCTTTGCGCCGGGAAATGCCCATTACTTTAGCTACAAATTGATTGCTTCTCATGCGTGCACCTTGTAGATATGCTGGATTAAGTCCATTCTGGTTACCACCCCCACCATCCGCTGGTTTTCCACCACCGGGATGAAAGCCACCTTGTCTTCCAGGAAAATATTCATGGCCCGATCCACCGAGTCCTCGGGGGAAAGGCGCGGGTAGTCGGGATCCATCATTTCCCCGGCGGTTAAGCCCTTGGTCTTCTTGCGCTCTTTCTTGAACTCGTCCATCAGGGCGTAGGGGTTATGAATCGAGAGGTCGGGAACGAAATGCACCGGGGTAGCCTTGTTTTCCAGCAAATCATCCACGCTGACCACGCCCAGCATTTTGCCTTCCTCGTCCACCACTCCCAGGCCGATGATCTGGTTGGAGAGCATCACCTCTACGGTTTCCTGGACGCCGGCCTCCCGGGGAATCAAGAAAACATTGGTCTTCATGAAATTTTTAACTTTTAAACGGTTCATGTTGTTCATTCCGTCCTCCTAGCGCATGAATTTAAACAGGAAAATAAAGATCAGGCTGGCCGCCAGACAGGTAGTCAGGGTTACCAGAGTCCCGGATTTAAGCCAGTTTTTGAAAGTTATGGGATGGCTGGTTTTTTCGCTCAAGGCCATCACGATGATGTTGGGAGAAGCCCCGATCGGGCTGCCGTTGCCGCCCAGCCCGGCTCCCAGGGCCAAAGCCCACCAGAGCGGGGTGACATTGATTCCGGTCTCGCCTAAATTTTGAATCACCGGGATCATGGCGATGGTAAAGGGGATATTGTCCACTACTGCGGAAAGCAGGGCCGAACCCCAGAGCAGGATTAAAGAAGTCCCCAGCAGGTTGCCCCCGGCCAGCCCTCCCAGTTGTTGGGCCAGGAGTCCGAGCAAGCCCGACTTTTCCATTCCGCCCACTACCACGAAAAGTCCGGCAAAGAACAGCAATACTTCCCACTCGGCTTTTTCCAGGGCCAGGCTGATGTCGGGCTTGACCCAGAGAAAGGCCAGGCCAACGCCCAGCAGGCTGATGAAAGCCGGGGAGAAGGGGAAAATTTTGCTTAGGAAAAACAGCAGGATCACCAGCCCCAGGATGATCAATATCCGTTTAAGGGCTTTGGGATCTTTGACCGCATCGTTCTCGTTCATGGCTTCCAGCTCTTCCAGGTTCTGCGGTTTAACTTTCAGCTCCCGGCGGTAAACCCAGTCCACTATCCCGATGGTGATGAACATACAGACCAGGGCGATGGGGGCCAGGTAGATCAAGAAATCGTTGAAGCTGAAACCGGAAACCGAGGCGATCATGATATTGGGAGGGTCGCCCACCAAGGTCGCCACCCCGCCCAGGTTGGCCAGCAGGGCTTCGGCCATCAATAAGGGAAGGGGGCTGATGCCCAGCATTTCGGCGATGATGATGGTCAAGGGGGCCAGCAGCAGCACCGAGGTTACATTGTTGAGGAACATGGAAACCGCAAAAATCAAGCCGCCCAACAGCCAGAGCAATTTTTTGGGGTTGCCTCGGGAGATTTTCGCGAGTTTAATGGCCAAATAGCGGAAAAACCCGGTTTTGCGCAGGATATTGACCAGCACCATCATCCCCAGCAAGAGAAAAATAGTTTGGAAATCCAGGGCCGCCAAAGCCGCTTTTTCATCGTAAAACCCCATAAATTTGCCCGCGATGACCATCGCTAAAGCGCCCAGCAGGGCGGCCGTGGTGCGGTTGAATTTTTCGGCGATGATCAAAACCAGGGTGATTAGGAAAATTGCTCCGGAAACGATATATTCTATCATCGTTCCTCCTTTCGTTCATTACTTTTTTCTTCGCCTCCCGGTTTTTTTTCCCTTTTTTAGGGTTTTTCCGGAAGGAGAACCGCAGAATCGCGGTCAATTATATAGGACTATGATTAAAGTACGTTTTGCGCCAAGCCCCACCGGGTTCCTCCACATCGGTTCGGTGAGGACGGCCCTCTTCAACTACCTGTTAGCCCGCAACCAGGGCGGAAAGCTGATCCTGCGGGTGGAGGACACCGACCGCAGCCGCTCGGAAGATCGCTTTCTCCGGGAAATCGTCGAGGACTTGCCCTGGCTGGGCCTGGACTGGGATGACGGCCCGTATTTCCAGATGGAACGCCTGGAAATCTACCGGCGGCACGCGCAAACCCTGCTGGAGAAAAACCTGGCTTACCCCTGCTTCTGTACCGCCCAAGAGCTGGAAGCCACCCGGGAAAAGGCCGCGGAGGAAAAACGCGCTCCCGCTTATCCGGGAACCTGCGCCGACTGTTCTCCCTCAGAAGCCCAAAAGCTGATGGCCGAAGGCCGGCCCTATACCCTAAGATTCCGAGTGCCCAAGGGCGAAACCCTGATCGACGACGCCATCCGCGGGGAAGTCCGTTTCGACAATTCCCTGCTGGACGATTTCATCATCGTCAAATCCGACGGCATCCCGGTGTATAATTTCGCCGCGGTGGTGGACGATTATTTAATGGAAATCACCCATGTCATCCGGGGCGAGGAACACCTCTCCAACACCCCGCGGCAAGTCTTGATTTACCAGGGGCTGGGGCAGACCCCGCCCAAGTTCGTCCATATCCCCATCATTTTAGACGAGCAAAAAAGAAAACTCAGCAAACGCAGGGGCGGGGTGGAACTCCCCGACTTCATCAAACGGGGCTTTCTCCCCGAAGCGGTGTTCAACTTCCTGGCCCTTTTGGGCTGGGCCCCGGGCGACAACCGGGAAGTCATGACCAGAGAAGAGCTGATCGCAGCGTTCTCCCTGGAAAAAGTCAGCCGCCACCCCGCGGTATTCGACGAGCAGAAACTGCTGTGGATGAACGCTTTATATATCAAGGAACTGGGAGCTGCAAAACTGGCCCAAAGGGCTTTGCCCTTCTACCAAAGAGCCGGATTTAATCCACCCGAGGACTTCCTGGAAAAAGTCTGCGGGCTGTATCTCGAAAGAGTCCGCACCCTGGAGGAGCTGGTGGAAAGCACCGATTTCTTTTTTACGGAAGTTAAAACTTATGACGAAAAAGCCGCAGCTAAACATGCCGAGAAGCCGGAAATTTTCTCCCAGCTATCGACCCTGGCCCAAAAACTCGAGCAACTGACTCCCTTCACCGCCCCGGAAATCGAAAGCACGGTGCGGGAAACCGCCGAGGCGATGGGGATATCGGCCGGAAAACTGATTCACCCCTCCAGGCTGGCCCTCACCGGGAGGGGAGTGAGCGCGGGATTGTTTGAAATCATAGAACTCTTAGGGCAGGAAAAAACCGCCCAAAGATTGAAAGAGCTTAAAAATAATTTACACAAAGCAGGTTTAAACGCATGATTTTATTTACCGCCACTATCTTGTTGGTCATCTCCATCCTGGTTTACGTCATCCAGAACCCGGGCGAAATTCCGGTGCATTTTTTCAAATTCAGCATCCAGCTTTCCCAGGCCTGGGTGGGAGTAATCCTGGTGCTGGCCGGGATGTACCTTTACAGCATCTGGCAGGCCATCTGGAACGTCAACACCAAGCGGATCTTAATTGAATTCGGAAAGAAACTGGTGGAAATGGAAGAGGAAATTAAGCGGAAAGACGCCCGTATCGCCGAGCTGACCTGCCTCCTGGAAGGGCAGTCCAAAACCTCCGAAGTCCGGGAATGAAAAAATATCTCTTGACTTCCCCTCCCGGCGAGCAAGTCCGGGAACTGGCTAAAGTCTGCGGAATCTCGGAAATCCTCGCTACCCTCTATATCAACCGGGGGGTCGACACCCCGCAAAAAGTCCGGGAATTTTTGGGCGGCGACTTGAACGACCTGCCTTCCCCCTTTGAAATGAAAGGGATGAAGGAAGGGGTCGAAGTGATCCTCGGGGCTTTGAAGAAAAAACGCAAGATCCTGGTCTGGGGCGACTATGACGTGGACGGGATCGTCAGCACCGTCATCCTGACCGAATTTTTCACTAATTTAGGCATGGAGGTTCTGCATTACATTCCCCACCGGATCGAGGAAGGCTACGGCCTCTCGGCCGAAGGGATGAAATGGGCCAAAGACCAGGGCGTGCAGCTGATCATCACCGTGGACTGCGGATCGGCCTCCCTGGAGGAAATCCGCTTAGCCCAAAAACTGGGCATGGAAATCGTAGTCACCGACCACCACAAGGTGGAGGGCGAATTGCCCGGAGATTTCCCCCTCATCAACCCCCAGCAGCCCGGCTGCCCTTATCCCTACAAGGAACTGGCCGGTGTGGGAGTGGCTTTCCGGCTGCTCCAGGCTTTAGGCGGGATACTGGGAGTACAGCGGGGAGTCAATGATTTCCTGGATTTAGTGGCTCTGGGCACGGTCAGCGACGTGGTGCCGCTGGTGGGAGAAAACCGGATCCTGGTAAAGGCCGGACTCCCGCTTTTGGACCACAGTCCCCGGCCGGGCATCAACGCTTTGAAAAAGACCGCTTCCCTGGAAAACAAAAAAATCGGCAGCTATGAAATCGGCTACGCCATGGGCCCCCGGCTCAACGCCGCGGGAAGGCTGCAGCACGCCGACCTTGGAGTGGCCCTGCTCAAGGAACAAGACCCCGAAGCAGCCAAAAAAATGGCCGAAGAACTGGAAAAAATCAACCGCACCCGGCAAAAAGTGGAAGAAGAAATTCGACTTAAAATCAAGGCCCTGCTGGAACAAAACCCCCAATGGGACGCCGATCCGGTGCTGGTGCTCTCTTCCCCGGACTGGCACCCCGGAGTGATCGGGATCACCGCCTCCCGGCTTTGCGAGCAGCTGGGCAAACCGGTGTTTCTGGTCAGTTTCGCCCTGGGCGACGGCAAGGGTTCGGCCCGCAGCCGGGGAGAAGCCGACATCTTCGCCTTATTATCGGCCTGCGCGGACAATTTAGCCAACTACGGCGGCCATAAGTGCGCAGGCGGTTTCAGCCTTAAGCCCGAAGCTTTCGAGGCTTTTGCCGAGGGGTTGAAAACTGCGGCCCTCAGCTTGGAATTCCGGGAACCAGAAGATTATGAAGTCGATCTGGAATTGAAACTCTCGGCGGTTGATTCCGGCTTTTACCAGGAAATCCAGGAACTGGCCCCCTACGGAGCCGGCAACCCCGAACCGCTGTTCTTGAGCCGGGGGGTTAAAGTGGCGGCCTTCTCGTTGGTGGGCAACGGCAAAAAGCACCTGCGCATGCTGGGCAAACAAGGCGATACTTCGCGCAAACTCATGGGTTTCGGCCTGGGGGAAAAAGGCGCGGCCCTGGCCGTGGACGGGCTTTACGATGTGATTTATTCCCTGGCCGAGGACTCCTATAACGGAGAAGCGGAAGTTTATCTGAAACTGAAATATTTTGAGCCGGTGGGGTCGGCGGAAAAACACAACGGCCAGCAGGTCGTCGACGCCCGCAAAGTAAGCGACCGGCTGCCCTATATCGCGCAAAACGCCAAAAACGCCGGGCTTTCCCTGGTGATGGTGCGGCTCATATCCCAGGCCTCCGAGCTGGAAGAACGGCTAAAAACCTACCAGGAGCTTTCCCTGCTGGAAGAAAACCCCGACTCCCAAGCCGAAGGGAGAGTCGCGGTGAGAACTTTTCCCGGCTTAAAAGACGACTTAATCCCCGAGCAGGTGTTTTTAATCGCCTCGCCTCCGGGGCTGGAGCATTTCCACCACCCGGTTTACCAAAGCAAGCCCAGAATTCATCTGCTGTTCGGAGAACGGGAGCTGGAATGGGAAGAAAATTTCCAGAACCTGGTTTTTCCCGACCTGCCAAGGCTGGACTTGATTTACCGGACTTTCTTGAAAGCCTGGGAAGAAAAGCCTTTTCCGGCATCCGAATTAGCCGCCATGGAGCAGAAGCTGGCCCATCCCGGGATCAAGAAAATCACCCTGGAGTCGGCTTTCAAGGTGTTTGCCGAGTTGAACCTGGTGAGCCGGGAAACCGGGGGGCTATACCGGATGCGCCGGGCGAAACCCGACTTTCCGGCCTCCTCCACTTTCGGCTTTTTCCTCCGCCAGCGGGACGATTTCGCCCGCTTTAAGGAACTCTTTCAAAACTCTCTGCAACTCGGCGCGGCGATTTTCCCCGAGGAACTCCCCTTTTAGCTTTTAGCGGTTTTCCCGCCTGATTTTGTCGCCATAGGGGTCGGGAGGAAAGCCCCGGTAATTATACTGGGGGTAGCCCGCGGGCAGATCCTGGTGCCGGTTCAGACAATATACCGTGAAAGCCGGGGGATTCTGACAATATTGGTAGCCGTAAGTTTCTCCTCCCAGGGGACAAGGCGGCATGGGGCCGAAAGCCGGGAGCAAGTCCACCAGATCCTGATATTTTTCCGGCCATTTCCCGGTCTCTTTCAAATAAAAGCCCACCGCGGTTCTGGCTTCCCTCATGCTGGCCAGGCAGGTTTCCGCATCGGAGGGGGTATAGGGAATATAAACCACCGGATCGTTTAAGCGGTCGGCGAGAAATTCCAGGTTGCCCCGCAGCAAGATCCCGGCTTCCCGGTTGATAGTTTCTTGCCGGAGCTGGGTTTTAATCAGTTCGTGCAATTTAAGCAGTTGTTCTTCGGCTCCGGATCCCGCATCAAGCAGGGAGGAGAGTTTTTTCAGCGATTTTTCCCAGTCCCGGCAGCTTCCCTGAGTCAGCCAGCCCATTTCCCGGGCGATTTTCAAATGCCCCAGCACATATAAGGGAAATCGGGAGGTTTTCATGCGGGGAACCGAAACAGGGGCGGGCAGGTAAATTCTTACCCCGTTAAGCCGGGCCAGGGAATAAATCACCTCGTCCACCCCGGCGGTAATTTTGGGGCTGTTGACGGGGATATCGGGGTTCTTGGCCTGTCCCCAGAGCTGAAACTCCACCACTCCGGGGGGGGCTTTCGACTCGAAGCTGAAAACTCGGGATTCCCCCGGTTTCAAGCCGGGAGTTCGAAAATTTTGTAACATCCAGCCGGAAGTGGGCCGGGTGGGCAGGGCGGATTTAAAACGCCAGCCGGAAACCGGCGAAGGGTTATTGAAGGGGGCCAGGCCGCCGAAGAGGAATTTCGCGATGTTTTCAGGCCCTCTTTGGTTGGCGACCCGGTACTGGTAAAGAAAATCCCGGCTTTTCGAGCGGTAAAGCAATTGCGGATCCAGCAGGGGGACGAAGTCAAAGGACGGGGGGTAAGTAAAGGAAAGAGTTTGTTCCGGGGTTTTAAGTTCCAGGGTAAACTGCCGGGCTTTGCGGTGGTAAAACATCGAACCCTGGATCTGCTTATCCTGAAAAACAAAGAGCCGGGCTGGAGGGTTGGGATAAATCAACCGGGAGGGCTCGGCAAGGCCTGCAGCCACAGGATTGCCGCATCCCGACAGCAAGGCCAGCCCGATTAAAAACACCAGAAAAACCCTGTTCATTCCTGATATTTTCGCAATTTGAAAACCGAATTCCTTTAGCGCGCGGCCTTCTCCGAGCGGATTTTTTCCAGCAGCTGGGCGTAAGTAGTAACATTCAGCATCCCGTGTTCTTCCCAGTAATGGTAGTCGGCGGGGAGATATTCCCTGGCGCCCAGGGATTTTTCCCGCATCACGGCGAAAGCGCTTTCCATCTGGGGAGTGGATTCAAGCTGCTTTTCCCCGGTCAGGTAAGGGAGAATGTGTTTTACCGCTTTGGCGGTTAGAGGGTCGATGCGCTCGGGCCGGTCGATGTAGCAGGTGTAGCAGGCGTCCAAGTCCAGCCGGGCCAGCGGGAAGGCTCCCAAAGCCGAAAGCAGGAGGGACAGCAGGTGATGCACCTGTTCGGCTCCCCCGCCCGCGGTGGTGGCCACGGTGAGCGCGGGCTTTCCGGCCAGCCTCAGAGTGTGATACCAGGCCGCCAGGCGGTCCAAGAATACCTTGGTCTGCCCGGAAACCGCGTAAGTGTAAACCGGAGAACCGAAAATCACTAAATCGGCCTCCAGCATTTTGGCTTTCAGCATCCCCATGTCGTCTTCTTTGTCCTGGGGACAAAAACCGTTCTTCATGCAGCACCAGCACCCCTTACAATAATTCAATTTGACCATTCCGGCGGTATAAATTTCCGCATATAAACCGGGAAATTCGGCCCGCAGGGCTTCGATCAGCTTTTGGGTAAGAGTGTAGGTGTTGGACTTTTCCTTGAAGGGGCTTCCGATAAACCCGAAAATTTTACTCATAATTTGCCCTCCCCGTTGTTTAATCCCAATGTGTATTTTTGCCCCGGTGAGGATTTTTCCTTCCGTGAGCCCCACCGGGCGTCAATCCAACAATTTCTGCATCCAAACCTGATCGAGATATTGCCCCCGCTTGCGGCAAACCTTTTTTAAGCGCCCGCACTCGGTAAATCCGTGTTTCACGTGAAACTTTACGCTGCCGGGGTTTTCCGAGGAAATGGAGGCTAAGATATTGGTGATTCCCTGTTTTTTGCCTTCCGCGATTAAATATTCCAGCATTTTCCCGCCGATCCCCTGCCCGGTAGCCTCGGGACGGAGGAAATAGCTGATCTCGGCGGTATGCGAGAAAGTGGAAAAAATGTGGTATCCCCGCAGGAAGCCGAAGCCCAGGAGCCTGCCGTTCTCATCCTTGGCGGTTACCGTGGGGTGGTTGCGGGTCATATTGTACATCGCATCGAAAAACTGCTCGGGAACTTTTTCCTCGTGGTAAGCCGCGAAAGTGTTCTCCCCGTAGTAATTGAAAATCTCCATCACCTGGCTTTTATCTTCCGGAGCCAAGGGGTAAAATCGATAATTCAGTTCACTCATGAGCCGCCTCCCGGTAAAATATTTTTTTAAGTTTAGCGGTTAACCGCTTGACACCCGCTTGGGGGGAAAGCGAGTCCTCCCCCAGGAGGGTGATGTAGGCAAAAATCGCCGCGTGGAAGATGAAGGTGACGGCCCCCGGCAGAACCGCCCGGGCGCAGATCGATTGGATCATCCCGATAGTCAGGGTAATGTTTTTTAAGCTGAGGGAAAGGGTGAGCGCCTTGGCTTTCCCCCGGTCGAGCGGGCAGCGGGAAAGGAGAGCCCAGCCCAGCCAGTAAAGCCCGAAATCCTGGATAAACCCCATGCCCAGCAAGAACCACAGTTCCGAGCGAGTCGCGCTTAAAATCCAGCCCTTGTTGTCCCCGATGATGCTGCAAAAGAGCAGGGTTAAGAGCAAAATATTGGTGCCCCGCACGGCTTCCGTCCAAGTTGCGGCGGATTTGCTGCGCCGCCGCAGCGGGTTCCAGTCCCAAGCGTCGAGCAGGATCTTCATGCCCAGGGGCAGGACGATCAGGGCCAGCCCCTTTAAGAGAATTTCCAGCTGGTTGAAATGGTAGGATTTCTCCAGCAGCCAGCCTGAAACCAGCGGGATGATAAAAGGGGAAATCAAGGTGGCGAAGGCCGAAAGCACAAAGGCCAGTTCCTTGTCCCCGTTGACGAACTCGGTAAAGACCGGGGCCAGCAGGATAGTGGGAGCGATGATGGTGAACACCAGGCCGAACAGCAGCTCAGGGTCGAGATGAAAAGCTTTTCCGGCCCAAAACCACAACCAGGGTAAAATCAGAAAAGAAACCAGGATGAACCCCAGGTTGAGCAGCCAGTAGCGGGGTCGCGCCACGTAATCCCGGACTTTCTTCAAATCGATCTGGAGCAGGGAGAGGAACATCACGATGAAAAGGAAATCGAACACCGGGGTTAAGGGAAACACCGTGAACCCCAGGTTGAGGCGAAAAGTAGGCAAGGCCCGGCCGATCTGGGGGAAGAGCCAGCCCAGCGCGATACCCAGCAGCAAAAATGCGCTGTAAAGCCGGGTTAAAATCTTGGGCGGTCGGCGGTCGGGCATAGACTGATATTATATCATAGCTCAAGCGCTTCGGGCCAGCGGCGGGATCCCGGCCGGGAAATAAAAAAAGACCATACGGCCCTACTCATTATTTACCGGTTTTCAGACTATGGTCTAGCCCACAAAGCTAAAATATTCAATTTATTTCAGGGCTTTCCCGCATTGGCCGCAGTAGCGGTTGCCCGCGGGGTTCTCGCCCAGGCAGGCCGGGCAGTTGACGGTGGGGGTAAAAGTTTTTTCCGGCTCCAAAAAGCGGTTCAATATCTCAACCATCTCGCCCACCGATTGGTGGCGGCATTCGGGTTCCGGCTGCAGGTTGTTTAAAATCAACTCTTCCAGCAGCTCGGGGATGGCCTGGTTATGCTGCCGGGGAGAAACGGGGTCTCTGTGAACCCGCCCGTGGATAACCGCGGTCTCCAGCTCTTCGGCGGTAAAGGGCAGCTGATTGGTCAGCAGTTCATAGAGCAGAATGGATAAAGAATAAATATCGGTGCGGTGGTCCACTTCCATCCCCCGGAATTGTTCCGGGGAAGAGTAAATCACCGTGCCGAAATGCACATTGCTTTCGGTAATGGGGCGCTGGCTTTTGAGGCAGGCCAGCCCGAAATCGGCTACCTTGGGTAAGCCGTCTTCAGTCAAAAGGATGTTTTCCGGTTTCAGATCCCGGTGAAAAATTCCCTTTTGATGGGCGTATTCCACCGCCCGGCAGATTTGCCGGAAAATCCGGCAGTTTTCTTTCAGGTCGATGCTGCCCCGAGAAATTTGATCCTCGATCCATTTGTACAGATCTCCGCCCGCCAGGTATTCCATCACCAGGTAATGATTTTCGTTCTCTTCAAAATGCTCGAACAGCTTGACGATGTGGGGATAATCCAGGATGGCGTAAATCCTGGCTTCCCGCTGAAAACGCTGCAGGTTGTGCTGCAGGGTTTTGGGCAGGGTTTTGATGGCCACCTTTCTTTCCAGAAACGGATCCCGGGCCAGGTAAACGATCCCCATTCCGCCTTGGCCCAATTCTTTAACCACGCTGTATTTTCCGATTTTCTCGATAACTGGCATACTGGGTAAAATCTTATCCCATCGGCTGGAGAAAGTAAAGGGTTGAAGGTTCAATTTTAAAATTCCGGCTCGATCCCCCTAGACCGCTGTCTCGAAAACCGGTATATACTGAATAGGGCCGTATGGCCTTTTTTGTTTGTTCTTTTAAACCCCAGGCTTCCAACCCGCCTTAAACCACGGTTCCCCTCAACTTTAAGCCGATTCAACCCTCCGGGCGTTTTCCATCAAATCGGGTTTTGCCCTGAAAATTAAGTCGAATTATCCGGGCATGGTAAAAAGTATTTACAATTTTGTAACAATTTCTTAATAACCCGGAAAAGCCTTGACGATATAATGAAAGTGGTAGCGAATAGGTTTTGGATTTGAAAGGAAGGGGAGCTAATGAAAATCGGCGGCCTTCAAGGGGTAGGAAGCGGTATCCGCCAGGCGGCGAGCCCGCTGGTCGGTTCTCCGGCCTCCAATCTGCCGCTGCTCCCCGGCCAGGTATTAAAAGGCCGGGTGGTGGGCTCCCAGGGCGACAACCTGCAATTGCAGTTCGGTAAACGTCTGATCAACGCCCAAAGCCAGGTTCCTCTCCAGGCCGGGCAGCAGATCCAGGTGAAAGTCAAAGGCCTGCTCCAAGGCAAACTCAACCTCCAACTCCTGCGTTCGGAGTCCTTTAAACCGCTCACTCAGGCCGACATTTCAGAAACTTTCAACCGCATAAAACTCCCTTCCACCGAAGCCAATTTAAAACTAGGCCGGGAAATGGTGAAAGCGGGGCTCTCCCTAAACCGGGAAAATTTTTCCGCCCTGCAAAAAAGCCTGGCCGCCCTCCCCAGTTCCGGGCCCCATGACGTGCAGGCCGCGGCTTTCCTGAAGCAAAACAGCCAGCCCCTAACCCCGGAAAATATTTCCAACCTCTCGGTTTTCCTGGCCGCCAACCCGGAAATGGGCGAGCAGCTCCTTTCCCTCCAGGGCTGCCTCAGACAAATCGCCAAGGAGAGCGGCAACCGCAAAGCCCACCAAATGATAAAAACGCTGGACAGCTATCTGCTCAATCCCCTGGAAATGGATCCCTCCCAGATGCAGGCAAGGCTGGAAAAGCTGGCCCGCCTGCTGGGCGCCGAAGCGGGCGACGAACGGCTGAATAGGGTGCTCTTAGGCGGCAACCCCGGATTGACCGGGCAGGGGGAAGTCTTCGCCGAAACCCTGGGCCTGCTGGAAGGCTTGAAGCAGAACATCTCGGCCCAGCGGCTGATCAATACCGGAACACCCGAATTAAACCAGGGATATTATTACCTCCAAGTTCCGCTCCAGCTTAAAGGGGAAGCCCGCACTATGGAGCTCAGAATCAAATATTACCGGGAAGAAAATCAAAAGAAAGTCGATTTGCAGGACGCCCGGCTGGAATTCGCCTGCGAGTTCGAGAATCTGGGCCGTCAGGAAGTGGTTCTGAATATCGTCAAGGAAAAATTGAGCCTCCAGTTTACCTCCCCCAACCGGGAAACCGCCGACTTCCTGGAACAGCAAAGCCGGGAATTGAAGGATCAGCTGGCAAAGGCCGGATTTGATTTAAAAACCGCCTACTTCAAGGTCGGTTCCTCCCCGGAGGAAACCCCGGAAAAGGAACCTGAAAGGGTGGACATTCAAGGATGAATTTTCAGGAAAAACCCGAAAACCAACCGGAAAACCCCGAGAAAATCGCCCTGGTAATGAAGGGGGAAGAAATCCTCACGGTTTCGGGCGGAGAAACCGCTCTAAAACTGCTGGCCCAGGCCGAAAAAGCCGGGGTAAAAATTAAAACTGATCCGGAAAAAACCGCCCAGGCCCTGGATTTGAAGGGAGCGGGCTCGATCCCTCAGGAAGTATATTTCTTAATCGGGGAAGTGCTCAATTTCCTCTCCCGCTCGGAACTCAAACTCTCCGGAGAGTGGGTTCGGGGAGGTGAAACTTAAAAAAATTTGGGGGAAAACCCATTTATATAGTATAATAATATAACGGAGGTGAAACTTAATGTTAGATGGAATGAAAAGAGCCGCCCAGGGAATGATCTCGATGTCCCAAAAACAAGACGTAATCGCCAGCAATCTGGCCAACACCGGAACCGCGGGCTTTAGAAAAGATATGAGCAAGGTTACCTCGTTCAGCGACGTGCTGGCGGTGGAAATGAATCCCTCGGGAGCCGTGACCCCCGAATTCATCCAGGCCGGAGGCGACGTCTCCACCGAGGGGATGCTGTTCACCAGCTCGGTAACCAGCTTCGCCCAAGGCTCGATGAGGCAGACTTCCAACAATCTCGACCTAGCCCTCAACGACGACGGCAAGGGTTTATTCACCATCCAGACCCCGGACGGGCTGAGATACACCCGGAGCGGAAATTTCAAGCTCAGTTCCGACGGCCACATGGTCACCAACGACGGCAGCTATGTGATGGGCCACCGGGGCAAGATCAAGCTGAACAGCGCTGACTTCGAAGTCAGCAACGCGGGAGAAGTCAAGCTGGACGGCAAAGTGGTGGATAAACTGATGATCACCACTTTCGACGACCCCTCCAAGCTGAAGAAACTGGGTTCCAGCTACTTCGTGGCTTCCAGCATGGGCAAAGTTTCCAAGGACGCCCAGGTGATGCAGGGGTTCCTGGAAATGTCCAATGTCAACCCCATCAAGGAAATGGTCGATATGATCACCGTGATGCGGGCTTACGAAGCCAACCAGAAAGTGCTGCAGACCGAAGACCAGATGCTGGGCAGAGCCACCAACGAAGTCGGGCGGCTGAGATAAAATTTTAAGCCAAATAAAGGAGGCAAATCAATTATGATGAGAGCTCTTTACACTGCGGCCTCGGGAATGATGGCCCAGCAAATTAACATCGACAATATCTCCCACAACCTGTCCAACGTGCAGTCCAACGCTTACAAGAAATCCCGCACCGAATTCGAAGACCTGATGTACGCCAGCATGGACGCGCCGGGCCTCCAGGCCGATACCGGAATCCAGATGGGCATGGGCACCCGGGCCGTAGCCAGCGACCGGCAGTTTTCCTCAGGCTCGCTGAAAAATACCGGCAACAATTTCGACCTGGCCATCCAGGGCGACGGGTTCTTCGCGGTCAAAACCCCGGACGGCAAAACCGCCTACACCCGGGACGGCTCTTTCAAGCTCGACGCCAAGGGCACCCTGTGCACCACTTCGGGAGCCTCCCTGGGAATAAAAATCCCTAAAGATATGATGGACATCCGGGTCGATCCCGACGGCAAGGTTTCGGGCGTGCCCCTCACCGGGACCCAGCGCCAGACCATCGACCAGATCAAGCTGACCCGCTTCCTGAATCCTGCGGGCATGAAAGCCCTGGGCCAGAACCTCTACGCCTGGACTCCCAACGCCGGAGAAAAAAAAGAAGGCATTCCGCAAGGCCCCGGCTTCGGAGCCGTCACTCAGGGATACCTGGAACAGTCCAACGTCAACATCGTGGAAGAGATGATCAACATCCTGCAGGCGCAAAGATCGTTTGAAATCAACCAGAAAACCGTGCAGGTGGCCGACGATATGCAGAAGGAAGCCATCCAGCTCAAGAAAGCCTAGGGGGTGAAATAAATAATGGATATCAGAGGAATGATGCCCAACCCGGATAAAGGCCTGGAGCTTTCTCCCGCCCGGCAGAAGGAAGACAAGGAAACTCAGCAGGCCTGCAAGGAATTTGAAACCGTGTTCCTCTCCCAGATGATGACCCAGATGAAAAGCAGCATCCCGCAGAACGATTTGTTCGGCGACGGCAAGGAACGCCAGATGTACGAAGATATGCTGGGACAAGAGCAATCCAAGGCCTGGGCTGACTCCGGAGGGATCGGCCTGGCCAACCTGCTTTACCAGCAGTTGCGAAAAAATCAATAACAAGTTACAATATAATCTGGATTTTTAAAAAGGCCTTGCCTTTTTTTTCTCGCCGGAGGATCAAGGAGTGGAAAATTTCGCTTCCCTGTGGGAAGAGCTTAAAAACGGCAACCAAGAGGTCAAAGAAGTTTTGGCCCAGCTTTACATGCCTTTTGTCCGGCAATTGGCTTCCGGCATCAAGCGCAAACTGGGCAATTCGGTAGACTACGACGATCTGGTGGGAGACGGCAGCTACGGTCTGCTCCGGGCCATCAACACCTTCGACCCCGGCCGGGGGGTAAAATTTGAAACTTACGCCACCCCCGTGGTGCGAGGAGCCATTTTTAACGGATTGCGCTCGCTGGACTGGGTGCCGGAAAGAACCCGGGAGAAATCCCGCGCCCTGCAGAGAGCTATGGATCAACTGGCGGCCGCTCACGGACGCCCTTCCACCGAAGACGAACTGGCAGCCGAATTGAAAATCTCCACCCAGGAAGTTTATGAACTGATCAACGACCTGGGCTGCCTTTACCTGCTGTCATTGAACCAGCCCCTCCCCGAGCTGGAAGACGACGACATCACCATCATGGACGTGGTGGAAGACAAGAAAAGCCCTTCCCCTTCCCTCCAGGTGGAATTCGAGGATCTGCAGCGGCTGATTTTAGAAGCCCTTAGCGAGTTGGACGATCGGGAACAGGTGCTGATCAAGGGCCATTACTTCGAAGGCAAGACCTTCGAAAAAGTCGCCGAAGAGCTGGGGATCTCCAAGCAGAGAATCTCCCAGATTCATATCCGGGCCTTAAAAAAACTAAAAGCCGTGATGACCGGGATGGAAATCACCCCGGAATTATTGGAAAACTGAGCCAAGCGATTTAAAACGAAAACCCAAACGGGAAGCCTTAAACGATTCCCGTTTTTTTATGCCCCAAAGCCGAAAAATCCCCCTAAATGCAAAAGGAAAGGCTGCTTATACCTTTCCTTTTTTCGGGATTAATTTTGGGGAGGGGGAGAATCGCTCCTGTAGAGGAGCGCTTCTGAGTTTATGTGCCTATTATAAAAGCCGAATGTTAACAAAATATGACCGTTTTGTAAAATTTTTGTTAACAAAATTGCCGGAGAAACATTTTTCGGCGGCTTTTTCGTCCGGCCGGCAGCTTCCTTTTTCTCCCCAAACCACCGAATTTTTAACAATTATTTAACATTTTTCCGCCCTTTTTCGGCGGCTTTTATGTTAAACTCAAAAAAATCAAGCAAACGGAGGATCTAAACCCATGCAAATCAGTCTAAGAGCCGACTCCCTCTCCCGCATCGCAACCGCCGAGTTGCAGCGCCAGAAAGAGCACAAGGGCGTTTGCGAAATGAACCGGGAAATGAAGCAAACCTTGCGCAATCTGATCACTGTGGGAGACCGGGTAGCTCTCAGCCACCCCAGTACGGAGAAAAAAATTAGGCTGATCGGCAAAATCGCCGATTGGAGCGTCAAGGCCGATACCTCCGACTGTATGGGCGAACCCTGGCCCGCCCTGGCTACCGGCTATTACCAGGCGGCCCTGGAAGTAACCTCGGCTCTGAGCGGCAGCCTGACTCCGGCGGTAATCTCCGCCGCCGCCGGTAATGTGCTCAAAGGCGCCAAAAATTTTCGGCCCTACGGCCGCGGAATTTACAGCAGCGACAACGAGAAAAACGACCACCTCTTTTTGGGAGGCGTGAAGAATCTTCAAATTCTAAACCAGGAAGTCCGGGATCCGGAAATCGCCCGGATTTTGGAGCAAAAAGCAGACCCCGAGGAAATCTGCCGCCAAATAGCCGATTTGCACCGGGAGCCCGCTAAGACCGACCCGATTTCTTTGGCCCAAACCGCCTTGCGCCAAGCCGAAAAGCACTATGTCGACCGGTTCGCCGCGACCAAGAACCTGGAGCAAATCGTCCTGGCGGCTAAAAAGGAAGCCTCTCTCCACCCCGGCAGGGCTAACCTGGCCGGGCTGATCGAGCAAATCGCCAAAAACGCCCAGCCCCCTTCTTGGGATTTGCTCAACGACGGGGCATACCTGGCCTCCCTGGAAGTGATCACCGCCCTTCAAGGCAGAGTAACCCCCCAAACCTTTTCCGCCGCCGCCCGCAACCTTACCAGGGGCCAGACCATGATAAGCGCACGCCACGATCACCTGAGAGATGGATACTACCGGGCCGGAGTAGAGAGTCTTAAGCTCTTGAACCTGGAATTGCAGAATCCTCTGGTGGATGAAATCCTGAAAGATCGGGAATCTCGCGCGGCCGCTTTTGTTACTCTGGGGAATCTATACTAGCCTCAATCGGTCGGCTTTAAACCGATCTAGCCCGATACCGGCTCCACTTCCAGGATGCGGTTCTTGTTCATGATCACCCGGAAACGCTGGTACTCGAAACGCGGGCTGCCCTGCTGGTAAGTGGTGTATTTCAGGATCAGGTTGAGAAAATAGCAGCGGCTGCCTTTCACCCGGACGGGAGCTTTTTCCTCGACGTCGTAGTAGAAAATTTCTTCCTCGGGGTCGTCCATCCGCAGGAAATAGCGGCTCAGGTTATAGCGGGTGATGTCGGTGATATCAACCGTGCGGCTGTGATGCTGGAGAATGTTGCCGCACTTGATGTTGACTTCTTTCTGGTAGAGCAGGATGTTTTCCGGCACTTCGTCGTAATGGTGGTCTCCCTTGCGGGTGGTTTCCCGCAGGCTCAGCACCTGGGGGTCGATCTGCTCGAGGGTGATGAACTTCACTTTTTCCCGCAAATTGCCGTAAGAATCCTTGGGATCCTCGGGGTCGAAAATCGCGGTGTCGAAGTCCGGAAACTTGGAAAGCATACGGGGATGGCTGATCAGCTTGATGACTTCCTTGATGCGATCCTTGAACATATAGCTGACCGAGGCCAGCAGCATAAAGAGGGCGGTATTGACCGCAAACTTCTGGGAAATCCAGGCCAGGGTAAGGTAAGCAAAGAGGGAGGCCGCAAAAGCCGCCAGCGCGCCCACCACGTGGACTTGTTTTTCGGCGGGCTTCTCCTGCTTGATTTTCAGGAACAAAATCGAAGAAAACAGCTTTTTATACTGGCTCAGGTAATAAAGGTAACGCTCCTGCTCGTCTCCCCGGTTGTTGAAATGGAGGCGGAAATCCTGTCCTTCGCGGTAAACTTCCTCGGGCTGAAAAAAATCATCCAGTTTTTTTAACAGTTCCGGGTTGAGGGGTCGGCCGATCCGGGTTTCTTCCTCCAGGAGCAGGCGGGAAATTTCAAACTCGGCTACGTTGCTGATGAACTCGTCGGCCATGTGAAAATAGCTCAGCAGGCGTTTTTGCCCTGGGAAAGTTTTATGGTACTCGTCCATTAGCTGGTGGAAGCCGCTGATTAAATTAAATCCCGCGTCTAAAAACGGCTCCAGCCTGGCTTGCAGTTTCTCGGGGTCGAGCCGCTCGACGGCGATTTCCTGGCGGAAATGTCTTAACCTCGCCCGCACGATGCTGCAGAGCAGCTGCAGTTCCTTGATGGCTTCCTTGACGGCTGCCGGGGTTAGGGATTTTTCCATCCGGGTTTTGAGTTGCCGCAGCACATAAATCGGGGATTTAATGAATCCCGGATCCATCAAGTCCTTGAAGTTGAAGACCGGGGTGCGAAAGCGCAGGTATTTCTGCAGGTCGGAGTAAAAGGCGTCCTTGGAGTAGGTTTCCGGGTTAAGGTTAAAGCTCTGGGGAATGAAGATATAGCATTCCACCTTGTAGTTGTTGACCGTCTGGGTTTCGTCCAGGACGTATTCCAGCTTGATTTCCAGCTCCTCGTGGTTGCGCAGGGAAACCCGGCTGATTAAATCTTTGTATTCGGCGTTTTGCAAACTGCGCCCTCTCTGCTTTAAATTGGGGACGAAAAATCGTCCCCTTAATAATTTCCCTTTATCCGGTGGGTTTTCCTTGTTTAAAGGCGCGGGCCTCGGTTTCCCACGGTGAAAAAAAATCTCCCGGTTTTAAGCCGGAAGATTTTTTATTTTTAAAGCGTTGATTTTTATTCCGGCTTTTGCTTGGCCCGGGCCACCGCTTTTTGAGCGTCCACCAGGCCGGTTTTTTCGTTTCCCAGAGGACCGGCGGTTTCCATGATAATCTCCCTCACCTCCTGGGGAGTTAAATCAGGGTTGGCTTCCAGCACCAGGGCGGCTACTCCGGCTACCAGGGAAGCCGCAATCCGGCTGCCGGGGATGGCTATGCCTTCAAGCGCGGGATAATATCCCGGCAGGGCGTTCTTGACCAAGGCTTCGCGCTCGGCGGGAGAAACTTTTAAAATATTGTCGGGCAGGTTAAGGGATTTGCGCAAATCCTTGTCTTTCTTCAGCCTTTTCACTAAGGCGGGGTCGTCCATGTCCCGGATTTCCTGGGTTTTTTGGGCTTTTTGCTCGTAATAGCACCCCTTAGGCAAGGGCGTCGCGATATATTCCCCGGGGGCGGCCACATCGGGCTTATCGGCTCCCCAGAAAGCCGGGCCCCAATTGTTGAATTCGCTCAAAGTGTTTTCGTCTTTAGCCGAGGCCACGGCGATTACTCCCGGTACTTCGGCGGGGGATCCGATTCTGCGCCTGCCGTCCCCGGCGGCGGCCACTACCACCAGCCCCGCGTCCAGGGCGCGGCGGGCAGCCTTGCTCATGTGGCTGGGCAAAATCACCGGAGCAGGAAAGCCCACGATCACCGGCGGGCGGCTGAAAGGCACCACCACGACCTTGATGCCCAAATCTTCCTTGTGAGCCACGGCCCAGTCAATTCCGCTGGCCGCAGTAATTACCGAGCCGGCTCCGTCTTTATTCAGCACCCGCAAAACCGCTAGATCGGCTTGGGGGGCGATCTTTAAAATGTTTTTGGCCATGTGGGTTCCGTCCCCGATGGGGTCCTCGGGTTTTTCGCTCTTCTCCATCGGATCCACCCAGGCTTTTAAAGGGATATCGGGGTCTTCAAACCCGGAGCCGATCACCACCACGGTCTGTCCCTTGCCGCTTACCCCGAACTCTTTGCGGGCCAGGTCGGCATGAGTCAGCTTCACCGGGTCGGCGGGCCGGTAGTCCCAGGGATGGTCTGCCCCCGGATCGGCGGTTTCCCGCTTGGATACCCGGGCGGATTTTCCCGGAATTGGATTAATGCCGGTTCTAACGGAATTAATTGCTGCTATCATCTTTATTCACTTTCCGAACGGCTTTCTGGGCCTGCACCAGTCCCCGGCCTTGCTCCATCTGAGAATATCCCTCGACTTTACGGGCGGTTTCCATCAGGGCCGACTGGACTTCCCGGGGGGTAAGGTTGGGGTTTTTCTCCAGCAGCAGGGCTGCAACGCCCGCCACCTCGGGCCCGGAGAACGAGGTTCCCGGAGCCGCCAGGCGTCCTTCCTCGGGGTAATAATAACCCGGCAGAGACATCTTGATCCGCTCTTCCATTTTTTCGTCCGGATAGCGGAGAATATCGATGGGGAGCTTCAGGCGCATGGCCAAAGCCATATTTTTCTTGAAATAAGTTCTCAGTTCGTCGGGGTTCATTTTCCTAACCCGATCGCACTGCCTGCCGTTATAAGCCAGCAGGGAGCTCTTGGAAGTCCAGGAAACCAGGTATTCGCCCGGAGCCATCACATCGGGCTTGGCGTCTCCCGCGAAAGTGGGGCCGCGGCCCGAGAAATCGCTGACGGTCTTATCGTCTTTTAGGGAGCCCACCGCAATGGCGTGGGGCACGTCGGCGGGGGAAGCGATGGTTTTAGCCTTGGGGCCGTCGTTGCCCACCGGGCAGACCACGGTAATCCCGGCTTCCAGGGCCAGGTTGACCACCTTGCCCAGCATATCGTTCTGCCAGGGCAGGATGGCGGGCGAACCCAGGGACAGGTTGACGATTTGAATCCCTTGCTTGTCTTTATTTTCAATTACCCATTGCAGGGCTTTGACGATGTCGGCGGTGCGGCCTCCCCCGTCCGGGCCCAGCACTCTCAAAGCCAGAATGCGGGCTTCGGGAGCCATCTGCACGATGTCCCCGATCACGTGGGTTCCGTGGCCCAGCTGGTCTTCGGGCGCGGGAGCCTTGGTTTCGGTAAAATCCTGCCAGTAAGCAGGCTGGTAGTCGGGGTAGTCAAATCCCGAATCGATCACCGCGATCCCCACTCCCTTGCCGGTCAACCCCTCGGTCTTGCGCAGTTCGGTTACTCCGATCATGGCCGCCGGATCGACTTGGCGCATTTCCCAGGGTTTCAAACCGGCTTGCCCCTTGCCCCTGGATGAAACTTCTTGCGGGGTGGAAACGCTTACCGGGGGAAGAAACTCCTGCTCGGAGTTGTCGTGCACCGTGAAGCCGCAGCTTTCCAGCTTTTCGACGGTTTCGGGGTTAATCCGGCCCGAGAGGAGCTGCAACTTTGGGAATTGCCTTTCGAGCTTGAAGCCGTCTTTTTTGAGCTGCCGGAGGGTGTCCTTGAAGACTTCCGGCTGGTGGAACAGCCTGCCCTCGGGGAGCTGGATGATCACGTCCTGCAGCCCCGAAGCATCTTTTTCCGCCCGGGTTTCAGTCCGGTTCTTGGTTCCCGCCATCTCCTGGGCGAGTTGGGCTAATTCCTTATAGGTAAACCGGTTGCTCTTGTTTTCAATGGCTTTAATCACGGCAAAATCCCCCTTATACAATGTTTCGATTATAACATAAGCCCAAAAAATTAAGGGGGAGAAAAAGTTACAAAATTGTTAACTTTTGGGCGATTTTGGTTCCAAAAGTTGTAAAAAAAGGAGCGGCGGCTGTCAGGCCTCTAATTGGTTAATTGCAAAAAAAATCAATATAGGGGAGAAAACTGAGAAAATCAACTCTTTTTATAGACCACCCCGGCGGCAGGCCAATAGGCAGGCCATTCAGGACCGTATGCTCCCAGATGGGATGGATCACCTGAATAGTTGCCGTCGGTTACTAAAACCGAGTTATATGGCACACCGTGTTCGATGCACCAAGAATCGACATAATTCAAATAAATGCGGTAATAAGTACCGAGAGGACAGGTAGGAATAATTTTAATGTATCCGGCTTAAAATTAATATTAAGTAAAAAAACCTAATCCTCAAACCCGCGCATGCCCCCCAGGAAAGGATTCATCCGGCCTGCCCGCGAATTTTGCACCATGCCCCTTAAATACAAGCTTAAACCGGCGCTCGGAATCCTGGTGATTCTGGGAGCCGTCCTGGCGGTTTTCGCTCCCGGGCTGTTTTTTAAGCAGGCCCTGTTCCTGGAAGACATTACTTATATCTACTATCCCACCAAAACTTTTTTTTACCAGATGGGCCAGGCCGGCAAAATCTTCTTCTGGAACCCGTATCTCTTTAGCGGCTCCTCCAACCTGGGCTCGGGTTATTTTTACCCGCTAAACTTCCTGTTCTTCCTGCTCCCCCCGGAGCGGGCGCTGCTGTACAGCTGTTTTCTCCATGTCTTTTTGGGGGCGGTTTTTCTCTTCTGTTACCTGAGAAACCTGGAACTGGGGATTTTTGAATCCGCCGTAGCCTCCCTGCTCTTTGCTTTAAGCGGCTTCATGCTCACCGAAACCCGCCACGTGGAAATCCTGGCGGTTTCGGCCCTCCTGCCCCTGCTTTTTCTCTGCTGGGACAAGCGAAAAGACCACCCGGTCTATCTGAGCCTGGGGGCTCTCACTCTGGGCTTGCAGATCCTGGCCGGCAACCCCCAGATGGCTTACATCAGCTGTCTGGCCCTGGGGTTAAAAATCTTGTGGGATTTCTGGGGCAAGGAAAATAACAAAACCGAGGTGATTTTTTCCGGTCTTGGGATCATTGTCCCCGGCCTGCTGCTCTCAGGCGTACAGCTCTTCACCAACCAGCCTTTAATGCAGCTTACCGCCCGCAAATTCCTCGCCGGATCCGGCTTTTCCAACAGCGAATCCTGGCCCGGAAGCCAGATCCTGCCGTTTTTCTGCCCGGATCTGCTTCCCCATATAGCCAAAGACGGGGTGGTAAATTCTTATTTCGCCTTTCTGGGGGTGATTTTGGCGCTGGCGGGCTTGATCAAGGGCGGGGGCAAAAAATGGTTCTGGGCGTTTCTGGCGGTTTTCGCCTTCCTGACGGCCCTGGGGGAGAGAGGCGGCTTGAACACCCTGCTGGTCTGGATAATCCCGGTGCATAAACTCACCAGGGCTCCTCTTCGCTTCCTATCGCTGGGAACCCTGGCTGCCTCGGTGCTGGCGGCTTACGGGCTCCATTATTTAAAAAAGCTCAATTTCAACCTGGGGGTTTTCATCGGGCTGCTGGCGCTGGGGGAATTGCTCCTGCTCAGCCGCAGCGGCCTGCCTTTTAAACCTTCCGCTTTTAATCAAACTCCGCAAGTGGTGGCCGGAATAATGCGCTCGGAGGATAAATCCCCTTACCCGCCCCGAGTCCTGCTCACCGACCCCGAGAACTACAACAAGAGCATCCTTTGGAAATTTTCCAACGTTTCGGGCTACAGCCCCCTGGTGCCCCATTATTACATGGAGTACCTGTGGTTCCTCCAGCACGGCCGCTTTCCTACTCCCGCGGATTACCGCCTCATCCTGCGCTACTCCTGCTGCATTGTTTCCAACGTGTTCAACCACCAGATGGAGCTGCTGAATTTAAAATACGTGTTTTTCAACGCCCCGGGCGGAAATTATGAGGCCATCGCTTTGAAAGAGAGCGGGAAACGATTTTTTCTCGTCGGGGAATACCGGGTGATCCGGGAGCCCGCAAAGCTGCTCGCCGGGCTGCAGGAAAAAAACTTCAAACCCTTTGACTGCGCACTCTTTCAAACCCCGATCGACTTTCCCAATCATCAGAAAGTGCAAGGCGGGGTAAAATTGCTGTCCTACACCCCCGACCGGATCGAACTGGAAGTGCAAAACCGCTATCCCAATATTTTGGTGCTTAGCGAAATCGACTTTCCCGGCTGGCGGGCCGCCGTGGACGGGAAAAAGACCGCCATCCACCGGGCGGACTATATTTTGCGCTCCATCGGTTTGCCCCCCGGAACCCACCGGGTGGTCTTCAGCTATCATCCCACCGGGCTGCTTGCGGGTTTCCTGGTTTCTCTGTTCGCCCTGCTCCTGCTGCTGGGGGATTATTTCCGGCGGCAAAAGGGGTATGAAAAAACCGGTTTAAACCTGTTGCCTAAAGCCAAAAATCCTGTATAATATAACCAGCGATTTTTCAAATCAAGGGGGAAAAATGAAAAAAATATATTTACTTCTATTAACAGCGGTTTTTCTGGTTTGTTCCTGCAATACTTCATCCACTCCCCCAACCGGCCAGGGGGCTCAGATGCCCCCCGGAATGAGCCAAACTCCCGGGCCGGGAGCCGAGAGAACCGCTCCGGGCCAGCCTTCGGGAGCGCCCAACGCGCCGGTATTCACCCCCACCCCGGCCCAGCCGCCCAAAGTTCTGGCGGTGCGCAACCTGAAACCGGACAGCGGCCCCAAAGCCTCCATGCGTTTCAAGCTGATAAGCCGGGAGTTTGAGAGCTTTAACCAACAAAATTACGCCCAGGCAGCCAAGGACTGCATGGCGGTCATCACCGACCCCAAGCAGACCATCCCCGCCCGGGAAGCCGCCTTCAGCCTGATGAGCCTGATGCCGGTGAAATACTGGGGAGAGCTGACCCGCGAGCTTAAGGGAAAATTGCTCTACATCAGCCCCCTGGAAGGCACGGCGCAAGTACAGAAAATAAAAATCAAATCCGATAAAGGCGAAACCGTAGAGATTACCACCTCCACTTTCACCAGCCGGGTAGAAAATGAAATCAAGCTGAACGACGAAATTAAAGTCGAGGTTTACAGTTCCGACATGACCCTGATCAAAAAACCCGGAAAATAAACCGCTTAACGCTCATAAAACGCAGCCCGTCGGAAAACCGGCTTACCGCGACTATAGCGACCGGCTGAAATAGTTTTTTTGAAAAAAGATTAAGTCAAACGACCCCGGCTTAAACCCACGGGGTTGTTTTTTTGCTCCAAAAATAAACCAAAGGGATGAAAAAGTGTTCGGGAAAAAGTAAAAAAAATTATCTAAGCTGATCGTAAGCGGGGGGGAAGTGGCTGGTAAGCAAGTGTAAGCAGGGGTCGCTTACAATCTGCTTACAAAGTGCTTACAAAACGCTTACTCCAGCGTTGGCGCGGAAAACGGAGGTTTTTAAGCCCCATAATTACGGCTAAATCAGCCATACCCTATGGCATACCCTATCGGAAGAATAAGAGAAAGGAGAAAGGAATAAGGATAAAGGAGAACAGAGAGCAGAGAAAGATACTCCCCAGAGGGGGAGTATAAACCGGAACCGGAACCGAACCAGCCGCCGGAATTCCCTGAATAGGGAATCGTTAGCGGCTGTCTAAATGCTTAAGAGAAAAAATTCAAAAATCAAGAATTGAGGTTAATTTTTTGGTATAATTTTTAGATGAAAGACCAAATCACTCTCCATGCCGAGTGGCTGATCAAGGCTCCTCTAACCGAGGTGTTTAACACCATAACCGACTTTGAAAAATGGCCTGAGTATTTTCCGAAAGTTGCGGAATCCATACAAGTCATAAGGCTTGGAGGCAATAATTTGGAAATCGAAGCCACCGTCAAATCGTTCGGCCAAAAGTTTCCGGTAAAAATGAAAACCCGGATCCTCCCAGAAAAGGGGTTCATTTCGGATAATGAAAGCCCGAAATTCGGAACTTCCGGCCACGAAGAATTGTTGCTCTCTGAATCTCCGCAAGGGACCATGATCGATTACACTTATCAAGTCGCCATCCATAAACGCTGGCTCCGTATAGTGGCACAACCGTTGATCGGTTGGTTTTCCATGAAATACTGGCAGAAAGCCGTCATAGATGAACTAAGAAAAAGGCTCGAGAGATAAAATCCCGAGCGTTGTTCAGCCTTTATATGAAGGTGCATGGTTTCAATACTTCCGCTATCTTCTTCCACAACCGGAATCGAACCAACCGCCATAATTCCCTGAACAGGGAATCGTGAGCTGCTTTCTAAATGCTTTAAAAATCAAGAATTGAGATGGAATTTTCATATAAGGCTTATATCACGCTCAAGACGCGGAGAGGGAAATTTAAAAATTTTGGCTTTGTGGCATTTGACCACCACAATGTATCCACTTATTATGATGATCTTCTTGGTTTCCAAATCCAGCAATAAATAGTATTTTTTCACGAAATAATGATGCTGTAATATTATCAAGAATATCTCTTGTTAAGAAATGTTTTGTTTCCATGTCTGAATGTGCAATTATCTTCGGTGCATTATATATTAAAAATCCTTTTTCGTCATGCACTAAATGATTACATTTATATAAAGCATCTGAAATAGAACATACATTGATAGTTGGTACAAGAATTTGACTAGTTAAAGAATCTTTATGGTTTATCTCATGTTCCTTTAAATTAAAAATTTCAAAAAAAGCAGAAAATAAGAATGCGTCTTGATTAGTGAAACTAATTATATTATTATTGTATGGTGTAAATGCATAAAATTCTTTCTGGATTCCATGTTTTTTGTGAAGCACGCCTGTGCCATTGAAATTTTTATCATAAACAGCCTTAAAATAAGTTCCGGGTATTATATAATAAAAATATTCATTCCAAACAACAGGTCTTAACCCGGTAATCATAGAGTTATAAGTGATTTTTATAGACTGAGAGGTGCGATCAGTATCCTCAACAATTACCCAAAATGAATTTTGTTCAAATTTCATAAAACGCACGGCGAATAATAATGGTAATCCGAATGTGTCTGCAAAATTTCTTTTTCGTTTTAGTTCTTTCCCACTAAATTTAAATATATCTTTATCAGTAGATTTTACTTCGATCAAGCAATTAAAACCCTTTGAGGATTCTTTCCCAAGATCATCTAACCAGCAACCAGGCTGAAATCTAGCTAAAAAATCAGGCGCACTAAAATTACCCTTTATTAATGGTTTTTGATCTAATTGAACTAAATGGGTTGCCGTTCCCATTAAGTAACACATTAAAGCGAATTCATCTTCTTGAGATAAACCTTTAATCGCCCTATCAATTTCGGACTTTTCATGTGGCGAAACGAGGTGTTTTAGTAATTCTTTGAAGTCTTCTGGAGAATCTATGATTGCTTCTAAGTGTTTGTATGCTTTTGCAGTTTCTATCTTAGACGCTGTTAATTTTATCTTTTTTTGAGTACTCATAGATAAATAATAAGCCAACCTCTACTTTAATAAATTTTGGTTATTGAATTCTAGTTCTTTCTATAATCTTTTGCCTTTCTCCCCCTCCACGTCAGAAGCGAATTCTTCCCGCAGGCCAGCTTGTCCCCCCCTCAACTCTGCTTTCTAATTAGTAATTTAGCATTAATAATAGTTTTTTAAGATACAAGTGCGCGGAGGAATCCAAAAATCAATAACTTAGGTCAAGTTCCAAGTTTGATTTTTTTATTAAAAAAGGATTTGGCCTGTTGCAAATTTAATAATTTACAAATGATTACCCTGATTGAAGCTTTGAATTATCGTTGTCTTCGTTATATTTCTCAAGAACTAAATGATTTTAATATTCTGGTTGGTTCTAATGCCAGCGGTAAATCGACATTTATAGATGCAATTTCATTTATAAGCGATATAGTCAATGATGGCCCCATGGCTGCTGTCGAAAAAAGAACTTTCTCCGATTCTTATCTTGATCTGTTATGGATGAAAAAAGAAGCAAAAATTGAATTAGCAATTGAGGTGAAAATTCCGGAAGAAATCAAACAAAAAAGAATACAAATTATTGAAAATGGTGCAAAAGATCCAAAGAAAAAATCCCAAAAATTTCTTAAAAATCAAGAAGATAGTTATAATGATTATTGTTGTCGCTATGAATTATCAATAGGATTAATTGACGATAAGAATATCTTCGGAATATATAAAGAAAATCTTTGGTTTAAACCACCCACTCAAAAACCGACTAGAGAGCTTTACCTCTTCCCGGAACCCGAATCCCCCAAAAATTTAATTACTAAAACTAAATCGGGATGGAAAGCAACTATAAAAAGAGTATATAATGATAATTACTACAATGAAACATTAGCAAAATACAATCCATCTTATCTTAGCGACTCACAAAAATCCGCCTTAGGAAATCTGCCTCCTGATGAACAGGCTTTCCCTGTGGCGAGCTGGTTTAGAAAATTTATCACTAAAGGGATTCAGGAAATTCGATTAAACAGTGAGGCCATGCGCAGACCATGCCGCCCCGGACTTCCTTTAACTTTTTTACCCGATGGTTCTAATTTACCTTGGGTTATTGACCATTTTAAAAAAAATAATAAGGAAAGATATTTCGATTGGATTAAACATTTACAAATTGTTATTCCTGATATGATCGATGTTGAAATAATTCAGCGAGAAGAAGATAAACATAAGTATCTTCAATTGTGTTATAGGAATAAACTTAAAGCTCCTGCCTGGGTAGTTTCCGATGGTACTTTAAGGATGTTGAATTTAACCATTTTAGCCTATTTATCAGATACACAGGGAATTTATTTGATTGAAGAACCAGAAAATGGCATTCATCCTCAGGCCATTGAAACGATATACCAGTCACTTTCATCTGTCTATGATGCCCAGGTATTCTTAGCAACTCATTCTCCCGTAATTGTGAGCATAGCAAAACCAAAAGACCTTTTATGTTTTTCCAAAACAAAAGATGGAACTGTTGATGTCATTAATGGGGAATATCATCCTCGTTTAAAAACTTGGAAAAAAGAAGTTTCATTGGGTACTCTTTTCGGTTCAGGAGTTTTTGGGTAATGGATGACCTTGTAGTATTAACTGCTGATATTACGATGAAAGGAGTTATAACTACTCTTTTAAATTACCCTAATTTTTTAGGTATCCGAAATATAAGTAAAGAAGTTTTAGCGCATATTAACAGAGACCCAGGTGTTTTTAATAATGGACATGATTTATTAAGAGAACGCTATCTTCGCAGTCACCAATATAGTATATTGATTTTTGATAAAAGCGGTTGTGGTCAGGAAAGGAAACCGACTCATGAAATAACCAATATTGTTCAAAATAATTTGGATAACAACGGCTGGATAGATCGTTCCAAAGTAATAGTCATCGATCCGGAATTAGAAGCATGGTTTTGGAATAATTCCCCTTCAGTAGCCAACGTATTGGGTTATGAGCCAGAAGAATTAATGCAATGGCTGCAAAATAAAGGGTATTCCTCAATTTCCCAAGTAAAATACAATCATCCCAAAGAAATGGTTGAGAGTGCTTTAAAAAATAAAAGAAAACCATTTTCTTCTTCGATTCATCGAGACTTGACCGAAAAAATATGTGTAAATGGATTGGATTTAGATAACTGTCAAGATCATGCATTTTATGAGTTTAAAAATACTCTCCGTGAGTGGTTTCCGATTACAGATTAGATTTACTATCATGCTCATATAATTACTTGATACCCTTCACGTCTCCGCGAGATAAAACCCCCGGCCGGTGGGCCGCCATTTTTAATTATTTCAGTAATTCTCTGAGAAATTCCCCGGTATAAGACCCCTTACACTTCGCCACTTCCTCGGGGCTGCCCGAGGCTACCAGATACCCGCCTTTTTCCCCGCCTTCCGGGCCCAGATCAATCAGGTAATCGGCCGATTTGATGATGTCCGGGTTATGCTCGATCACCAGCACCGTGTTGCCCGCGTCCACCAGCCGCTGGATCACCCCCAGCAGTTTACGCACATCGTCGAAATGCAGGCCCGTGGTGGGTTCGTCCAGCAGGTACAAGGTTCGGCCCGTGGAGCGGCGCGAGAGCTCTTCGGAGAGTTTCACCCTTTGGGCTTCCCCGCCAGATAAGGTGGTAGCGGGCTGGCCGAGTACGCCTTGAGTTATTTAACTCCCGAGTATTTAAAGCGGGTGCCCGCCTGCCCCACCGGCCACGCTTACGAGGCGATGGCCAACTGCCCCGGTTATTGGGGTGCGCCGATGAACTGCACCATGGCGCTCTGCCTCTCGGGCGATCCCAATGCCTACCATCCGGGGGTGGGGAGTTGGGGCCCCCAGTATGTCATCGGCAAGGGCTTGAGAAATTATTAAAATTCCGGCTGAACAATAAGACTAAGCTTTAACGGTATTCTTCTTCACCGGCCCCAGGATTACCCGGGAGAAGTTATCGTAAGGCAGCAGCCTTTTAGACATTTCATTCACATCATTCAGAGTAACTTTCTCCACGTTCTCCACGATCTCTTCTACCGGCACCAGCCTGCCGTGGTAGATTTCGCTCTTGGCCAGGCGGATCATCCGGTTGCTGGTGCTCTCCAGAGCCAGCAGGATACCCCCTTTGATGTGCTCCTTGGCCCGGGTGAGTTCTTCTTCGGTAACGCCCCGGTCGCAGAGGTCGTCGCAGATTTCCTTGATCAAGTCCAGCACCTGCCGGTAAGAGGCCTCGGCGCACCCGGCGTGGATCCCGAAAATCCCGCAATTGAAATAAAAATTGATGAAAGAAAAAATCGAATAGACCAGCCCGCGTTTTTCCCGCACTTCCTGAAACAGCCGGGAGGACATGCTCCCCCCCAGGATACTGTCCAGGATGAAGAAAATGTATTTGTCCGGGTCTTTTTGCGAGAGGCCCTTGCCCCCCACGCTCAAATAAGTCTGCTCGGACTTGCGGTACTTGGTAACATTTTTATGATGAATCCGGGCCGGGGTGCGTTGGTCGGCTTTGGCGTTTCCTTTGGCCATATCCCCGAAATGCTTATCTGCCAGCTCCATCAGCTTATCGTGATCCACATTCCCCGCGGCGCAGATCATGATGTTCTCCGGGCGGTACTTGTCTTCCAGGTATTGGACTACCTCATGCCGGGTGATATTCTGCACCGCTTCCTTGTGGCCCAGGATAGGGTAGCCCAGGGGGTGCCGGCCCAGCAGGGTCTGGTTGAATAATTCGAAAGCCTGCTCTTCGGGAGAGTCCTCGTAGCTGCGGAGTTCTTCTAAAATCACTCCTTTTTCCCGTTCCAGCTCTTCGGGGTCGAGCTTGGGGTTTCTCAGCATGTCGGCCAGAATCTCGATAGCCAGCGGGATGTGAGTGTCCACCACCTTGGCGTAGAGGGAGGTCTGCTCCTTCTCGGTGAAGGCGTTCAAGTGGCCGCCCACGCTGTCCATGATTTCGGCGATCTGCCGGGCGTTCAGCTTTTCGGTGCCTTTAAAAAGCGCGTGCTCGATAAAATGGGAAATCCCGCAGTTCTCGGGCTTCTCGTCCCAGCTGCCCGCGTTGATCCAGATGCCGATGGAGGCCGAGCGGAAAAAGGGGATCTGCTCGCTGATCACTTTTATCCCGTTGTGCAGTAAGGTCTTGTTATACATTTATTCCACCCACTTTAATTTTTCTCGCAGCTGCCGGTAAAAGGTCTTTTTGACCCGCAGGAAATTTATCTTGATGGCCGATTTCTTGATTTCCAGTTCGTCTTCGGGATGAATCTTGAACTCCACGCTGCCGTCCAGCACCAGGGAAGCCTGGTGTTGGCTGATTTCCCGGATGATGATTTTTTCCCGGTCGGACACCACCAAAGGCCGGGCCGCCAGGATATGGGGGCAGATGGCGGCGATGATGAAGCAGGCCACCGCGGGGCTTACGATAGGCCCCCCGGCCGACAGACAGTAAGCCGTGCTTCCGGTGGGGGTGCTGACGATCAGGCCGTCGCAGGTGAGGCAGCCGGAGAAGTCGCCGTCCAAATAAATTTCCGAATGCAGCAAGTGCGGGGTCAGGCGGTAAAGCACTGCCTCGTTGAGGGCGAAGTCCTGAAATACGGTTTCCCCGTCCCTCTGCACCCGGCAGTCCAGGGTGAGCCGGTCTTCCACCCGGTATTCGCCCGCCAGCACGTTTTCCAGGCTTTCCTGCCATTGCTCCACCGCGATTTCGGTGAGGAAGCCCAGGCCCCCCATTTTGATCCCCAGGATGGGGGTGCCCCGGTCTTTCACCTTACGGGCGGCCCGCAGAAAAGTGCCGTCCCCGCCCACCGATAAAATCAAGTCGGCCCCGGTGAACCAGTCCTTTTCCGGGGTGGAGTCCTCGGGAAAGCTGACTTCAAGCTGCCGGGAAACCAAAAACTCCCCGATTTCCCGGGCCAGGGCGATCGCGGGCTCTTTCAAACTGAGAAAAAACGCTACTTTTTTAATTTCCATCTTCCACCACTTTTTTTATTTCTTGCGTAAAATCGGGCAGGCTTTCTCCCCCCAGCCCCAGGCGCACCAGGTATTCCCGGTTTTTTCGGGGCAGGACGGGAGCGCGGCACGCTCCCAGAAAGCTCAAACCTAGCTCCAGGCCGCAGTTCGCCACTTTCTCCAGCACTTGGCGGTGCACGAATTTATCCCTTACTATTCCGCCTTTTTCAACCTTTTCCTTTCCCGCTTCAAACTGGGGTTTGACCAGGGCCACGATTTCCCCTCCCGGAGCCAGCAGGCCGGGCAGCCGGGGCAGGATCAGGGTCAGGGAAATGAAGGAAGCGTCGATGGTGATCAAATCTACTTTTTCGGGCAGGTCGCCGGGTTCCATAAAACGGGCGTTGCGCTCGTCCAGCGCGATCACCCGCGGATCTTGCAATAAACTTTGGTGAAGCTGGGCTTTGCCCACGTCGAGAGCGTAAACCTTGGCGGCTCCCGCTTGCAGCAGGCAGTCGGTGAACCCTCCGGTGGAAGCCCCCACATCCAGGCAGGTCAGGCCCGTGCAGTCCAGCTGAAAAGCTTGCAGGGCGCAGGCCAGCTTGTCGCCGCCCCGGCTGACGAAAGGCATTTTGGCCTCTTGTCTTAAAACGATCCCGGGGGAAACTTCGGCTCCCGGCTTCAAGATCTGCCCTTGCTCCCCGCGGATATTGCCCGAGAGCAGCAAAAGTTTAGCTTTTTCCCGCGACTCGGCCAGCCCCCGTTCTACCAGCAACAAGTCCAGACGGATTTTCGGCTTGGTTTTGGACATCGAATCTCGCGCTTAAAACTCGCGGTGGTTGGCGGCTTGAAGCGGATTATCCTCCATAAACGCCTGGTAGGCGGTGCGGGCGGCCTTCATGATCCCCGGCGCGCTCAGCTCGTATTTTTCCCGCAATTGCTCCAGGTTGCCGTGTTCCACGAAAATATCGGGCAGCCCCAGGATTTTAACTACCGTATCCTTGACCCCGGATGCGGCCAGGGTTTCCAAAACCGCCGAGCCCAGGCCTCCCATCCGGGAGTTTTCTTCCGCTACCACCAGCACCTTGCATTCCCGGGCGGCTTTGATGATCAATTCGGTATCCAACGGTTTGACAAATCGGGGGTTGATGACTCTCGCGTTCAATTTCAGGGCCGACAATTCGCGAGCTGCCAGCAATGCCGGGTAAACCATGCTGCCCAGGGCGATAATCGCCAGATCGGAGCCCTCCTGCAGGGTTTCCCCTTTACCCGGAGTCAAGAGCTTGGGGCTCTTGGGAGTCATCCCGGTTCCGCTGCCCCGGGGGTAGCGGATGGCCGAGGGGCCTTCCAGTTTGGATGCGGTGTAAATCATATCGGCCAACTCCTGCTCGTCCTTGGGGGCCATCAGGGTCAGGTTGGGGATGTATCGCAAATAAGACAGGTCGAAGGCCCCGTGATGGGTGGGGCCGTCTTCTCCCACCAAACCGGCCCGGTCCAGCAGAAAAGTTACCGGCAGGTTTTGCAGGCAGACGTCGTGGATGATCTGGTCGATAGCTCTTTGCATGAAAGTAGAATAGATCGCCACCACCGGATGCAGGCCCTGGCAAGCTAAGGCGGCGGCGAAAGTTACCGCGTGGGGTTCGGCGATGCCCACATCGAAAAATCTCTCGGGGAAGGTGTCGGCGAATTCCCGCAGGCCGGTTCCGTCCGGCATGGCGGCGGAAATGGCTACGATCTTGTGATCCTTGGCGGCCAGCTCCAGCAGAGTGTCGCCCGCCACCTTAGAAAAAGACACATTGGACTTGCACTGGCGTTCCTTGCCCGACTCGATAAAGAAAGGAGCCGTGCCGTGGAACTTGACGCAGTTGTCCTCGGCCGGGGTATAGCCCCGACCTTTCTGGGTGATCAAATGTAAAAGCCGCGGGCCGTTCAGGTTCTTGGCCTTTTCCAGCACCTCGAGCAAATATTCGAGGTTGTGCCCGTCAAAGGGGCCCAGGTAAGTGAAGCCCAGGGCCTCGAACAACACTCCCGGCACCACCAGATAAGCCAGTTTGTCTTCGACTTTTTCGGCGGCCTTGAGCAGCCGCTCTCCCACTCCGGGGATGTTGCGCACGAATTTTCTCAAGTCTTTGCGGATTTTGTCGAAACCCGGCTGGAGGCGGATGCGGGATAAATGGGTGGCCAAAGCCCCGATATTCTGGGAAATCGACATTTCGTTATCGTTCAAGATCACCAGCATATCGCTCTGCAAGTGCCCGGCGTGATCCAGGGCCTCGTAGGCCATCCCGCCGGTTAGGGCACCATCGCCCACCACCGCTACCACCTTGTAGTCGTCGCGGGTGAGGTCGCGGGCTTTAGCCAGCCCCAGGGCCGCGGAAATCGAGGTAGAGGAGTGGCCGGTGCCGAAGGGGTCGTACTCGCTTTCGGCTCTTTTAGGAAAACCGCTGATCCCCCCGTAAGTTCTGAGAGTGTCGAAAACTTTGCCCCGCCCGGTCAGCAGCTTATGGGCGTAGGCCTGGTGGCCCACATCCCAGATCAGCTTATCCTTGGGGGTGTTATAAACATAATGCAGGGCGATGGTCAGCTCCACCACGCCCAGGCTGGAGGCCAGATGCCCTCCGGTGTGGGAGACCACTTCGATCATCCGTTCGCGGAGTTCCTTGGCTAGAAGCGTCAACTCTTCCAGGGATAGGTTTTTCAAGTCGCGGGGGCTGTCGATCCGTTCTAAAATTGCCAAAATTTACTTCTCCCTGCCGGTTAAATGATGGGCGAACTCCCGCAAACGGCAGGCTTTCTCCCCGAAAATATCCAGTTCTTTCAAGGCTTTTTCGGTGTATTCGACGGCCAGGGCCTTGGTTTTCTCTTTCCCCAGGGCCTTGACCATGTTTTTGACTTCGCCTTTTTTGTCGGCGTCCAGCAGGTCGTCATTGATCTGGAACGCCAGCCCCAGGAAGTTGCCGAAATTCTCCAGGGCTTTGACTTGCTTTTCATCGGCTCCGCAGAGGATTCCGCTCCCCTTGGCGGCCAGGGCGAACAGCCGGGCGGTTTTCTTTTCCATCACTCCCAGCAGTTCCGGGGCGGAAAAGGGGGTGGGCAGCATCAGCTCTTCCATCTGCCCCCCGATGACTCCCGAGCCTCCGCAGGCCAGGGAAAGTTCTTCCAGGGCCGCGAGGACGCGTTCAGGCTCGATTTCCTCGCTGCGGGCGCGGGCGATAAAATGGGTGAGGGCCAGGAAAATCAAGGCGTCCCCCGCCAGCAGGGCTTTGTCTTCCCCGAACTGCTTGTGGCAGGAGGGCCGTCCCCGCCGGAAATCGTCGTCATCCAGACAGGGCAGGTCGTCGTGCACCAGGGTGAAGGTGTGGATCAATTCGATGGCGGTGGCCAGGGGCAGCGCGCGGTAGGGCGGCTTTTCCAGCATATCGGCTACGATAAGGCAGAGCAGGGGGCGTATTCTCTTCCCGCCGGGGAACACCCCGTAAGCCATGATGGAGCGGATCTCCGGCCCCGTACCCGCCCGGGAAAAACCCAATTCTAAATCTTTCTCCACCAGGGGGAGCAAAACTTCCAGGTAATCGTGCATTAAAATGGATTCTCCTCTTGGGCTTCAAATTCGGTGATTTGGACTTTCCCCTTGGCGTCCCGGTTGATGAGCTTGACTTTTTCCTCGGCTTTTTGCAGCACCAGGTTCAAGCGGGAGGCTAAGGCCACCCCTTTTTCGTAAAGCTCGACCGACTTTTCCAGGGGCAGGTCTTCCTTCTCCAGGGAGGCCACCAGCTTTTCCAGCTCCTTAATTCCGGCTTCGTAACTTATTTCCTTTTCCATAGGGGTATTTTTCGTGATGGGGATAAAGAAATCCTACTTCCCCGCCGGACTGGCCGGGGGTAAGTAAGCCACGAAGGACACGAAGGCCTCTTCGAGGGCAGACACGAAGGGGGGATGGATTACGCAGAAACGTGGAAAGATGAAATCAATAGAAAAAGAATATGAATCAATTTTATCGACTTGTTAAGATAGTTTAATTTTATAAAGTTCTAGATAATTGTTAACCATAGTTTCATCATTCGGTCTTTTTTCTTTATAGAATTTTATGATTTTTGAAACATAGGACGAGGGCATTCGATCATTATTATAAATATTAATTCTATCGCGTATTGTTCTTTCAATTCGTTGAATCAACAGAGCTGTTATTTCTTTAGGGTATTTGTTTTGAAAGCTCTCAAAAATTCTAAAAGCGAAATATAAAGAAGAGTATTCTTCTTGAAGGATTTTTTCAGTATCTAGAGCAAAATTCTGTTCATCATCAATATTAGTGATTGTTTCAACAATAAATTTTATTGCTTGATCTGTATAATCTAAACCATAATTTTTGGTGGATCGAGTAATCGCAAATATTATTTTCTCTTGTGATTGTGAATTTATTTCTTTAAAATGTTTTTGTAATGAATAGAAAAACATAGAGATCTTACCAAATTTTGTGAAGTTTCGTATTTCTATTATAGTTTGTTTATATGCTTGTTCTGGATGTAAATTTAATAACTCATTAATTAAATAACTCATATACTCTTTTGTTGTAAACTGTATTTCAGCGTTTGTTTTAAAAACAAAATACCGGAAAAAATATTTTTGGTGTGAAATATGTTTTTCCTTAAGGTATTGTTTTAAGTTAATATCTTTCTTTTTCCAGGAGTTCAAAGCATTTGACATCAATGGGAATAATTGCATTATAATTTCCTGTATTACTTCTCTATTAAAAGTTTTTTCTAGAAGGCTATTTATATGATTTAACCTATATTCATTTTGTCTGGCTTCATCAAGAAAACGAAGAAAATTAGGGGAATTGTCCGCAATTGGAAGATAATAAATATTATTCTGCCAAATATCTTCGTATATCTTGGGGTAAAATATTCTCAATAATTCCAGCAGTAAAAAATATCCGATATTTACTTTCAGTTTAAGGGGAGGTAAATTTACCATCAAGCCGTTCAGGTACCTTTTTACCGAGCGAAGAGTGGGAAACAAAATCCCTTGATATTTAAAACAAATGCGCTGTAAATCTTTGAGTATTTCTTCAATATATTCTTCTTCGATGATCCCCAAGTTTGTTGTCATAAATTCTTTCAATTTGGAATTTAAGTAATTACTTATGTCTTTGGGCGTAATCTTGGGCAACGGAATCGGCATTTGCACGATTTTTTCCAAAAATTCGGGATCAATATTAAGATTTTCTTTTTGTAATTTATAAATAATCAATGGATCGTAGCTTAAGATAAAGATGAAATTGTTAAATCGGGCCGAAAGCTTGACTAGTTTGAAGACTTCCAATAATTCTTCTCGGGTCAGGCGATCCAGATCGTCCAGCATCACCACGATGGTTTTTTGGGTGTATGAAATCCATTGGTTTATTTTATCGTGAAGCTGGTCTATATTTTCTTCCCCAAAATCCAAATCCAGGTTTAAACCGGTTAACTTGACGCAGGAGGATAAAATTTTTCGGTAGCGGGTAAATAATTTTTTTAGATTGGGGAGAAAATAATATTGATTTAAGGTTTCCGAAAGCCCCTCGTAAAAACTCTCAATTAATTGCTCGCTGGAAGAAAAATTCCAGGGGTTAAATTTGTAAACTATGATTTTCTCATTTTTCTCCAGCGCCCCCCCCAACAGGTTAAGCGCGGAAGTTTTGCCTTCTCCCCAGCTCCCATTTAAGCTGAATACCATTGAAGAGGAATTATTTTTGGCGTAAGTGGTGATTGTTTGATAAAAATCATCAATGAATTTTTCTCGGCCCAGCAAGTCATCTTCATTAAATTCAATTGGGTCGTCGGATAAAGGGAGCAAGCGGTCTTGCTCAATAGCTGGCTTCTTGCTAAGGTGGCTCTTTTCTTGACTTTTGCTCATCCAAGCGCAAAATGCTCCCAAAAAGATAAATAGTCCAAACTCTATTAAACCATTAATTTTTCTTAGAATCACCGGATTAAAGAAATTTTCAACAACAAAATTGACAAGAATTTTTGTGAATTGAGGAGTACCTCTCCAAATTACCAGCCCGGCCAGTAAAATCCAAAGGCCGAAATCCAAAACTGTAAAAGGGATTTTGGTTAATTTAAAATTGTGCAAGTATTTTTGAATTAGTTTTAAAAGAGAAAAAATTATTAATGAGAGTGAGAAAGATAAACCTAAGTTTAACATTAATTCATTCGGCTTAACCAAATATACCAAGAAGAATGCAATTGCCACAGCGGCAACAATTTTCAGAAAATTATCTTGTAAATATTGTAAATAGCTGAAAATTCTTCTTGAAAATTCCGAAAAGTTTTTTAACATAAACTGCCCTATCAAGCCCCCAGCCTTAATTTATCCTTAACTTTTAATTCTTTAAGCATAAATCTTCTTCCTGTTAAATCCTCAGATTCAGCTCATAAAAAAACCGCTTTAGCGGTTTACTGAAAAATGTTGGATGAATTAAAAATTAAAAGCCTATCTTTTCTCCTCAATGCACATCTCCATCACGTCCCGGACATTGGCTACCGCTTCTTCGGCGGTATCGCCCTGGGAGTAGCAGCCCTCCAGGCTGGGGCAGGAAGCGATGAATTTGCCGTCTTCATCCTGCTCGATTAAAACCTGCAGCCGGTAATTTTTCATTTTTCCACCTCCCGTAAACTCCATGTTCCGAAATCCCCAATTTTATTTAAACTTCCAGCAGGCCTTAACTTTTTCCTCTCTCTTCACGCCCCCGATCCGCCCCCGCTTTAATCCGAGGCGGGCAAAGTAAAGGCAAACACCGCCCCGCCTTCATTGGGGCATTCCACCCGGATGGATTCACCGTGCTCCTCCAAAATGCGCTTCACGATATACAGCCCCAGGCCGGTTCCTCCCGCGGCGCGCCCGGCGAATTTATCGAAAATGCGGGGGATAAAATCAGCCGGGATCCCGCCGCCGCTGTCCCGGACTTCAATTTCCGCCTTACCGTCCCGAAGATGAGCCGAAACCTTGATTTCCCCGCCCTGGGGGGTAAAATTCAAAGCGTTGCCCACCAGGTTGAGCAGGACTTCGATGATTTTGCCCCGGTCGGCCTTGACCCGGCCCACGGTGTCCGGGATCAGGCAGGAGTAAGCCACTCCCTTGGCTTCAAAGGCGGGCCGGAAATGTTCTTCCACTTCCAGGGCGGCCTCCTTTAAATCAAACTCCTCTAGCTCGAATTGGAAGCGTCCGGTTTCCAGCCGCACCGCTTCCATCAGGTTGTTCAGCAAATCCAGGGAATTGGTGGCGGCCAGGAACACGGCTTTGACAAACTGCCTTTTCTTGCCGGCCAGCGGTTCCTCCCCATTTTTCAGCAGCAGGTCGGAGTAGCCCCGGATGGCGGCCAGGGGGACTTTTAAATCGTGAGTGACGATGGAGAAATATTCTTTCATTTCCCGGGTTTTTAATTCCACCTTCTCCTCCAACTGCTGGTTGAGCTGCTGGTATTCCAGGTTGAGGGCGGCCAGGTTGCCGGTTTTAACCTGCAGCTGCTCCTGGGAGGAGCTTAATTCCCCGGCCATCTGGTTGAAGGAAGCGGCTACCTGGCTAAGTTCGTTGGCCGGGTTGATGGGCAGGGAAAGCCGGGCGGTAAAATCCCCTCTCCCCAGCTGGTTCTGGGCTTCGATGATGGAGCGCAAAGGGCGGCTGAGGGCGTTTTCCCCCCAAAGGGAAACCGCCAGAATAGCGGTCAGCAAAAAAACCAAGGCCAGCATCAAGTTGCCGGTAAGGGTCAGGCTCAGCAAGCGGGGCAGCCGGGAAGCATCCAGGGCCAGGCGCAGCAGGCAGACTATTTTTCCCTTGCGGTAAAGCGGAAGGCAGGTGTCGTAATAAACCGGCCCTTCCAACTCCCGGCTTAGGGACTCGACCTGCCGGTAACTTCCCCCCGGCCCCGGACGGAAAAAGCCCGAGGCGGTTAAGCCGCTTTGCCGGGCTTGTTTTAATAATTCTTGAGAAAAAGGGGCGAATTGGGGCTGGAAAGCGTAAACCCGTTTCAAGTCGGGGGTAAAAATTTCCAGATTTTCCAAGTTGGCCACCGCCCCCAGATAGCGGATCAGCGCCCGGTTGCCGGGTTTTCCGGCTGCCAGGTTGCCGGGAAAATCCTTTTCCGGCCAGGAGCTCTTGATGAATTCGGCGATTTGCGAGGCGGTGTTGGCCCCCTCCCGGGCGGAGAGGGATTCGACGGTAGTCCGCAAAAGGGCGATGTTCAAATAAACCAGACAGAAGAAGGCCGCTGCGAACAAGCTCAACAGAATGGCGGCGATTTGCAGTTTTAGTTTTCCCATAGCCCTCCTTTGCTTTAAAAGCCTTTAGCGGGTAACCGAGCCGACGATCTTGATCGGCACGCCGCAGGAACGGCAGGCGTTTTCTCCGCTCAGGTCGCTCTTTAGCAGCTTCATCCCCGAGCGTTCCAGCACCTTTTGGTGGCAGCCCGGACAATAAGTGCTGTCCCAGGGATTGTGCTCCAGGTTGCCGACATAGACATAATAAAGTTTCTTGGCGGCGATCTGGTGGGCCTTTTCCAGAATATCCACGCCGGTATGGGGAGCCGAAGAGCGGTAGTCGGGGTGATAGCGGGAAAAATGCAGGGGGGTGTCCCGCCCCAGATTCCTGACCACCCAATCCACCAGCTCGGTAATCTCCTGCGGGCTGTCGTTGAGGCCGGGAATTAACAAATTGGTCACTTCCAGCAGGAGATTCTCCTTGTAAATTTTTAAGGCTTCCAGCACCGGAGCTAGTTTCGCCCCGCAGTTTTGCCTGTAAAAATCTTCCCGGATGCTTTTTAAATCCACATTGGCGGCCCCCAGATAAGGAACCAGTTCTTTTAAGGGTTGGGGGTTGATGAACCCGTTGGTTACCATCACATTGAGCATTCCGGCCTCCCGGACTTTTTTGGCGCTTTCCAGCACGAACTCGTACCAGATGCCGGGCTCGTTATAAGTGTAGGCTACGCCGATATTCCGATGACCTTTTAATTTTAAAGCTACCTCCGCCACTTCCTCGGGAGTGGAGCTTTCAGTCAAGGAGTTGATTTTGGCCTCATCCCCCGGAGTTTCGGGGGCCTGGCTGATGCTCCAGTTCTGGCAGAAGCTGCAGCTCAAATTGCAGCCCAGGGTGCCCAGGGAAAGAATTTTGGAGCCGGGGTAAAAATGATACAGCGGCTTTTTTTCGATCGGATCCAGGTTGGAAGAGGTATGGCGGCCGTAATTGAGAGAAAACAGGGTTCCCTCCAGGTTCTTTCGCACCCGGCATTTTCCGCTTTGATTTTCGGGGATCACGCAAAAGTGCGGGCAAAGCAGGCACTGCACCTCTCCGCTTTTGACTTTTTTGTAAAATAGAGCTTCCTTAATGACCAAGCACCTCCTCGGGAGCGATTAAAAAACTATCCTCGCCTTTTTGCCACAAGGCTTCGATTTCCTCGTAAGTGTAAGAATTTTCCAGTTTAAAGGGGCCGCTCTTGGTTCGGATCAAGAATCCCAGATAACCCCCCAATCCCAGTTTTTCGCCCAAATCCCGGGCCAGGGCGCGGATATAAGTGCCGGGGGAACATTCCACGGAAATTCTCAAACCCGAGGGAATGATTTCCTCCAGGCGCAGAGCGTAAACCTCCACTTCCCGGGGAGGGATGTCCACCGCGATATTTTGCCGGGCCAGCTGGTAAAGCCTTTTGCCCTGGTGATGGATAGCCGAAAAGCGGGGCGGAACCTGATTAATCCGGCCCCGGAAAGCGGGCAGGATTTCCCGTTCCAGAAATTCGGCCTCCAGCGGGGGAACCGGAAAACTCTGCAGGATTTCGCCCTCGGCGTCGTCGGTGGAAGTGAAAGCCCCCAGAATCACTTCGCCCCAGTAACCCTTGCTCTGGGGAGGAAGCTGGGGAATCAGTTTGGTGGCCGAACCCACCGCCAGGGGCAGAACTCCGCAGGCCAGGGGATCCAAAGTGCCCAGATGGCCGATTTTCTTGATCCCCAGCAAATGCCTGAGCTTCATTACCGCCCGGTGGGAACTCATCCCCGGAGCTTTCAGTAAATTAACGAAACCGGAATTCATGCTCAACTGTTGTTGTCGCCCGAGCCGCCGTCTTCGGCCTTGCCGGGCTGGGTCAGGTAAATGAAGGCGATCTTGCCTTCCGCGTTGGTTACGAAATAAACCCCTCTTTTCCAGTAGCAAATCACCTTGTTTTCCTGGGAGTCGGGCTTGCCCCAGGCGGAGACTACCTCGTCAATCGAGCCGCCGATTTTAAAGGGGACATTTCTGATTTCCAGCCGGTTGTCCTTCACCATAATCCCCTTGATGTCGTTTTCCCGGTCCGAGGAGGTGATGTTGAAGGAAGCCCCGTAAGAGAGAAAATCCATTTTTATGTAATCGTCTTTTTGCTCCTGGCCCCGCATGGCCCACATATGGTCGGGCAGGCCCGCGATGCTGAACAGGCTGAGCATCAAGTCTCCGGGAGAGATAAATTGCTTGTTGATCACCACCCCGGCGATGGGATAAGCCTGGGGAGTCTTGGTTTCCTCGGCTAAAAGCCCTGAAATCAAGAGTAAACCCAGCAAAACGGCGAGAGTAAATAATTTTTTCATGAGGGTATCTCCTTTCACTTTTCTCTTTAATGAAGTATTAGAAATTCCGGGGTTATTCTCCTTTCTCAAGGAAAATTAACCCCCCGCGGAGAAAAAGCATGCAGGGAGATTGCGGCTTTGTTTTCTGAATTCAACCTGTTTCAAAACCTTTCGATTTACCTGCGCCAGCCGGAAATGGAGAAATGGCTGGCGGTTTGGGAAGTCCGTTTTTTGGCTTTAGCCCTGCTGCTGCTGACCCTTTGCCTGCCCGCTTTATGGAAAATTTTTAAAACCGAATGGGAGCGGCTGGCTGCTCCCACCCGGCGCAACCTGCTGCTGGTTATCCTGCTGGCCCTGGCTTTAAGGCTGTTTCTGCCCCCCGGAGATCACCGCCTGTTTTTCGACGAAGACCTTTACCTGAACCTGGGGCAAAATATCTCCAAGCTGGGCCTGGCCCAGAACTCCCAATTCGGGGAAACTTTTTACGGAAATTATAAGAATTTTACCCCTTATCTCAACAAGGAAACCAACGGCTTTCCTTTTCTGGTTTCCTTGATTTTCAGCGTTTTCGGGGTCCAGGAAAGCGCGGTTTTCCTGGTTTTAAAAATTCTGGGCGGCTTGATGGTGATTCCGGTTTTCGGGATCGGCCTTTTAATGTTCGGGGAAAGCGTGGGGATCTGGGCGGCTCTCTTATTCGCTTTGCTACCCTTGCATATTTACTGGAGCGCATCGGCCTCCAGCGAGCCTGCCTGCGCCTTTTTCGCCGCCTGGGCGGTCTTTTTGACGCTCTTGATGACCAGACACCGGGAAACCGCTTTAAAAATCGCCGCCGTTGCAGTCCTGGCTTTTGCGATCCAATGCCGGATCGAAGGCGTGATCCTGGTGATTCCGGTTTTGGTAATCCTGGCGGTCAACCCCTGCAAGCTGAAATTTTCGCAATTGCTGGGGCTGGGAGGTTTATTGCTGTTCCTGATTTTCCCCTACCTGCTGCATTTCAATTACGTCAGACACATGGATTGGGAAGCCTCCAGCGGGCAGAAAATGGCCCTGCGCTATGTTGAGCTCAACCTCGGGCCCAATCTGCAGTTTTTCTGGGCCAACCGGCAATTTCCCCTGCTTTACACCCTTTTGCTGCTGCTGGGTATTTTGGCGGGAATCAACAAGTACCGGCTTAAAAACACCTTCGCCCTGGCAGTCTGGGCTTTGACTTTTTTTATCCCTTACTTGTTTTTTTACGCGGGCAGCTACAAGTGGGGGGTGAATGTCCGTTTCGCAGTGTTTCTTCTGGCTCCCCTCACCGTACTGGCGGCTTCGGGGCTGGTCCGGCTGCTGGAGCGGCTGGAAAATATCTTCCCCCGGGCCCGAATCTCAACTATGGCCTTGCTGGTGATTTTTTTGCAGTTCATCCCCCTGATCAACCAGGCGAGAACCCCTTATGAGGACTGCTGGGACGCCCGGGCCGAGCATCGATTCGTTACCGAGTTTTGCCGGGAACTGCCGGAAAACTGCTTTGTCGTCACCAGCGCGCCTGCGGTGGTTTTGCTGACCGGCAAAGGGGCGGTGGAAACCACGGCTTTTACCGATGAACTGCTTAAATGGATGAAAAACCGCCGGGCCCAGGTTTACCTGCTGGAAGACTACTGGTCTTCCTTCAAGACTTACCGCTATGCTTTTCTCAAGGTTTTGCGCCGCTATAACTTTACCCCGGTGAAAACCCTGGTATTGAACACCCGGGTAGTGCGGGCTTACCGGCTCAACTACCCAGTGAAAGCAGAATCCGACATCCGTTGAACAGATCCTGCAAATCCTGCAGGTTCTTGACCCGCATCAGCTTTTGCCACATAAAACCGGGCCGCAGGTAAAAGCCGGTATAAGCTTTCAGCCACCAGCTTTTTAATTCTGCTTCGCTTAAATTTTCCGAACCCAAATGAGGAAACAGCTCTTTGCCAGGAGGGACTTTTCCCAGGGTGTATTCCCGCCAGAAATCGGTTTTGATCAGCCCTTGCTCCCGGGCCTGCCGGTATAGCTCGGTGCCCGGCATGGGGGTGGTGAGCGAAAAGCTGGCCCAGTCCAGGGGCAGGGCTTGAGCGGTTTTGATGGTTTTTTGCAGGCTTTCCCGGGTTTCTCCCAGGTAGCCCAGCATGAAATAACCCCGCATCTGAAACCCCAGTCTATGCCCCAGTTCGGCGACTTCCCTCACCTGTTCCAGGGTTATGCCCTTGTTCATCAAGGCCAGGATTTTTTCGTCTCCCGACTCTACCCCGATGTGAAGCCCGTAGCAGCCCGCTTCCTTCAGGGCTTCCAGGATTTCCCGGTCCACCAGGTCGGCCCGGGTTCTGATATTGAAGCGAAAAGCCAGCTTATTTTCCTTGATCAGGCGGCAGGTTTCCAACACCCGTTTTTTGCTGAGGGTGAAGGTTTCGTCGAACATGATGATTTCTTTGGCATGATAACGCTTGACATACAGCTCGATTTCCCCGACCACGTTTTCGGGGCTTCTGAGCCGGGTCTTCTCCCCGCAGAATACCTGGGTGCAAAAAGCGCAACGGTAGGGGCAGCCCCGGGAAGAGATCATGGTGAAGAAGGGTTTGGCGATGGTAAGGCAGTTGTAACGCTCCAGGGGCATCAAATCCACCGCGGGATAGGGAAGACTGTCCAGATCCTCGATAAAGGCCCGGGGAGGGTTTACAAGAGGCTTTCCCTCGACTCTTTCCACGGTTCCCCGGATGCCGCTGGGTTTTTCTCCCCCATCGACCTTTTGAGCGATTTCCAGGAAAGTTTCCTCCCCGTCGCCGACCACTCCCAGATCTACCCGGTCAAAACTCAGGCACTCTTGGGGATAGAGATAGAGCTGCGGCCCACCGGCCACGATCAAGGCCTGAGGGAGGGCCTTACGCACCATCCCGGCGCATTCCAGCAGCCCGGGCCAGCCTACGGTGGTGGCGGTGATGCCTACGATCCGCGCCTTGGATTCGGCGATTTTTTGGGGAACCTCCGCCAGGGGCAGGTTCAAGGCGTAGAGGTCTAAAATCTCCACCGGAAAACCGTTTTGCCTTAAAAAAGCCGCCAGGTAGCCCAGCCCCAGGGAGGGGTATATCTGGAGGGTGCGCTCGGCCTTTTTGGGGAAAGGCCGGATGTTGAGGTCGTCGTAATATTTGATCAGCAGAATTTTGCTTGGCATACTAAGGGAATTATATAAGTTAAGCGGCTAACCCGGCAAGCGGGATTTGAGGAATTTTAAAAAACCTAAAGCCAAAACGGCTAAAATACATCCCGCCAGGCTGAAACTCAAGCTCGCATTGACCAGGGCCGAAAGCCGCAAAAAACCTTTAAACCAAAGCCCTGCCGGTTGGGCCCCCCCCAGAGCGAACCAGAGGCTCAGCCCCAAAGCCGAAGCCAAAAAAAACAGCAGTATCGGCCGGTAATTTTTAAAATCCTCCCGGCTGGGGGCTGCACCCGGCAAAACCGCCAGGGCGAGATAAATCAGAAGATAAGTTTTTAAGCTGTGAAAATCCAGGCGGGAAAAGTAAGCGCGTAATATCTCCAAGTAGCCTCCCGCGGGCGATTTACCGGGAAAGAGCAGCCCCGTCAACCAGAAAAAAATCAGGCTGACCCCGAAAAAAGGGGCCGGGGCGATCAGCAAGCCGCCCAAAAAATTAGGGTTCCGGTAGCCCACGCAGCCCAGGGTGTATCTCCCCGAGCCTTTGGCGGTTTCCCCGGGGGAAAACAACACCAATTTTGTAACCTTGGTTCCGGTCAAACGGCAAGCCAGGTAATGGCTAAGTTCGTGAAGGACGGTGCCGGGAGCGGAAAACCATACGCCCAGCTTGAAGCCGAAAATTTCGATTTCCAGCTGCTGGAGTTTAGAGGCCAGATAGCCCAGTAAGGGAAGCTGCAGAAGGAAAAGCAAAAAAGCGGAGAAAACCCCGCTCACCCTTGGATCATACCTACCGCAGTCACCTGGGCCAGAGGTGCGATTTCCGAGTAAGAAAGCACCGCCAGGAAAGGGAAAGTTCCCTCCAGCAGGCGTTTCAAGAATCTCCGCAAACGGGGGCTGCAGAGCACCACCGGCACCACTCCCAAAGTCCGGGCTTTTCTGAGTTCTTCCTCCACCTGCCCCAGAATCTTGATCCCGTCCTCGGGAGGAAGCTCCAGCCAGCGGGCGGACTCGGTTTCCTTGAGGAAAGACAAGATTTTTTCTTCGACCTGGGGGGAAGTCAGCAAAACGCTCAAATAACCCTTGACATCCTGGTACTTGCGGGAGAGATAAACCGAAAAGGCCGCCCGCACCAGCTCGGTGAGCAAATCCGGGTCGCCGGTGTGAACCAGGTTATCCCGCACGGTTTCTACGATCTTTTCCAGATCGCGGATCGAGAAGCCCTCTTTTAACAGGTTGCGCAGGATCATTCTCATCACCGGTACGCTTAAAGGGGCGGGATAAAGCCCTTTCAAGAGGCCGGGATTCTGTTTGCGAAGGTTTTCCAGCAGCCCTTCTACCTGGCTGTAACCCAATAAATCGGCGGCATTCGCGGTAATCAAAGATTTCAAGCGGCTGACCAGGGGCAAAATCAAATCGGTTTTGTCCGGCCCCTGGGGAAGCTGGTTTTCGTCCATTAAAACTTCCCGCAGTTTTAAACGGTAATCTTCTTCTCCCAAGAGCGGGTTCAGCACCAGAGCGATTTCATTCAAGTTGAGCCCCAGCTCCAGGGCTACTCTTTGCCGCATTAAATGTAAGGAGCTTTCCAGCTCGTCCTTCAAGCGCTCGTAACCTTTAACCCCCAGCTCCACCGCTACCTGATGGACTTTCAGACACCCGGAGATATCTTCTCCGGGCAGCTCGGCGGCTTTGCCGGTTTTAGCGGTTTTGGGAGCCAGCACCTTTACCACCCGAACCGGGTGAGGATGGGAACTGATGCGGTAAATCAAGGCGATGGCCTGGGCGGCGGCCCGGTAAAAATCAGCGGGAATCTCATGCCCCGGCTTTAATTCCTTGAAGACTTTATCATTTAAGGCCGGGCTTTCGGCTACCGGCACTCCCTTTGACTCGCAATCCAGGAGCGTTTTTTTCAGAACTGCGCCCTGGACTTTAGCGATGACCCGCGGGGTCTGTCCCTGGGTGTAGGAAAGCTGCACCCCGTATTTCATGTCCTCAATCACCATGATTTCCGATTCGCCGATGGGAACTTGACTGGTTTTCATTAACTCCCCTCCTTAACCGATATATTCAGGACTTTTCAATAAAACTTTTTCCGCGATTTTAACCGCGTTTAAAGCGGCGCCCAATCTCAAATTGTCCGAAGAGCAGAAATAAGCCAGGGCCCGGGGGTTGTCTCCCGCCTTTCTGATCCGGCCAATCAGCACTTCATTTTTGCCCTCGGCCTTTAAGGGGGTGGGAAAATCTTCCAGTTTAACCCCGCCCGCCTTGCCCAGCAGGGCTTTAGCCGCTTCGGGAGTAACCGGTTTTTCAGTTTCCAGGTAAACCGCCAGGGAATGGCCCACGATCACCGGCACCCGCACACAGGTAGCGGTAATCGACAAATTGGGCATGGCTAAAATTTTGCGGGTTTCTTCCATGACTTTTTCTTCTTCGTCAAAATAGCCGTCGTCCTTTAGGGGGCCGATCTCGGCAAACAGGTTGAAAGCGATCTGGTGAGGATAAACCAGGTATTCCAGGGGCTGGCGGTTAGCCCAGTTTTTCACCTGGTCGGTTAATTCCCGGATGGCGGCCTTACCGCTTCCGGAAACCGACTGGTAAGTGGTGACCACCACTTTGGTAAGGCCGAACTCGTCGGCCAGGGGTTTCAAGGTTAACACCAGGGGAATGGCGCAGCAGTTGGGGTTGGCAATCAGCCCGGAATGGTTTTGCAAAGCCTGGGGGTTTACCTCGGGGACGATCAGCGGGATTTCCTCGCCCATCCTGAAATAAGAGCTGTTGTCAATTACCAGAGCCCCGTCCTTCAAAGCTTGGGGCACGTAAGCCGAGCTGGCGATTTCCCCGCCTGCAAACAAGGCCAGGTCGATACCCTGGTAGCCGGTCTTTTCTACCGGGAGAAAAGCGATTTCTTCTCCCCGAAATTTCACGCTTTGCCCGCAAGATCTCTGGGTGGTAAAGGGGTAAAGCTTTTCTACCGGAAATTTTCGTTCCTCCAAGATCCGGATCATTTCCCGGCCCACCAGTCCTGAAGCGCCTACGATAGCTACTTGATACATTTGATTCCCTCTAATTGCAATAATTTTATTTTCCAAGGGAGGCCCAAAGCAAAACCGGTTAAATCGCCGGTTTTCCCCACCACCCGATGACAAGGGACGATAACCGGCAGGGGGTTCATCCCTAGGGCCCGACCCACCGCGCGGGAGGCTTGGGGCTTGCCGATCAGGGCGGCAACTTCCCCGTAACTCAAAGTGGTTCCCCAGGGGATCTCCCGGGCGGCCTGCCAGACTTTGCGGCAGAATTCGCCGTATCCCGACCAGTCAAGAGATAGTTCCCCAAAATCGGTCTTTTCCCCTTCAAAATACCGCTTTAGCAGCAGAACGATTCGAGAATCCTCAGGCAAGGCTCGGGCAAGCGCCGGGGTGTGAAAGATTTTTTTTTCTCCGGGAAAGTGCAAGGCGGTTAAGCCGCTTTCCGAGTAAAACAGCTGAAAGAGACCGTCCGGCAAATCAAGCGATGAATAAAACCAGGATGAATTAGTCATGTTTCCTGATTAAGTTTTTCCTCGTAATATTCCAGCAGCACCCGGGTTATCGAGGCAATGGGGACGGCAAACAGCGCCCCCAGAATTCCCATCAATTCAAAACCGATAATCAAGGAGATCAAGATGATCAGGGAGGGGAGCTTCACCGCCTGCCCCATGACCGACGGAACGATGATATGCCCTTCGGCCCAGTGAACCGCCAGCAACACTACCAAAAGCAGCAGGGCGGTAAAGGGGGATTTCAGCAAGGCCAGCAAAACCGCCGGAATCAAACCAGCCACCACCCCCACATAGGGGATGAAATCGATGATCCCGGCAAAAGCCCCGATTAAATACGGATATTCGATCCCGAACAACAATAAGACGATGGTGACCGAAAAGCCGATAATCGCGCACACCACGATCTGCCCGCGGATAAACCGCCCCAGGGCCTGATCGATGCGGATCATCAACTCGGTGACTTCCTCCCGCCTTTTGGGAGGAACCAGGGCCAGAAAGCCGGTCTTATAACGCTCGGAATCCATTAAAATATAAAAAGTTATCAGGGGCAAAAGCAAAATCCCGGTCAGCCCGCCGAGCACCCTTTTAGCTACCGGGAAGGTGAGGTTAAGCAGGGCGAAGCTGAAATTTTGGGCTTCCTTTTCCAGTTTCAGCAGCATTTGCTGGTAATATTCCTCCAGGAAAGGAGGCACCCGCACCGAAACCCAGTTGCTGACCACGCTGCATTTCTGGTGCAGGGTTTCAACCAGGCCGGGAATATTGCCGACCAATTTTCTAAATTCAAAGGCGATGGCCGGAATTACATAAGACAAAATCACAAAAAACACCGCCGCCAGGAGAATGTAAACCACCACGATCGCCCACAGCCGGGGAAGCCCCTTTTTGGTGTTGAGCAGGGTAAGCTTACGGGTTTGGGGAGTAACTTTAAACCAGGCCAGGTAAAGCTGTAAATGAATAGGGGAATTAAAAAATTTAACCAGGGGCGCCAGTAGATATGCCAGCAGCACCGCGGCTCCCAGCAGGATGAAAGCGTACTTGATCAGGGAAATGATCCAGATTATCCCGACCACGCTTAAAAGAGTGAGCAAAAAAGTGCCGGTGGAATAAAATTTTCTCTTAAGCTGTTCGGTTTCCATTTACACTATTTCACCGGGTGCCTTTGGCGCAAAATAACATTCTTGGCTTCCACCACCTGAGGGCTTTGCTGAATCCCCAGCACCTGCACCTGGTCTCCGGGAGCGAAATCCCGGATTTTAACGGTTTTTCCGCTGGTGAAATCGTTCAAGAGGGTATCTTTGCTGATCACGATGGATAAAAGCTGCTGGTCGTTGGTGATGATGTGAATGGTGTTGCTGCCCGCATCTACCTTGGCGATCTGGCCGTAAATATCCATCCGGTATTGGGGCTGAAAAGCCGCTTCGTTTTCCTGGCCTTCCTGTCCCTCTTGCCCGTCCTGGGCTTCCGTTTGGGCCTCTTCCAATCCCGGCAGCTTCATGTTCGCAGGGCTGCCCATCAGGTCGGCGGGCTGGGCGTAAGATTGATATTGCACGGACTGCATTCCCGGAGCCGCGCCGGGGATGGCTCCCGGATAACCAGGGGAAAGCGCCTGCCCGATCATCGGCGAACCCGTGGGAGCGGGAGCGGCAGTCATTACATTGCTTTTGGGGGTGATGGTGGCGGAACCACCCACATCCTGGTAAAGCCACTTGAAATTTTCGGCTTCAGCGTAGCGCGACTGCACCGGGGGCATATTAAGTCCGGGCGGAGGAGCCGCCGGGGGCATCATGGTGAACGAGCCTCCCGGCCCGGCCAGAGAATTGGAGCTGCCGGCGGAAACTTTCTGCACGATACTGAGCGAATTCATGCTGGGGGGCGCGGAAGCTCCGCCCCAGGTAAGGGCGTATCCGCTGGGCACTACCCCGGTGATGGGAACGCCCGGTTTGTCGGGGTTGGGCGAATCAATTTTGTCGTAAAGCGCCGAAGCTATTACAGGATCCGACATCAGACTTCCGCTGACGATCACCACCACCTGCTCGCCGACTTTAAAATTACTCAATTCGGTGGGCTGGGTGCCTCTGGTATAGGAGGCGTCTTTCAAGAACTGGACCCGCTGGGTATCGCCTTTTATATATTTTAAAACAATGGTGCGGTTTTTTAAATCAATCTTGAGGATGGTGCCGGAAATCTGGGCCATGCCGCAATAAGCCCAAGCAAAAAGAGCCAGCCAAATCAGCGATAAATAAACGCCTAACCGCCCGTAAAATCTGCTCCTAATCATCCTTAAACCCCTTTGAATCCAGTATAGCCTATTTTTTGGAGCAGGTCAATAAAATAATTGTTAACAAAATTCCCGCCGGAATCCCCGCCAGCAAACCGTTCCCCATACGTTGAAGGGTGATTAAAAGCGGGGTATGGATATGGGCGAAAGAGTTGACCATGCTGACCAGGCCGATCAGCCCGGCGAACAAGAGCAAACCTGCAAAGGTCTTCCACCCGCGCTGCAGGGCAAAGGGGAGCAGGAACAAGGCCGGGTAGCCGATGACGAACTCCTTGAACCGGGGTCTTACTCCCAGCAGTCCCGAGAGAATCCCCCGCAAATTCATTTCGTAACCTGAAACGTATTCCGAGCCCACATTCCCCGAACGAAAAACCAGAAAGGCCCCGGCTCCCAAAACCAAAATCCCCAGCAGCACCTGCCAGATCTTAAGCGGGGAATCCAGGTATTTTTTCAGCTCGACCTTCCCCTGGAAACCGTTTTGCAGGTACCACAAAGCCAGGATAAAAAACGGCAGCACCAGGGTCAATTTGATCCCCCGCATCTGGACGATGCCGATCATCCCCTGAGTGGAGGAAAGCAGGGCGGAGAGAAAAATCGCCCCTAAAAAACTGATCAAGGCGGCTTTCACCACCAGCCCGGCGCTTTTAAGCCCGATGCCCAGCCAGGTCTTAACCCGCAAATTCAGGTAGGAACGGCTGACCACGCAGAGCGCCAGCACCGGAAAAATCACCGCGGCCAGGAAAGCGAAAATCTGCCGGGCCAGTAAAGCCCCCATTTTGAGATAAACCCCGGCGAAGAGCAGAAACATCCCCAGCATCAGGAGGGGGGCCCAGCCGAAGCCTTGGGGGAAAAATTCTTCCAGCAGCAGGATCAAGCCGCAGGTAACCCCCACCACCACCATGATCACGATTACCACCGGAGGAACCAGGGGGGGGTAGGGTTGAGCCGACGCCAGCCGGTAACCCGAGGCTTCCAGGTCTTTTCTTAAAGCCGCGAAGAAATCCTGGTTGACGTCCCAGATTTCCCGGCCCTCAAAACTGACGAAATAAGGGCGGAAATAAATCAAGCGGATATCGCGTTCTTTTACTCCCAACGCGAATTTGCCCGCCAGTTCCCGGGGTTTGAGCTTGTTCTGGTATTGGGGAGTGAAGGAACTGACCCGCAGAATCCCCTGCGGGTTAATTTCGGAAAGCTCATCCATTCCTTTTTGCCGGAATACCGGGTTGAGCGCTTCCACCGAACCGGCCAGTAACTCGCGGTCTTTTAATTTTTTCGCCAGCTCGGGCATAGCTCCCGGATAACCCAGGACTTCTTCCCCGTTGAAAATTACCCCCTTGAACCGGCCTAAACGCTCCAGGGCCGTAAAATATTTATCCATCATCCGGGGAGTGAAGGTTTCCCGGCTTTCCGGGCGCAGGTAAATATCAAAGCCCATGTTCCGAAGCGTGTCTACCTTGCCGGGGTCGAAGCCCATGCCCCGCAGGTATTGAGGCGCATCCACGCTGGCGACCCGGTAATAGGTTTTGCCGAAATTATTGGTTTCGGCGACCTGGTTTTCCCCCACGCTCAAAGTCAAAAAATCTTTCAGCGGGTAAACCTGATCCAGCAGTTCGAGCACAAACGCCGGTTGCTTCAATATGTCGCTTGGGGGGTAAGAAACCCTCACCTGGCCGGTCAACTGCAGGTCGTCCAGGGTGTTCTCCGGGAAAGCCACGCCGGTTACTCCGGCTGCTTTCAAGCGTTCCCAGACTTCTTCTTTGCTCATGCTGAGCGAGTCGCGAAGTTTCACCAGGCTGGGGTAATCCAGCACCAGTTCCACTTTTTTGTGGTTTTGTTCGATGTAGATTCTCTGAACCCAGAAACCGATTCCGGCCAGAGTCGCTAAAAAGATGAAAAACCAGCAAATCTTTTTCAGCATGCTAGATTTTCTCGCTTTCTCTCTGTTTTAAAAGCGCCAGCAACTGCTCGGGAGTGAATTTGCCGATATCCCCTTCTTTTCTTTCCCGCACCGCCACAACTCCCGATTCGATTTCCCTTTCTCCCACTACCAGCATGTAAGGAATTTTTTCCAGCTGGGCTTCGCGGATTTTCAAGCCCATCTTTTCGTTGCGAAGATCGGTTTCCACCCGGAAACCTTCGGCCCTCAACTGGTCCTGAAGTTTACGGGCGTAGTCGTTCTGCTGCTCGGTGACCGGGATGATCATCGCCTGTACCGGGGACAGCCAAAGCGGGAAGGCCCCGGCGTAATGCTCGATCAGCATGCCCATGAACCGTTCCAGGCTGCCCAGCACCGCCCGGTGTACCATGAATACCGAATGATCCTTGCCGTCCGAAGCCCGGTAAGTGACCTGGAAGCGGCTGGCCAGGTTGAAGTCGAACTGGATAGTGGGGCCTTGCCAGAAGCGGCCCAGGGAGTCCTTGATTTTAATGTCGATTTTGGGGCCGTAAAACACCGCGCCCCCCTCGTCTTTTTCGTAGGGAATGGCTTTTTCCTGCAAGGCCTTTTCTAAGGTGGCTTCGGCGATGTCCCAGTCCTCGGAGGTTCCGGCATGGGATTCGGGGCGGGTAGCCATGAACACCTGGTATTCCTTGAAGCCGAAGGTCTTGAGCATGAACTGGGCCAGCTCCACGGCCCCGATCATCTCCTGCCCCAATTGCTCGGGAGTGCAGAAAATATGGGCGTCGTCCTGGGTGAATCCTCTGACCCGCAGCAAGCCGTGCAGCACGCCCGACCTTTCGTAGCGGTAAACCGTGCCCATTTCCGCCAGGCGGATGGGCAGGTCGCGGTAGGATCTCAGTTTGGTCTTGTAAATCATGATATGGAAGGGGCAGTTCATGGGTTTCAGGAGATAGTCCTGGCCTTCGATGTCGATGGGGGAATACATGTTTTCCTTGTAAAAATCCAGATGCCCGGAGGTTTTCCAGACTTTGTCCTTGGCGATGTGAGGGGTGTAAACCACTTCGTAGCCCCGTTTGTAATGTTCCTTATACCAGAACTCCTCGATCACCCTTCTGATGCGGGCGGCCTTGGGATGCCAGTAGATCAGGCCCGCCCCGCCGTCTTCGTGCATGCTGAAGAGGTCGAGCTGTTTGCCTAGTTTGCGGTGATCACGTTTTTCGGCTTCGGCCAGCATTTCCAGATAGGCGGCCAGTTCTTCCTTCGCAGGGAAGGCGGTGCCGTAAATTCTCTGAAGTTGGGGGTTTTCTTCCTTGCCCCGCCAGTAAGCCCCGGCTACGCTGAGGAGTTTAAAGGCTTTGATTTTGCCGCTGGAACCGAGATGCGGCCCCGCGCACAGGTCGGTGAATTCCCCGCAGGTATAGAGGGAAACCGTTTCCCCGGGAATATCCGCGATCAACTCCAGCTTATAAACTTCATTTTGGGGGCCGAAAATTTCCCGGGCGTCGTCCTTGCTTACCACTTTGCGGGAGAAGGGGAGGTTTTCCTTGATGATCTTGGCCATTTCCGCTTCGACCTTTTCCAGATCTTCCGGGGTGAAGGGGGTTTTGAGGTCGAAATCATAGTAAAAGCCGTTTTCGATGGCGGGCCCGATGGCCAGCTTCACTTCCGGGAACAGGCGTTTCACCGCCTGGGCCATCACGTGGGAGGCGCTGTGCCTTAAAATTTCCAGCCCCTGGAGGCTGGATTTTTCGATGGGGTTAAGCGCGCAGTCGGCGGTAAGTTTAGTGTTCAAATCCACCGCCCGGCCCTCCAGTTCGGCCGCCGTTATGTTGCAAGTTTCCCCCAGGATTTCCTTGAAAACCTTCCAGGCTTCCGTTTCGGGGGGAAATTCTTGAGTCTGCTGGTTTACCGTTACCTTAATCATAGTTTCCTCCTTAATTAGAGATTAAGTTTTAAGTTAAACGCGCGAAGGGAAAACCCTGCGCCGAACCGAAAATCAAAAGCATGAAAACTCGAGAATTGACTTTTTTAGCTCTCACCGCAGCCTTCCTGGCCGTCCTGGAAGGAATATTGGGGACTTACCTGCATTCGCTGGGCTTTCCCTTTACCGGCAGCCTGCTGGTGGGCGTCAACCTGGTGTTTTATCTGATCGCCAAACGCCAGGCGCCTTTTAAAGGTTCCATCATCCTGCTGGGGCTGGTATTCGCCCTGCTCCGGCTGACCTTGTTCCCCGGTTTCGCCCTGATGCCGGCGGTGGCGATTTTTCTGGAAGCGGTCTTGCTGGAGGGAGTTTTTATCTTGCTGGGCACCGGCGTCAAGGGTTCGGTGCTGGGGGGGATTCTGGTTTCGTACTTCGTGATTTTTTTCCGCCTGGGTTCTTTGTACTTGATGGTGCACTTGGGGAGGATGGGAGTTAACCCTTATCCCTTCGGGGAATGGTTGGAGAAACTGGACTCCGGTATGAAGCTGCTTATGCTGCTGGCTCCGGCGGTTTACGGGATCTTGATGGGCCTGGCGGCCTTGAAAGTTTCGAGGATGATGGAGTTGAGACTGCCGAGGAGAAACCGGAGCTAAAATAATTTTCTTTAAGAGTCCAAACGTAACTGTTTTTTAATTATTGGTTTAAAAGATAATATTTCAATTGATTTTATATAATAACCTAAATTAATCATAATTGGAGTGTTTGGACAAATTTTTTGTTCTGTAGGAATATTTTTAATTACTAACTCACCTTGTGCATTAAATAGTGGGCCTTGAAACAATACCCCCAAAAAAATAAATCTAGAATGTAGATAAATTTTACCATTTTTTTTCGTATGAATATTTTCATTTAAAATACAAATCGGCGATCCTGATGACCCTGGGAAACAAGCTATATCAACTAACCCTATGTTGTCACTATTAAAATCTATGGCCGGATGTGATGCTGTAATTCCTTTTCTAAAAATAGGCAAATTATGTTCTTGATCCCATAAGCCGATAGGATAACCAACCATAACCACATCTTCTATTGCGCTTAATGTTTCTAATTTTTTACTATCCAAGATTAGCTCTTCTGTTAAAGGCATACAAAGAATATCTTTTTTTGTTTGATTTTTAACTTTTTTTACTACAGGGTCTAAAAAACAAAAGCATAAATCTTGACTATCATGGAAATACCAATCAGTTGTCAACTTAATATTTATTTTTTCATCGGCTGGGGCATCTCCATCTCTAAGATTCATGAAAAATTCTACTTTTTCTCGTTTATTCTCTTTGATAACATGTTTATTGGTAACAATAATTGGAACATATTTGTCCGGCCCAAAAATAAATTCAAAGAAAAAACCTGTACCAGTTCCGTTGGCTGTTTTTATTCTTATTGTAGTGTCACTAGTGTCCAATAAAGGTTTTAGAAGAGCAGTGTTTGTGCCAGATGTGGCTTGATTTTATGACCCTCAAAATCGCTGAGAGATAATAAATCGATTAGCTGGATTCTTTCAAAAAGAGTTG
>Ga0074195_1000195_pt1 | contig 147385 bp, 128 predicted proteins | sample EPASupsiteHSE623_FD_64525 | JGI IMG/M metagenome (GOLD analysis project Ga0074195, IMG submission 64525) | Bioremediated contaminated groundwater from EPA Superfund site, New Mexico - Sample HSE6-23 | ecosystem: Environmental > Aquatic > Deep subsurface > Groundwater > Contaminated ...
GAGGGGGGGCGAGCGGGGGCGGGGGGTGGTGGGGGGGGGGGGGGGGGGGGGGGAGGGGGGGGGGGGGGCCGCCGGGGGGGGGCGGGCCCCGCCCCGCCGGCGCCACCGGGGCCTACATGAGGGCAGCCCAATGATAAAGGAAGAAATCCTCGAGATAGCCGACAAGGCCGAAACGCCAGAAGAAAAGCTCTGCGCGATACGAGCCTGCATCCAAGCCGCGGCGCTCCGCTCCCTGCACGAACAGGGAGCCTTCGAGAAACTCTGCCTTACCGGAGAAAGCGCCCGACACTTCGCCACAGGAACGCCAGACTACATAACCGACCTCGAATTCAGCCTCGTGGACAAAAAAGGATACAAACCCGAACAGTGGCTCTTCGCCATCAAGCGCCGGCTGCGCTTCATGGGACTCGACCCCCGCATCGCCTTCGCGCGAAAAGCATCCATCCACGCGGGCTGGGTGAAAGTGACAGGCCTCCTCGCCGAGGAAGTCGGCTTCAGGATCACCATCGATATCGCCCCCATAGAACCCGCGCGGTGCACCGTGAAACTCGTGGACATGACGGGAGAGTATTTTGGTGTTCGGTATGTAACTTCCTGTCGATCCTGAGGGTCCTGTTATCCTGTCTTTATAGTTATTCCCTTAAGCGACAGGATAACAGGAGAAGCAGGATTTACGGAAGAAGGATTTAGGTAAAGAGAAGATAAGAAGGAAAGAGGATTCTTTAATAAAAGCTTATTCCTGTAGGTCCTGACGGTCCTGTTATCCTGTCTAAAAGTTAAAAAACAGGGTTTGATCCCGAATCCGCGAAGTGGTGGCTTTGTGCCACCTTGTCTCGGACTTCAACCTAGCAGGTAAGCGACATGCACAGCGGTTATGTTGTGCGCAATTTCTTTCGTATCGGGATCGTTTGAGAGAATGAAACTGTGAAGAAGGGGCTTGTCGAGAAAAGCGTCCAAACCTTTGAGATGACGCGCATCGACCGCGGCAACCCGAGAAGAAAGCTTTATTTCGAAAGCGAGATATCCCTGCGGCAACTCGATGAGGAGATCCACCTCCCGCCCATCCACCGTTCTCAAGTAGTAGAAACGCGCATCGGAAAAACTACAGCGTGCCTGCTTGTACAGTTCAGAGACAACAAGACTTTCAAACTCGAAACCCGTGAGACCGCCTCGTTTCCGCACTACCGCCTGTAAAACACCATTATCGAGACAATGGATCTTCGGAGCCTTGACCAGCCGCTTGTTTTCATTTCCGAACCAAGCGGGAAGAACAAGCGCCTGATAACTCAACTCAAGATACCGAAGGTACCGTTGTACCGTTTTTACCGATACGCCTACCTCTCGCGCTATCGTTGAACTATTCAAAATTGTGCCCGTCTGCAATGCTACATACTGCTGAAGCTTGACGAATGGCTCGAGGTCCCTGAACGAAGCCAGGTCCCTGACATCCCGTTCCAGATAGGTTCGGACATACTGCGTGAGCCAGTGAAAGCGATCCTCGTCGGAGAGGCTTGGATCGGTGAGCGCCGGATAGCCTCCGAACCGGATATAGTGATCCCAGGCTTTCTGTTTAATCGCCTGTCGCTTGTCGAAAAGAAAACTTGGCAGAAGAGGCGGAATAGTGTCGGGGGCAGAAAGACAGGCTTGAAAAATGGAATCTGGCACAGGATCATCCCATCCTCCGGTTTCGAGCTCAGGGACGGTCAAGGGCAAGAGATCGATTATCGTGCAGCGTCCGGCAAGGCTTTCTTTCACCTTTTCGAGAAGCAACAACTGGCTTGACCCTAAAAGCACGTAACGCGGTTCCTGCCATTGGTCATAGACTGATTTTACACTCTCAATGAGACGAGGCTCCTTCTGAACCTCATCCAAAATCGCCAAAGGATACAGCGTGTTCCACTGCGCGGCGGTTAACCGGGCATACTGGACACGAAGGACCGGATCCTCAATCGACAAATATTCATAGCCTGGGAAGAGCATACGCGCCAGGGTAGACTTGCCAGTCTGCCGGGCTCCCGTGAAGACCATTATCCGGCCACCGGGCTTTTGGGATTGCTCCCTGATATAGTCGGCTATCTTACGATTCTTCATACCAATAGTTTCGTATATTTCGGACTTGATGTCCAGTATATGGCGTATTTTTAGGATATAGACAGGATAACAAGATGGGGCAGGATTTACGGAAGAAGGATTTAGGTAAAGAGAAGACTAAGAAGGAAAGGGGATTCTTTAATAAAAGCTTTTTCCTGTCGGTCCTGGGGGTCCTGTTATCCTGTCTTATTTACTCAAGACACAGCAGGAACTGCCTGATGTTCATATGACGTATGCCATTCCTGCTCCGATCCACCTCGTCCATCGTCACCACGTATTTTGGATAGTTGTCGGGAATCGTTTCCAGCACGGAAAATTCCCTTTCGATAGTGTCATCGCTTGCCAGAAGGTAGGCTACCTGCACGTACAGCTTTTCGTTTCCTTTTTTTGCCGAAAAATCCACCTCGGCTTGAGCGCTTTTCCCTATCGTCACTTCATAGCCATTCCTGAGCAGTTCCATATAGACGATATTTTCCAGGGTCTGATTGATATCTCTCTGGTTATTGCCGTAGAGGGCTTCGCGTATGCCATGATCGGTCAGGTAGATTTTTTCCTGAAAACTCAAAAGTCTCTTGCCGATCAAATCCTCTCTGGGCACGAGGTGAAGCAGGCAGGCTTCCTGGCAATAACGGATATAGTTATAGAGCGTTTCGCTCGACAGACTTCGTTTTTCGTTTTTAAGGTACTGAACTACCGAAGCGGACGAGAAGGTGTTCCCGACATTGGCGATGAAAAATAGTATCAGGCGCTTCAGCTGGTCGATATCGCGAATTCTGTTTCGCTGCGCGATGTCCTTGAGGATTATGGAATCGAAGATGTCGCTTAAATATTGCCGCGCCGATGCCGCGTCGAAAGAATGCCGATATAGAAATGGCATTCCGCCCATGACAAGATAGCGCGTAAAGACATCAGCCTGGTCTATGGGCATCTTTTCTTCCTCGTAACAGTCCAGTACCTCCCTGAAGGAAAAAGGATATACCTTGATCTCGACATACCTGCCCCCCAGGTAGGTGGCCAACTCGCCGGACAGCATCTTCGCGTTTGAGCCGGTGATGAATATGTCGATATCGAAATCGATCATGCAGGAGTTGACGAGCTTTTCCCACCCTTCAAGCTCCTGGACCTCATCCAGGAACAGATATAGCTTCCCTTTTTTGCCTTCCGCCGATGCTTTGATATGGGAATAGGTCAAATCGCGGCTTCCAACGTAAGGCTCGACATTGGATTCAAAATTAATGGAAAGCATCCGCGACGGGTCTATACCTTTTTGCAAAAGGTCTTGCCGAATGAGTTCCAGCAAGACGGTTTTGCCACATCGTCGCATCCCCGTAAGCACTTTTACGACAGGGGTGTCGATAAAGGGACGAATTTTCTTCAGGTAGGTTTCTCTTCGTATCATATGGTGAAGTATAAACCGACTATATCGAAAATGCAATTGGATTAATGATATAGATTTCGTTATATCGAAATATATAGGACAGGATAACAGGATGGGGCAGGATTTACGGGAGAAGGATTTAGGTAAAAAGATATACGCTCTTTTCTTATCTCTTTACCATATCGTATTCTTTCTTCTCTTCTCTTCTCTTTCCCAAAAACTCTTTCCTGTTAGTCCTGCTGGTCCTGTTATCCTGTCCTATTTTATGCTTAATAAGCAAAGCCCAAAAGCCATAGAGGAATTGCCTTCCCGGCGGGATAGTCCATATCGTCGCGGATTACGAAGTCGGCCTGTTTAAAATTTTTTGAATGTCCGCCCACCTCTATCCTGTATTTCCTCGTCCCTCCAGAACCTGCCGCCTCGGAGATTACGAAATCGGCTTCCGTTTCATTCCTTGCGGCTTCGACCTTCCATCCCGCGCCGGAGCAGAGCGCGGTAACCAAGGCTTCGCGCGCGGTTCCCCTGTCCCCATTCAGCGCCGAATACAAGGCCGGATCGGAGAAGAACATTTTCTCGCCGACAGATTTCGCCTTCGTGTCGTTTTCGACGCGAACGATACGGAGCACCCCCACGGATTCCATGACCTCCAGCAGCTGATAAAGCTTGTCGCTGCCGACACCCCAGTCGGCGCAGAGCGATCTCACCTGGAGACGCGGAATGGCTGCGTTTCCCAGCGTGCCCACAATCGCCTTCATAAGGCGGAGATTGCCATCGGTGATCCCCGGGAGGAAAAAAGGCACATCCGAATAGAGTGTCTTATCCAGAACGGCAAGGAGTCGATCCTGAAAGTCTCCCTCGCCGTAGAAAGGCCGGGTGCCTATGCGACGGTACTTCTGGAAAGCGTCGAGCAGGGCTGGCGTCGGCGCCAATGGAAGCGCTTGAGCTGGCGAAAAAGGATCTAGTCGTGGATAAAGAATCCCTGTCTCCAAAGACAGGAATTCCCTGAATGAAAGAAGAGGCATCTGGATCGGCAGGTAGCGACGGGAAAGATCTCCCACGGCGCTTCGCAGCACGAGCGAAGAAGAATCGCTAATCCAGATCGAATGCGAAGGGAAGTCATCATACAATGCCTTGACGTGAAGGCTCCACTCTTTCGCGAAATGGACTTCATCGATGATGACGCCTTCATAGCCGATTAAAAAAATGCCTTTAACGAGATCATAGAGGCTAATCCCCGCGATGATGGGATTGTCCGCCGAAAGGTAGAGAATTCGCTTTTTATTGATATGGTACAGCAGAAACGTGGTTTTACCGACGCCTCTGGGGCCCGTGAGCACCACGGCGCGGGGAAGCGGGGGCTGCTCCACCGTGAAGGGTCGCATCACCGCAGGCATGGCCGCGCGGCGCCGCTGCATGGCTGTCTCCAAGTCCACGACATATTTATTGTCCATAGCTGAAGCATACAGCACTATCGTTCTTACGACAAGTACATATTTTAATATTTGTACCTGCTGTGGATACGTTACCAATAAGACAGGATAACAGGATGGGGCAGGATTTACGGGAGAAGGATTTAGGTAAAGAGAAGAGAATTCAATTCTTTACCTATAGCTTTTTCCTGTAGGTCCTGCTGGTCCTGTTATCCTGTCTTTATTGCTATTCCCCGAATACCCGATTCGACCAGGTAAAGAGGTAGGGAAATGAGCGTGAAGGGCTTGCTCGATTTGCCCGCGATCGCGGTACTGGTAGATAGAATGGAAGGCAAGTCCGTATTGAACCTGAGGGCTAGGTCAACCTCTTTTTCCTGGATGAACATATGAAGCGACCTGAGACGCCCCGTGGCTCCGGCTTTTACTTCCACGGGCAGAACTCGGTTTTCTTTTTGAATGAGAAAATCCACCTCCGCCGTTGAACCTTTGGCGGGGCGATTCCAATAGTAAAGATGAGGTTCGGCATACCCAGGCTGAGCATACAGAAGATGCTGACCGATAAACTGCTCCGCGAAAGCCCCGGAGTTCACCATCGCGAAGTTTTCCGCCTGGCCTAGCTCTTGGGGTTTCAGTCCTGATAACGACAAGGCCAATCCGATGTCCAGAAACAGCAGCTTGAAAGAACTTGCTTCCGCTTCCGCGCCCAAGGGAAGTCCGTTGCCGTGGCTGTGCATGACTGGATAGATTAGTCGGGCTTTTTGCAGCAGATCCAGGCATTCTTTTATTTCCCGTGACTTTACTTGGCGGTTCAACGCCGAGTATTTGATCGTTTTTCCAAGTTGACCGGGTATTTTTATAAAAAGATCCTGCAGAAGCCCGATATTGGCCCTTTTCTTGTACTTGCCGAAGTCGAGAAAAAAAGTCTGCAGAATGGCGTTTTGCTCCTGCCACGCCCTTGAAACATCCAGACCCGACTCGATATAGTCCTTCAACTCGGCCTTACCGGGGGTTTCGTCAAAGTTGGTCTCAACGTAGGTTTCGAATTCCCGCGCGGCGAATATGCGCAATGGCTATTGTATACTAAATTTTTGTCCACTTTTGTATATTTTTATAGGTTTAGGACAGGATAACAGGAGAAGCAGGATTTACGGGAAATGGATTTAGGTAAAGAGAAGATAAGAAGGAAAGAGGATTCTTTACTAAAAGCTTTTTCCTGTAGATCCTGAGGGTCCTGTTATCCTGTCGAGTATAGAAAGCGCATAGAGAGGAATGTTTGTCAGCCAGCGCTCTTCACGGTACGCGGAGAGCGAGGTTCTGAAGCAGCGTGGAGGAGAAAACTTTTCATTATAGACCCGAAGGCTCTTGGCCTGCAGGTTTTCGGCAGCCTTCACCTCAAGTGGATAGATGGAATCTTGGCCTTGGATCAGGAAGTCGACCTCAGCCCTCGAAGTGTCGCTGGACCAGTATGAAGCGTCCATTTCTTCCATAAGGCGTAATTCCTGCGCGACATATTGTTCGGTCAGCGCTCCCTTGAATTCTTCAAAAAGAGCGTTCCCATGCAATACCGTTTGTATCGGCAGGCCAGAATGTGCCGCCAACAGCCCGATATCAAGCATGTAAAGCTTGAACGCGTTGAGTTCCTGATATGCCTTAAGAGGGAGCCCCGGTTTCGATACTCTAAAGGTTTTGCGCGATAATCCCGCATCGCAAAGCCACTCGATCGCGCTTTCGTATTCTCTTGCCCTGGCGCCTTCACGAATGAGACCGTACATGAACTTTTTCTGCTCCCGCGCCAATTGAGCCGGCAAGGAATTCCACACCGCCCGAATTCGAGGAACCGTGTCCGATTTCGCATATTTGGAAAAATCCCGTTCATAAGCTTCAAGCAGTTCTTTCTGGAAGGTACGAACCTGGCCAAGATCCTTCGTCGCCACAAAGGTTGCCACGCTTTCCGGCATGCCGCCAACGCAATAGTAATATCGCAGGAATTCGATCAGTTTCTCCCTGAACGCATCGATCATCGGCCAATCACTTGATGAAACGAGATCCGCCAGCGCGGATTCGCCAATGGCTTTTAAAAATTCCAAGAAAGAAAGAGGATAAAGGTTTAAAAAGTCGACTTTGCCCACGGGAAAAGAATTCTCCGCATGCAACGAGATTCCCAAGAGCGATCCTGCCGCCACAAGATGATACTGGGGAGCATTCTCATAAAAATACTTGAGCGACGTGAGCGCCTTTGGGTTTTCCTGGACTTCATCGAAGATGATGAGCGTCTTTTCGGGTTCAATAGGCAGGCCGGTCTCAATACGCAAGCCCATGAGTAGACGCTCAGGATCCACGTTGGATGAAAAAAGCGTCGCCATTCGCTCATTGGACTCAAAATTTATATAGGCGACGTTTTGGTATGCCCTTTTGCCGAATTCTTTCAGCAGCCATGTTTTGCCGACTTGGCGGGCACCGTTTAGAACGAGAGGCTTTCTGCGCTTATCGCTTCGCCACGCCAGCAGGTCAGCAAGGGCTTTTCTTTCCATAGATACAAGTGTATTCGTTGTCATCACAAAAGTGAAGCCTGTTTTGTGCAGTATAATCACATAAGTCTTACAAGTTTTGTGTTTGTCTCGCTAAAAGACAGGATAACAGGATGGGGCAGGATTAACGGGAGAAGGATTTAGGTAAAGAGAAGAGAATTCAATTCTTTACCTATTACTTTTTCCTGTCGGTCCTGAAGGTCCTGTTATCCTGTCCAAAAGTTAACAAATGGGGTCCGACCCCGGCCGCAGGAGCCTTTCGGCTTGTTCCACGAGGTATAAGGGGAGTGAGAGAAGCTTAAAGGGCTGAGGTTTTTTCCCCGCGATCGATGTTGTGGACTCAAGGCATGAAGGCAGATCGTCATTGAAGCGCAAACCCAAGGAAGCGTTCTTCTCCTGTATGAACACCTGGAGCGACCTGAGCCGGCCCGTCTTGCCTGCCTTGACTTCGACAGGAACGGCAAGGCTTCCCGCCTGGATGAGATAATCCACTTCGGCGGTGGAACCCTTGCTCTGTCGGTTCCAGTAAAAAAGGGAAGGCTCGTGATAGAACCCATTCCGATACAGAAGATGCTGGCCGATGAACTGCTCCGCCATGGCGCCGGAATTGACAAGCGTCATATCCTTATCACGCGGTAAGTCGGCCGCGTTCAGACCGAGAAAAGACGCCAGGAGACCAATATCCAGAAAAACCAGCTTAAAGGAGGAAGGATGGATTTCGGCGCCAAGGGGAATCCCGTTTCCATCTGAATGAAAAACCCTAAACACGAGGCGCGCCTTCTCCAATTGATCAAGACTCTCTCTCACCTGGATCGACCGAGCGAGAGGATTGAGACTCGAGTATTTGGCCGTCTTGCCAATCGTCGCGGGAATGTTCTTGAAGACCGCCTGCAGCATCGGTACATCAACCTTTCGCTTATATTTGCTGAAATCGGCATAATAGGTGAGCAAAAGGCTACTCTGCGCGCGTGCCGCGGCTTTCATGTCGAGATCCGATTCTATGAAAGCCTTGACAACCCCCGGCAAGCCCCCTACCAGGAAATATTCCCTCAAGAAGGCTCGCGCCTTGGCATGAAGCGCTTCGGGCAGGCTTTGAGAAATTCGATACATGGAAAGATACTCACGCAACTGTTCCTGCCCGCGAGCCAGGAGAAATTCCTCGAAACTCATTGGCCCCAGATACATGAACTCGATTCTTCCGACGGGAACGGAGTATTCCGGCGCGCCGAGAGAGAAATCCAAGAGGGAGCCAGCGGCGATAACATGGAGTTCCGGCATCTTTTCGTAAAAATAGCGGAGCTTGGCCAGTACGGCGGGCGCTCCTTGAATTTCATCGAGGAAGAGAAGGGTTTCCCCCGGGACAATCTTCTTTGAAGCATCGGCTTCGATAAGCCGCACGATGGTCCGGACATCAGGCTCGTCGAAAAGGCTCGCCTTCTCGGGATTTTCATCGAAATTGATCTCCACGATCGAATCGAATGCCTGTCGCGCGAAAATCCGCACGAGCTCCGTTTTTCCGACCTGCCGCGCGCCGCGTATGACGAGAGGTTTTCTGTCGGGTCTCAGGCGCCACTGCGCGAGGAAATCGAGAGCAAAGCGTTTCATAATGTTGATTATACAATATTTACCTAGTATTTTCAACAATTATTGCTATTATTATAGGATATAATAGCAGACAGGATAACAGGAGAAGCAGGATTTACGGAAATAGGATTTAGGTAAAGAGAAGATAAGAAAGAAAGGGAATTCTTTAATAAATGCTTTTTCCTGTAGGTCCTGGGGGTCCTGTTATCCTGTCCTATCGCTAGGGCGCCTTCTTGGGCGCGGGGGTATAGTCCCTATATTTGCGTTTGAAGTTTATGTCCTGGGGCCCGAAGTTGATGATGAGGCCCGTGGGCGTATTGGTGGCTTTAAGGTAGTTCACGAGCTGTATCTCATGGACTTTATTGATGGCTTCCACAGCCTTGAGTTCCAGGATGACCTGGCCGTTGACGATGACGTCGGCGAAGAAAAATCCAATCATCGTTCCCTCGTAATACACTTCGATCGGCGCTTCGATGATGAAGGGCAGCTTGGCCTTATGCAGCTCTATGGCCATTGCCTGTTTATAGACCGATTCCAGGAAGCCCGCGCCGAGGGTGTTGTATACCGTGAAGGCACAACCGATGATTTTTTCCGTGAGGGGATCTTCCACCATACCTCTATCGCGCGCGGGGAGGGGGCTTTTGATTCAATGCGGACAGGATAACAGGATGGGGCAGGATTTACGGAAGAAGGATTTAGGTAAAGAGAAGATAAGAAGGAAAGAAGATTCTTTAATAAAAGCTTTTTCCTTTAGGTCCTGAGGGTCCTGTTATCCTGTCAAATTATTTCATTTTTAGGTATTATCCATGTAATGCCTACTATTCAAACCTATACGGCTATCATCGTCGGAGCGGGGCCAGCTGGTCTCTTCGCGGCCATTCGGCTCGCCGAAATCATCGGCGGCGGCGACGACATCCTCGTTCTCGAGCGCCGCGAGAAACCAGCACGCAAGCTCCTTCTCTCCGGATCGGGCCAGTGCAACCTCACCCACGCGGGGGAAATCGCCGACTTCCTCGGCCGTTACGGCGGCGGAGCGAAGGCCGAATCGGCCGCCCGCTTCCTCAAGCCAGCCCTCTACGCCTTCACCAACGAGGAACTCCTCGCCTGGTTCCGCGCCCGGGGCATGGAATTCGAGACCGAGGATTCGGGCAAGGTCTTCCCCGCCGACCGCCGCGCCACTTCCGTTCTCAAGATTCTCCAGGATGAAGCCTATCGCCTCGGCGTACGCATCGCGGCGAACAGCCGCGTCAGCGGCATAAGCGTCTCAGAGGGCTTTCTCGTACGGGTGGAAGCGGTGACCGCCGATGCTCCGGCTGCTCCGGAGCCCGCCGAATATCGCGCCCCGATTGTCCTGATCGCCACGGGAGGCTTGTCCTACCCCAAAACCGGCAGCACGGGTGACGGCTACGCGCTCGCGGCCTCCTTGGGACATCGCGTCGTCCCGCCCAGGCCGGCTCTCGCGCCCGTTTACGTCCGGAACTTCGCCCTCAATCCTCTCGCTGGGCTTTCCTTCCATGACGCGGGCCTTTCGGTGCTTCGCGAGGGCAAGCGGGTCTTTTCCGCTGAAGGCGACCTTCTCATAACCCACGAGGGCCTCTCGGGACCTCTCATCCTCGACGCGTCGCGCCATATCGCGCCGGGCGACAGCCTCGAGGTCAATTTTGTCGATGTTGCTATCGAGGAATTCCGGAACCGCCTGGACGCCGAGCTCAAAGCCAATCCCCGGCGCCTGGTCCGCACGGCCCTCGCCGATCTCGGCCTGGCCAAAAACATGGCTGAACTATTCTGCGACCTTTCGGGCATAACCAAGGAAGAAACCGCGGCGGCCCTTCCCCGCGCCAAGAGGGAAGCGCTCTGCTGCTTCGCCTGCGCCCATCCCTTCTTCGTGGCTCGCCTCGGCACGCTTGAGGTGGCCATGGTCACCGCGGGAGGCGTCGATCTCGCCGAGGTGAATCCCGGCAGCATGGAGTCGCGCATCGTCCCCGGCCTCTTCTTCGCGGGCGAGGTCCTCGACATCGACGGCGACACTGGCGGCTATAATCTCCAGGCCGCCTTCTCAACCGGCTCCCTCGCGGCCAAGAGTATGGCTATGAGAAAGAATTAGACATGATCACATGATTGATCATGATCGACGGGAAAGAAGAATAGGTTAAAGAAAGATCTTCTATTTCTTTTTTCTCTTTCTCTCTTTCTTTCTTTCTTTAATAAAATCTTTTTCCTGTAGATCCTCCCCAGTCCCGTAGATCCTGTCTAAATTAGGCGCCGCAACGCGTCGATCATTAGGCGAAAAGTTAAAAATTGGGGTCTGACCCCTTTTTTTAACTTTCGTAGTAGCGGGCGAGGTCGTAGGGGGGGTAGATGCCCTTGTCGGTGACGATGCCGTCGCAGAGCTTGGGCGGGGTGATGTCGAAGGCCGGGTAGAAGCCGTGCACGCCCCGCATGGCGGTGCGGACGCCCATGGCTTCGAGGACGTCGTTTTCATCGCGCTCTTCGATCTTCACCGTGTCGATGGTGGGGTGCTGGCGGTTGGGCGAGCCCGTGCAGAAATAGGGGATGCCCCAATAGCGCGCCGCGAGGGCGATCTGGAAGGTGCCGACCTTGTTGACGATGTGTCCATCCATGCAGATGACGTCGGCGGCCGAGGTGAAGACGTCGACGTGTTTGGCTTTCATGGTGTAGCCGGGCATGTTGTCGGTGATGACGGTGACGTCGAAGTCCATATCGCGCACGACGGAGGCGGTGAGGCGAGCGCCCTGGAAGTAGGGCCTAGTCTCGGGGCAGATAACTTTGATGGTTTTGCCTCGGCTCCGGCATTCGCGCAGCATCATGCCGACGATGGTTTCCGCGAAGCACTGGGTCATGACGGTGCCGTCGTCGGGGAACTGGTCGACGAGGTATCTCGCGCTCGCGGCGCTGCGGGCGTAGCGTTTGTTCACCGCGTCGATGGTGTGCTCGAAGACGGCCTTGTCGGGCGCCTTGCCGGCGGCTTTGGCCTCGATGGCCACCTTGGCGCAGGCTTCCGTGATCGTGGCCATTTTTTCGGCCGTGGTGGGGCGGGCATGGGAGATTTCAAAGGATGCCTTGGCGATGCGCACGGCAAAATCGCTCGCGCCTTCTAAGGCGATCTGGCGCGCGGCGAGGGCCATGCCCATGCCGGCGGCCACGTAGGGGCCTCCCGACTGGGTGACCATGGCTTTGATGGCCGCGATCACGTCCGCGTAGGTTCTGCAGGTGACGTATTCGATCCTGGCGGGATAGACGCGGCGGTCGAGGATGCGCACCGTTTCGCCGTCGTACCAGGCGACGTTTTCGTACATGAGCATGAAGGCGAGGTCTTTGTCCTGTCGTTCCACGGTTGTCTCCTTGTCGAGAAATTCTATGATATGGATTTGTTTATTTTTTTGACAGGATAACAGGAAAGACCAGGATTGACAGGAAAGAGAAGAAAAGATTTTGGGTAAAGAAAGAGAGAAGAAAAAATTGGCTGTGCCCATGTAATTTTAATTCTTCTCTTTACCCTTTTCATTGTCCCGTTCATCCTCTCTTGCGTGTTGATCCTGTCAAAGTGTCGGTGCCCCTAGTCGGGCAAGCCCAGCCGGGTCTTTATGGCCTTGACGGCCTCTTCGGGAATGGTCTGGATTTTGCCGGCGCCGAGGGCGAGCGAGTAGATCTTGGCCGCGTCCTCGACGTAGATGGCGCGCAGATGGGCCTGCTCGATGGTGGAGCCGACGGCGACGGCCCCGTGGTTGCGCATGAGACAGGCGTTGCGCTTCGCGAGGCTTTCGACGACGCGCTCGCCCAGGGCCACGGTGCCGGGCATGGCGAAGTCGGAGACGGGGATGTCGCCGCCTATGTAGGCCAGCATCTCGATGAGGATGAGGGGGATGGGCATGCAGGTGACCGCGAAGCTCGTCGCGTAGGGCGAATGGGTGTGGACGACGCCGAAGATGTCGGGGCGTCCGTTCATGATGGCGGTGTGCATGCGCCACTCGGATGAGGGCCGGTGCCTGCCCTCGACGATGGACCCGTCGCTCATCCGGATCACCATGATGTCGTCCAGGGTCATTTTCTCGTAGCGGAAGGAGCTTGGCGTGATGGCCAGAAATTCCTTGGCCTCGTCGCAGGCGCTCAGGTTGCCGCTCGTGCCCGCGAAGAGGCCTTCGTCGTAGGCCATGAGGGTGTTTTCGAGCACTTTTTCCTTCAATTCCCTTATCGTCAGCATAGGTTCCTCTTTTCGCGTAGCGATGCCTCGACGAGCGCGCGCAGAAAGTCGCGGCCTTCTCGGTAGTTCCGGCGGTCTTTTATGTAGGCCTTGGCGGCGAGAACGACGATCCTTTCGGCTCTCGCCCTGGCCTCGGCCGGTTCTATGGAGGTGAGATCCTTCACTTGGGCCACGCCCACGGCGCGGCGTATTATCTCGAGTCCGGCCACGCCCGCCGTATCGGCTATGATAGTCGAAAGAAACCATTCGGCGTAACCGGGTGTCCTCCCCATGGGGTCGGTGGCGCTCTCTTTGTAGAGCGCGAGGAACTTCGCCTTGAAGAGGTCGACGGTGGCGACGATGGTGTCCTCCAGCCAGCCGATGTAGCTGACCGCGGCGGCGGCATCGCCGTTAGCAGCGCCAGTGGCGTTGGCGTCGGCGCCCTCCCCCATCGTGACCAGGGCGTTGGCCCAGGCGAAGCAGAAATTGCCGATGACGTTGCCGACGTCGTAGCCTATGGGGCCGAAGTAGGCGAATTCGGGGTCTATCACCTTGGTGGAGTCTTCCCTGACGAAAATGGAGCCCGAATGGAGGTCGCCGTGGATGAGGGCCTGGGCGTCGTTCATGAAGGCGTACTTGAGCTTGGCCACTTCGAGGTGGAGGTCGGTGTCCGAGAAGAGCTCCCGCTCCGCGAAGGCGGCGTTGGGCGGGAAGACCTTGGTCCGCCCCGGCTTGTTGGTGTAGGGCTCGGTGTAGACGAGCTGCTCGGTGATGGCGCACAGAGGCGGATTGGTGTAGCGCTTCACGAGTTCCTTCTTCCTTGCAGGGTCCATCACCATGTCGAGGGTGGGCACGAGGGTTTTGGCCATGAAGTCGCTGATGTCCTCGGCGAGCCTGGGGAATATTTTGTGCTTGATGAGTTCGTAGCGGAGGATGACGTGGTCGGAAAGGTCCTCCATGGAGAGGCAGGCCATCACGGGATCGTAGTCGTAGACTTCGGGCACGAGGCCGGGGGCCAGCTCGCCCTCCATCTTGAGGATTTCCGCCTCGATGCGGTTGCGGTCGAAGCCGAGGGTCCGGGAGCCCGAGCGCGTGTCGGCGTCGGCGTGCTTGACGATGACGGAGTCGCCGCTGTCCAGGTCCCTCACCCTGAAGATGAAGTTGATGTTGCCGTCGCCGATCTCCTTGGCCTCGAGCCGCTTCGATGCCGCGAAGCGGGGGAGTCGGTATCGGGCGTATTCGGCCGCGTCGGCCTCGCCCATGCGGAAATGGCTGTCGAATTTCGGCATAGCTGCGTCCTTCCCCTTCCTCAATTGTCGCTGGTGCTGGAGTAGTAGGTGGAGGCCAGGGCCAGGGCAAGCACGACGCCCTTGACCGCGTTCAGCGAATAGTAGGGCACCGACATCATGATGAGGCCGTTTTCCAGTATGCCCACGAGAGAGGCTCCCACGAAGGTGCCGAAGGCGTTGGGCTTGCCCGCGCCCGCCACGGATCGTCCGATGAAGACGGCCGAGATGGCCGGCATGGCGTAGCCGGCGGCGCCCTGGATTTGGGCCGACATGTTGCGCGAGGCGACAAGGACCCCTCCCAGGCCTATGAAGGCCGCGGCGAGAAGGCCGGCGTAGACGCGGTAGCGGTAGATGGGGATGCCCGAGAGGCGCGCGGCTTCCTTGTTGCCGCCGACGGCGTAGATGTAGCGTCCGTACTTGGTGTAGGTGAGGAATATGTGCACCACGACGACGATGACGATCATGATGATGATGATGGTGGGCGCCTGGCCCATGTTCTTGAAGGTCTGGGAGATCTTGCCCAGGGTGTCGGCGCCGTTGGGCCTCGGCATGCCTTCGGAGAGGGCGCCGCCGCCCGAGTAGGTGAGGCTGAGTCCGTCCAGCATGAACATCATGGCGAGGGTGGCCAGGAGGTCGGGGATCTTGAATTTGACGATGAGGAGCATGGTGATCATCATCAGGCCCATGGTGAGGACGAGGGCGAGGGGAATGGCCAGCCACATGCTCATCTGGTACCAGACGATGAAGCTGATGACGAGGGATCCCGCCATGGAGGCCATCGAGCCGGAGGAGAGGTCGAAGCCTCCCACGGCGAGGGTGATGGTGAGGCCTATGCCGATGATGGTGGTGATCGAGATGGACCTCAGGATGGTGATCATGTTGCTGCTGGTGAGAAACATCTTGGGCATGCGCAGGGCGAAAAACGCGAATACCGCGACGAGGGCGATGAGGGATGCCCATTTTCCCAAAAAGTCCGAGGCCTTGCCCTTAGGCATGGCCGTGGCTTCCGCTTTCGACATTATTTGTTGCCCCCCGTGGCGTAGAATAGGATTTCTTCTTCGGTCGCCGTCCCCGTAGGGAGTTCGGCGACGACGCTGCCGTTGTACATGATATAGATCCTGTCGGTGATGGCCAGGATTTCGTTGATTTCTGACGAAGCGTAGAGAACGGCCTTGCCCTTGCCGGCGAGGCCCTGGATCAGCTGGAATATGTCGCGCTTGGCGCCCACGTCGACGCCCTTGGTGGGCTCGTCCAGCATGTAGACGTCGGAATCGGAGGTGAGCCATTTGCCGACGGCCACTTTCTGCTGATTGCCGCCGGAGAGGAACTTCAGGCGCTGGTACACCGAGGGGGTTTTTATGCCCAGTTCGGAGACGAGGCGCTTGGCGTTCTGGATTTCGAGGCGCTTCTTGACGAAGGAAAACCTGCCGCAGAATTTTCCGAGGCAGGCGGCGGAGAGGTTGAAGTAGACGGGTTCGGTGACGAGGACGCCTTCCTTGCGCCTTTCCTCTGGCACGAGGGCGATTTTCTGCCGCACCGCCGTGGTGGGGCTGCGTATCGCGAGGGCCTTGCCCTTGAGCCTGACCTTTCCGCTTTTCATCCTGTTCGCGCCGAAGAGGAGCTTGCAGAGTTCGGTCTTGCCCGCGCCCACAAGGCCGCAGACGCCGACGATCTCCCCGCCCCTGATGGTGAAGGACACGTTTTTCACTTTTCCCGCTTCGTCGAAGAGGTTGGCCGCCTCGAACATGACCTCTCCGATGGCGGTGGGGATCTTGGGGAAGTTTTCCTCGAAGCTGCGCCCGAGCATGAGGTTGACGATCTCGCGGGTGCTGAGGTCCTTGTCCACTATCCGGTTGGCCACCACGGTGCCGTCCTTCATGACGGTGAGGCTGTGGCAGATCTGGAAGAGCTCGGGGAGGCGGTGGGAGATGAAGATGACGCCCACGCCTTCCTTTTCCGCGAGGTCGCGGACTATCCTGAAGAGTTCCTCGACTTCGCCCATGCTCAAGGGGGCCGTGGGTTCGTCGAGGATGAGGAAGCGGCAGCGCTCCCTCACCGCGCGGGCGATGAGGACCATCTGTTTTTCGGCGAGGGTGAGGCTGGACACTTTTCGGGACACGTCGATGTCCATGTGGAGGCGTCCGAGGATTTCCCTGGCGGATTTCCTCATCCTGCCCCAGCGGATGATGGACCTGCCTTTCATGCCGGTGACGAGGCTGTTGAACATGATGTTTTCGGCCACGGAGAGGTAGGGGAAGAGGGCCGTGTCCACTTCCTGGTAGACGAGTTCGATGCCGAGCATCTTGGCGGTGCGCGGTTCGCGGATCTCGCGGGTTTCGCCGTCGATGAGGATGCTGCCGGTGTAGCCGGCGTTGGCGCCAGCGAGCACCTTCATGAGGGTGGACTTGCCGGCCCCGTTGGCGCCGACAACGGCGCGGATTTCCCCGCTTTTCATGGAGAAGTCCACGCCGCTCAGGGCTTTGACGCCGGGGAATTCGATGCTGATGCCCTTCATCTCGATGCTGCTGACTGTTTGGCTCATTCGTTACCCTTGCTCCGATGGATGGGCTTGGGTGGCGGCCGCCGCGTGCGGCGGCCGCCACCGGAGCCCCTTTTCTTTTATACGTCGCGCCGGGCTTATTTGACCCCGGCCGCCTTTCTGAGTTCAGCCATCCAGTCGGTGATGTTGTCGACATTGAGGCCGTAGCCGGGGATTATGGTGCCAAGGTTGGTGACGTTGGCGGCCGGCGTCAGCTGGGTAGCGAGGATGACCGAGGGCTGGAGGATGTATTCGGGGGGCGTGGTCTCGCCGTTGAGTTTCTGCGAGAGGAGGCGGACCGCCGAAATGCCGATGTTGGGGAAGTGCGTGGCCACGCATGCTTTCCAGATTTTGTCCTGGGAGCGCATGAAGTTGATGTCCTGGTTGGAGATGTCGATGGTGACGAGGGGGATGTCGCTCCTCCCCGCTTCGATGAGGGCCTTGTAGGCGCCGCGGGCATAGGCGTCATAGGCGCTCCAGATCACGTCCACCGTTCCCTTGGGATACTTGGGGAGGATGGAGGACACGACGGTGGCGATGGAGCCTTCGGAGTCGGCGGGGTTGGAGGGGCCGAGCACTTCGAGGGTTTTGATCTTACCGGCTTCCTCGAATTTCTTGTAGGTTTCCTGTCTCCTGTCGAAGGGGGGGATGCCGGGGCCGCGCCAGAGCTTAAGCACTCTGATGGGTCTGGGTCTGTCCTTGAGCAGGTCGTCGACGATGTAGTCGAGGGTGAGGCGGGCCATTTCCTGATCGCTCTGGAACATGGTGGTGACGCCGGGGATGCCTTTGCCTGACGCGTCGGCGATCACGGTGTCGAAGGTGACGACCTTGATGCCCTTGGCGACGACGTTCTTGACGAGGTCGTAAGAATACTGGGGCTTGCCGTGGGAGATGATCATGCCCTGATAGCCCTGCTGCGCGCACTGGTTGACGATGTCCTGGAATCTGATGTCGTCTCCGTCCGCGGTGAACACGTCTACCTTGATGCCGTAGAGCGCTCCTTCCTTGATGGCGGCGTCGAACGCCATCTTGAAGATTTCCGTCGATGTCCCGTTGAGTACATAGGCGACTCTGTACCCCTTCGACTTGAACTGCTGACCGATCTGCTTCGCGTCGGCGCTGGTGAACAGCAGCACCGAGACGAGGGCGATGATCGCGAGCATTGTGGTCGTTTTCTTCACAATCTGCCTCCTGTTATTGCATGGACACGTTCGCGTGTCCCTAAGCCCTGAAAATCTCGAGAGCGGCCTCGGCCGTCTTCTCGTCGGTGACGATGCCCGATATCAGCTTGCCCCTGATGGCGCCCACGATGGGCAGGACCTTGTCCTCCCCGTAGGCCACCGCGGTGACGGGGCAGCGGAGCGGGACGTCAGCCGTGACGGAGCGTTCCTCCACTGCCGAGGGGATCCTGCCGCCGTCCAGGGTGAAGAAGTGGGTGAAGACATCGCCCACGGCGCCCTGGGCGGCCAGGTTTTCGGCGTCCTGCGCCGTTATGAAGCCCCTGGTAATGAGGACGGAATTCTTCACCGAGCCCAGGCCTATCATCGCGCAGTCCACGGCGTTGGCCATGGCGAGGATAGAGGCGAGGACGTGGTCGTTTCTCATGATGAGGGCCGTTTCCTTCGTCGAGGCGATGGCGGGCGCCCAGATGTGGAAATAGTCGACGCCGAGGCTCCTGGAGAGGAGGATGCCGCTCGAGCTGGGGTTGGTGGCGTTCACCGCGTAGTTGGGCATGGTGGAGCCGGTGAGGGAGACGATCCGCTTGACGTTCATCTTCTTGGGGGCTTCCACGAGGGAGAGGCTGGCTGAGAGGGCGCGGCTTGACCCGAGGCCTATGCTTTCGTACTGCCGGCACATGTCGGCGAAGCGAAGGGAAGCGGCGTAGGCGACGTTGCCCGCGGCGCTGCCGTCGTTGGGCACGATGGTGATGTCCGTGAGGCCTGTGGCTTGGGAGAAGTCCTTCTCGAGCTCGAAAAGGGACACGTAGCGCCTGGCTATCTTTATCTCGACGATTTTCTTTTCGCGGATAACCTTGAGGAGGCGGACAACCTTGATTCTCGGTATGCCCAGGAGGTCGGCGATCTGCTGCTGGCTCTTGTCTTCGTAGTAGTAGAGCCAGGCTATCCTCGTGAGCAGCGAATTGTTCAAATGTTCATCCATGTGAACAAGTATGTGGTCGGTTTTTCAGGCTGTCAAGAAATATTTTTAAATAATTCCTGCCTCCTGAACTTTATAGTTCACGAATTCGAAAGGATGCCGGAGAGGCCGAGTTCCTCCAGTTTTTCCTTGGTCGGGATTCCGTCTTCCGTCCAGCCCCGCAGCGCGTAGTATCGGTCCAGGGAGGCCTCGAAGTCGGCGGGGAGGTTCTGGCCGGCCCCGCCGCCCTTGGGTTCGGTGAGGATGCGCTTGGGCAGGCTGTCGTCCTTGCGGCTGATGCCCCGCGATACGTTGTAGAGGCGCTTGAGGTTGAAGATGCGCTCGCCGGCTTTGAGGAACTCGTCCAGGCTCATGTCCCAACCTGTGGCCGCGTTGATCCACTGGAGGGCCTGGGTGGCGCTGTTGCCTCCGCCGATGGAGAATTTGCAGAGCTTGAGGCTGTCCACGAGGCTCATGAAGTTCTGGGTGGCGATGACGAGTTCGGGTTTCCGTTCCTTGCCGAAGCGGTCCTGGGGGAGGTCGAAGCCTTCCTCAGGGAAGGCGAGTTTGCGTTCGTAGTTGTAGCTCATGCCCTGGAGGTGGCAGGCGCCGCGGTTGGAGGTGGCGTAGGAGAGGGCCATGCTGTTGAAGGCCCTGGGGTCGTGGCCGGGGAATTCGAGGCCCTTGACGTGGACGGCGTAGTCGGGGCTGCCGAGCCTGAGGCTGGTCTTGGCCACGCCTTCGCCGAGGAGGGCCCCGATGCCCGTTTTCGCGCCGATGAGGTCGATGAGTTCGACGAGGGCCTTGCCGCTGCCCCAGGTCGGGACGACGCCGGAGAGGTCTTGGCCCCGGATCTGGCCTTTTTCGTAGGCTTCCATCAGGAAGGCTATGGCGCTTCCGGCCGAGATGGTGTCGATGCCGTAGCGGTTGGCCTTTTCGTTGGCGGTCAGGATGGCTTCCATGTCGTCGATCATGCAGTTGGCGCCGAGGAGGGAGAGGGTTTCGTATTCGGGGCCACCGCCGAGGCTGCCGTCGGAGAGTTCGACGACGCGGCCGCAGCCGATGGGGCACATGGCGCAGAAGAAGCGCTTTTTGAGGCGGCCCGATTCGGCCATCCTCTGGCCGGAGATGGCGGCGATGTCGAGGTCGGCGGCGCCCAGAGCCCAGTTCTTGACGGGCACGTCGCCCATGTCATAGAAGCCGCCGAGGGAGCCCGCCGTGCCGAACTTGCCCATGGCTTCCGTGGCGGCTGCCATCTTCCTGGCCACCTCGCGGGAGGCCTGGCCGAGGGCGGCGGCGTCGTGGATCCTGCGCGGCGCCTTGCCCGAGGGGGCGGCGACCACGGCCTTGAGTTTCTTGGAGCCCATGACGGCCCCGAGGCCGCAGCGGCCTGCCATGCGGGCGTCCCTTCCGTCATGGGCGACGCAGGCGATGCTCACCATGCGTTCGCCCGCTATGCCGATGCAGGCGGTTTCTGAGCCGGGGTATTTCGCGCCGTAATGGTCGTAGGCGGCGAAGGTATCGAGGCCCCAGACGGCGGCCGCGTCTTCGACGCGGCCGCCAGTCTCGGTGACCACGAGGGACACGGGCTTGTCTGAGGCGCCGAATACGACGAGAAAATCGAAGCCCGTGTTCCGGAAGACCGAGCCCCAGGCGCCGCCCACGTCTGACTCGGCGAAGAGGCCGGTCAGGGGCGAGAGGGCAGCCACCTCATGCCGCCCGGAGGTGGGGGCTGAGGTGCCGCAGAGGGGTCCCAAGGCGAAGACGAGGGGATTGGCCGGGTCGAGGGGGCCTATGCCGGCCGGCGCCTGGCGGGAAAAAAGCCATGCCGCGACGCCCGAGCCGCCGATGAAGGAGCGGAGCAGCGATTCCTCGAGGACTTCCACCGTCGAAGTACCCGTCGAAAGATCCACGAAAAGCGCTTTTCCGTATGCTATGTCCATTTTCGGCTCCTCATTCCCCGAGGGGTTCGATCTCGGCACTCTTACGCGCCGCCCGGGGGTTTTTCTGCGAAAGCATATACAGGGTGACCGTCGCCATGACGATGAAAGCCCCTAAACCCTGCGTGAAGGAGCTGATCCCCTCCCCCAGCAGGAGCCAGGAGAAGGCTATGGTGCTGGTGAGCCGCCATGCCTGTATGGTCGAGTAGGTGGCTGCGCCCAGGTGTTTTACCGCGTTGTTCTGAAGGATCGTGCCCAGAAGAAGGACGAGAATGGCAAAGGCCAGGGCGGCCACTATGCCCGAGAGCGGCAGGGAAAGCCAGGGGCTCCAGTCTTCGCCGACGCCAACGCTTCCCGCCGTCATGAATAGGGCCAGGGAGCCGAACTGCGCGAAGGCGAGGGTTTCCGACGACGCGCCTTTTTTCGCCGCGTGCTTGATGGAGAGCATGAGGAAGGCGAGGAGGATGCCGCCCAGCACCGAAAGGCCGATACCGATCCAGTTGGCGACGGGGTCCAGCTTCGCCGATTGGCCAGTTTTCGAAGCGCCGAAGATCATGAGCAGGGATCCCGCGAGGGAAAAGAAGAGCGCGAGGAAGGTATATTTCGGCAGGGTTTCCTTGAGGAAGGTCTTGCTGAGAAAGGCCACGATGAAGGGGGCGAGAAGGGCGAAGAGCTGGACGTTGGTGGCGTAGGTGAGGCGGGCCGCGTAGAGGTTGAGCAGGCCACGCGACACGACGATGAAGATGAGGCCGAGGAGCTCCTTGAGGCCGGTGGATCTCATGTCTATTTTGCGGAGCATAAGGACGAGGAGAATGGCCATGGCCAGGATGTTGGTCACGGCCGAGAGGCTCATGGTGCCTATGTGGTGGATGTTCTGAAGGTAGCGGGCAAGGACGGGATAGCCGCCCCAGGCCGTGTGGGAGATGATGGCGAAGAGAACCCACGCGGTCTTCGGGGTCGCGGAAGCCTGATCGGGTTTTCTGTTCAATTGTGCATACCTATGTACATATATCTCACCGATCAGCGCAACTGTCAAGTTTATCTTTTCGGCAAAGGAGAAAGAATTAGACTATGATCAACATGATTTAGGGTGATTTACAGGAATAAGATTGTGTTAAAGAAGGAAGGAAAGAATAGGATCAGTGATTCTTTCTTTAGCTTATTTTCTATTGTTGATCCTCTTCAGTCACGTAAATCCTGTCTGCTTTCATAAAAAAAGCCGCCCGCGCTTTCGCGTAGGCGGCCTATCGATGACGGCGTAGGATTATCGGCTATTTGCCGTTTTTACCACTACCGTTGCCATTGCCGGAATTGGGGCCGGGGCCTTCGCTTTCGCCCTTGTTCTTGCCGCCTGCGTTGTTTTCGCGCTCCTGCTTCATTTCCCTGAAGATTTTGCCCTGGTGGTCGCCCCATTTCAGTTTGAGGGCATGGAACTCGGTTGATCCGGGGGCTATGCCGATGGTCTGGGCGAGGATGCCCCAGCCGTGGCCTTCCACGCCGTCCGCCAGAAGGATGGCTTCGGCGAGGGGTTTTTCGGTGGCCTGGGAGATTTCCAGGGCCAGCCAGATTTCGCCGGGCGCGTAGCCTTGGGTGGAGAGATCCTGAAGGACGACAACGTCGACGTTGAATTCCACGCTCAGCTTTGTGAGAAGGCCTTCTAGGTCTTCTTCTCCGGCTTGGTTGAGCAGCGAGAGTTCCTCGTCGAGATCGTCGTCTTCGCCCGTGGTCTGAGCCGAAAGACCCATGGCCGCTATGAAAGAAAATGCCAGTACCGCCAAAAGGGCGATGATTTTTTTGTTTTTCCGCATACTGTACCTCCGTTTCCCTTTTTCAAGGGAGTCTATGGGTGGATACGCGGCCAAGCCGGGCATGGTTGCAGGAATTGGTTCTGGCACGACGGCCTCGTCTTGGGTATACTTCGTCCATATGACCGGTGAGTTGCGCAACATTGACAGCGAGGTGGTGGCCAGAGTTCTCTCGGGCGACCGGGAGGCCTACCGCATCCTCGTGGATAAATATGGAAGCAGGGTTATCGCGTTCTGCCGGTCCAGGATGAGGTCAGACGAGGATGCCCGCGACGCCGCCCAGGATGTTTTCATCAGGGCTTTCAACTCGCTGGCTTCCTTCAGGCAGGGCGAAAGCTTCCCGGCATGGCTCTTCGCGATCGCGGGCAATCACGTGCGCACGCGGTTCCGCGTTTTTTCGTCGGAGCGGCGCAAGACCGAGGCGGCCGGCATGATGGCGGCGACGGCGGCCCCCGCCGATCCGGCCGAGGATGTGGAACGGAAGCTGAGCGGGGAGGCGCTGCGGCGCGCGGTTTCCGCCTTGCCGGTCGAGATGCGCTGGCCCGTGGAGTTCTATTATTTCGCCGAGCTGTCGGTGGCGGAAACCGCGCGCGTCCTGGGCCTGGGCGAAGAGGCGGTGAAGACGAGGCTGTTCCGGGCGCGGAAGGCCTTGCGCCTATTATTGGAAGACAAGCAACCGAAAAGCGTTTCGCGAGGTATACCTTTATGATGAAATGCGAAGATGTACGTTCCTTCGTCGACGCGTGGGAAGAAGGCAGAAAGACGCCAGGCGATCCGGAGGAATTCCGGGCTCACCTCGATGGATGCCGCGAATGTTCGCGGCGCTTCGGCGCGCTTTTGCCTTTGATGATGAGGGAGGCTGACCTCTCCGGCATCGAGGCGCCGCCTGAGGGCTTCGCCGAGGACGTCATGGCTTCGATCCGATCCGCCGGCGCCAGAAAATCATCATCCATCCTCTTCCATCCCCTCCTCGCGGCCGCGGCCGCCGCCATTTTCGTCGTCGGCTTGGGGCTCGGCGTCTTCTTCACGAAGCTGGACAGGGAAAACGTCACCGTCAGGTTCGTGCTCAGCGCTCCGGAGGCCAGTTCCGTGTATCTGGCCGGGGACTTCAATTCCTGGAACGGCGAGCGCTACCAGCTCAAGCGCGCCGGATCCGATGGTTTGTGGGAGATCATGGTCCCCTTAAGGAAAGGAAAGGTTTACGTCTACAATTTCATTCTCGACGGCACCACGTGGATCGCCGATCCCCAGGTTCCGGCGAAGATAGACGATGGATTTGGAGGCTCGGGGAGTCTCCTGAGGTTATAAAAAGTATGAAAATGCCCGGATTTAGAAAAGTCACTCATTGTGGTCTCGCGCTGCTTCTCGTCGTCCTCTTTCCCTTCAACGCGGCGGCGCAGGATTTGCAGGCTTGGTTCAATAAACCGGCCAATCAGGCGGCCTATGGCGCCATCGCGGCCGAGACGCGGATTCTGGCCGAGGCTATCCAGAAGGCTTCCCTCTCCGATTCACTCATAGCGGCGAGGCTCGAGGAGGCCGCCAAGAAGCGCATCCCGGCAAACGTGCTTCTCGCTACTTTAAAGGAAGATACGGCGCGCTATCTCATCGTTTCCGATGCCCTGCGGCTTCGGGGGCTCCAGCCCGAGAACGAAAAGCAGGCGACGGCCATGGTTGAACAGGTGGCGCTTCTGCTCAGGGCTGGCATCGGCCGAGCCGAGCTCGACGCCACCCTCGACGCGGCGGTTTCCATGCTGGGCATGAAGGCCGGCGGCAAGACAGCCGTCACGCGGACGGTAGCCGCCCTGTCGGTGGTCGCCAACGCGCAGGCCGCATACGGCATGAGCAAGGAAGAGAGCCTCCTGCTCGCCAGGGCTCTCGTTGAGAGCAAGCTGTCGGACAAAAAGCTGGATTCGGTCCTGGATTCCATCCAAAAAGTCATAGCCAAGGGCGGCACTATCGGCGAGGCCCTGACTTCGGTGATCGAGAAGGAATTGACGATAAAAGCAGTCGAAGCCAAGACGAAGTCCAAGACCACGGCAAATGAAAATGCCAAGGATAAGACGAACCAGGGAAAGTCCGAAAACAAGGACAATTCGAACGCTAGCGCGAGCGGCGGCGGCAGCGGTAAAAAATAGTCAGTCGGCATGGCCGCTGGTTTGCCGCCGCGCTCTAGTTGAACAAATGCAGCCAATGCGCTATACTGCAAGAAATTCACCGATTGGCGTCGCATGAATCGTTTATACCTCGTATAATTCGAACGCCATCGTTTTGAGCTCGCATCGGCCATCCAGTATGGCTCCGATCTTGATTGACCAGGTTCATGCTGTTCAAGCAAACATATAGGATCTTCATTGAATTTCTCATCATTCTCATTCGACAAAACCATTGCGTCCAACATAGCCCAAGCCGGCTATGAAACCCCGACCCCCATCCAGGAAAAGACGATTCCCGCCATTCTTGAGGGCAAGGATGTGCTCGGGCTCGCGCAGACCGGCACGGGCAAAACGGCCGCTTTCGCCCTCCCCATCCTCCAGCGTCTCATGGGCGGAGAGCGCTGCGTGCGCCGCGCCCTCATCATTTCGCCGACCAGGGAGCTTGCCCAACAAACCCATACGACTTTTGAAACATTGGGCAAGGGCACGGGCTTCAGGAGCATGAGCATTTACGGCGGGGTGACGGCCAAATCCCAGATAAAAACGCTTAAAAACATCATGCCGGAGATCGTCGTCGCCTGTCCCGGCCGTCTTCTAGACCTCATGGGTCAGGGTTTCGTGGATCTGCGCTCGATCGAGATTCTCGTCCTGGACGAGGCCGACCAGATGTTCGACATGGGCTTCCTGCCTTCGATCAAGAAGATCATCCAGGCCCTGCCCAGGAATCATCAGACCTTGCTCTTTTCCGCGACGCTTCCTTCCGAGATAAGGACGCTGGCCAGGCAGTTCCAGAACGATCCGGTGCGGGTGGAGATCGGGAATTCCAAGCCGGTCGAAACCGTGAGCCATTTCGTCAGCCCGGTGAGCCAGGCCGACAAGTACGAGGCTTTGCGATCGGTGCTGTCCACGGGGACCACGGGCCAGACGCTCATTTTCACGAGGACGAAGCATAGGGCGAAGAAGCTGGCCCTGCAGCTGACGAGCGCCGGCTATGGCGCCACGTCGATCCAGGGGAATCTTTCCCAGGGGCAGAGGGAAAAGGCCATGTCCAGTTTCCGCTCCGGCAGGGCCAAGATCATGGTGGCCACCGATATCGCGGCGCGCGGCATCGATATTTCCCAGATTTCCCAGGTCATCAATTTCGATATTCCCGACACTCCCGAGGCTTACACCCACAGGATCGGCAGGACAGGCCGCATGCTGCACAAGGGCGTGGCGCTGACCTTCGTCACTCCCGAGGACAAGCAGATTCTGCGCGCCATCGAGCGCTTCATCGGCGCCCCGATCGCGCAGATGGCCATAGCCAGGCTGGCGATATAGTTTCGCTTCCCCGATAGGGGATGCGCCTGAAGGGCGGCCGGCTCCATCTTCGATGGGGCCGGCCGCCCTTTTTGTCAGTTTTGCTCGCGCAGGACGAACGCCGCGAGGAGGCCTGCCAGAGCGGCGAGTCCGGCGGCCAGGATGATGCCGGTGGTTTGGGCCGGGGCCGGTTTCTTTTCCTCGTTCAGGACGCTCATGGTTATCGGGATGCCCGAGGCGGAGTCCGGACTCGCCGCCTTCCCGAGCAGCCTGACCACGCCGAAATCGCGGGCCGCCAGGTAGGAAACCAGGGCCGCCTGCCTGGCCGGCAGGCCGACATAGGCGGCGGCGACAGCGTCCAGCGCCGCCTTGGCCACGGCGCTCGAGCCCGCTTCGTTCGTGGTATCGACGACTATCTTGATCAGGCTCGATTCCGCCTCATACAGGACCTCGGGCGCTTCGTGGAGCGTGGAGGAGGCCTTCGTGGCGGCGCCTTCGGCCGCCTTGAGCACCTTGGCGTCGTCGGAGGCTTTCGTTATCAAGCCCGCCGGCTCCGGCACGAGGGGGTCGTTAAAATAGGCGCTCACTTCGAGCCTGTGGTGTTCCGCGTCCGCGGCGGCGCCGGCGGCCGGCACGATCAGGGCGCCAAGCGCGAGAACGGCGATCGCCGTCATTCCGATTATCACGCGCCGGCTTTTCTTCTTTTTCTCTTCGCCCATGGTCACGCTCCTTGTCGCCGCGATGTCCTCGTCGGCCTTATGTTCTTTCGCTAGAAGGCAAATGCCCAGGAAATAGCCGAGAAAGCGCAGGCCTCCCGGGTTTATCGTGTCGGAAGCTATCAGAAAGATGAACGCTATGAACGCGAGGTCGAAAAAGTCGGGTTTCCTGCCCAGGGCCAGGGTTCTGGCCGCGAACATCGCTATGAAGCCGGCCAGGGCGAAGAGTCCGTTTTCGAAGAGCATCGTCAGGTGGGAGTTGTGCCCTCCAAGGCCCTCCGTCTTAAAGCTCTGGAAGATCATTGTCCCTTCGAGGCTGTTCCCTAGAATTCGTATGTTGTCCGCTTCCTCCGTATAGCCCCAGCCGAAGATAGGTCGTTCGGCGGCCATCGCCGTATAGCCTCGCCAGAGGTCGAGCCGTCCCGTGAGGATGTCGTTGACGCGCTCTGGCCCCGCCGCCACGATGAGGAGAAGGGCTATGATCGAGGCGGCATAGAGAACCGTGGAAAGGGTTTTTATATGGATTTTGCCCTTGAGCGCGACGATGAGGGAGATGAAGGCGAAGGCGATGGGACCCACGCGCCAGCCGCCTGCCAAGGAAAGGATGACGAGAAAGATTTCTCCCAGGGCAAAGGCGCCCAGCCTGAAAAGCCATGCTTTCTCTCCCCTTTGTCGGTCGGCCGCGATGGTCGCGTAGAGGGGAAGCCAGAGGGAGAGAAGCCCCGGCGTGTTGCGATGCATGACTTCCCCGAGCGAGAGGGGCCAACCTAGTCTGTAGCGGACATTGAACCAGTAAAAGGTCATAGCCACGGCGGTGGCGCCCAGCGCCTTGGCGAAGATGTCCTCGACTTTCCTTCGGGGATATGCCTGGAGGAGGGCGGCGCTTCCCGCGAGTATGAAGACGCGCGATCCGGACTTGGCGAAGGCCTTGAAGCTTCCGTCGCCAAGGGCGAGCGCGACGAGATCCTTGAGGGCTATGGCCGCGAAGAATCCCATGACGAGGAGGGCCCAGCGCGAGGTGAGGACTTCCCGCCAGTTCAGGGCGAGGTACCAGGCCGAGATGGCCAGGATCAGGGCGGTTCCGATGCCGTTCCAGTAGCTGAAGACGAAGGCCATGGGAAGAATGAAGGGCAGGCAGAGGGCCGAGGTTTCCAGGAGCTTCGGCTTGAGCGATTCCAGTCTCATGGTTTCTCCCTGGCGGCTTTTCCCAGCTTCCTCGTGTCCATGATTTTGGCCGCCCAGCCGAGGGGCGCGGCCAGGATGGCGAGGGGGCGGCGTCGGGGACTGAGTTCGCGCAGGGCGGCGCCGAAGGCTTTCGCGTGGAAGGCGAAGCGGCCGAAGTTGATCGCCTCGCGGATGGCAGATTTCGCGGGCAGGTCGAGCTCGAGTTTTTCCTTGTAGAAGAGTCTCGCGCCCAGTGGATTCCCCACTCTCAGGGCAAGGCTCGCGGCCGAGAGTCCGCCGGGCAGGTAGTCGGCCTCGTAGATTACCTCGTCGAGCAGGAAAAGTTTCCACCCCGCGCGCGCTATCCTGTTCCAGACCACGGCTTCGCTCATGAAGCGTTCCCCTTCGAACTCGGGAAAGGGAAAGGCGCGCAGGACTTCCGTCCTGAACACCTCGGCCTTGTCGGCCTTGATGCCGTATCGGTAGCGCAGCTCGATCGAGTCGGCCAGCGCGACGCCTTCCGGAAAATCGCCGGTTATGGGGCTTCCGTCTCCGTGGGCTTTCAGGCCGACGATGCCCCCGCAGTTCGTGCTTCCTTCGCAGCGCGGGACGGTCGAGGCTATGGAAGCGAGGGCATGAGGCGGGAGTCTGTCGTCCGAATCCACCACGAAGGTCCAGTCGCCCGAGACCAGTTCCATGCCACTATTCAGCGCCCGGTGTTTTCCCCCGTTGGGGAGGCTGAGCGTGACGAGTCTGTAGGCGGTCCGGCCTTTCCAGGATTCTAGAAGGGCGGCCGTGCCGTCGCTCGAGCCGTCGTCCACGACGATCCATTCGAAGTCCGCGCTGTTCTGCGCGTCCAGTGAGGCTTTGAGGGCTGGCAGCCTGTCCGCCCTGTTATAGGCCGGGGTCAGCACGCTTATGAGGGGTTTCGGCATTTCGTCATCTCCTTTTCGCGTCGAGCCGGAGCGAGGCGCCGAGGGTGAGGGTCAGAAGGGGTTTCGTGTTTCCTTTCACGGGCGCGTAGATCCAGATGCCGGAATCGGCGGGTGCCACGCTGGTTTCCGACGAGGCAATTTCGGGCGCCCTGAGTTCGAGGGCGTCGAAGGCGATGCCGCCCGCGATGCTGCCGTAGAGCGTCCAAGCGCCGTGCTTCCAGTCGGCGTCGAGGCTGAGCATAAAGCGTTTTTCGAGCACGGGATCGTCAAGCCAGTGGGTTCCGTCCTGCGGGTCCCTCAAAAGGTCGCCCCAGGCGTTGGCGGGGCTGTTGGAACCGGCGAGGCGGAACTCGAAGGCGGCGCCCAAAGCAAGGTCGCCGAAACCTTTCGCCCAGTTCAGCCTCATGGCCAGGTTGTTCTGTCCGTAGAGGTAGCCGATCTGGTTGTCTTCTATGGCTATAGCCCGCGGCTGGAATCCCGCGGTTCCCGAATCGATGTCGAAGCGGGTGTCGGGATAGTAGGTATAGCCGTAGGCTGCCGTGCTCTGGGTTTCGGCGAGGGTCGCGCCGCTGAAGTCGCCCACCTGGCGCGGCTCGAAGGTATATCTGGTCGCCCCCGCCACGTGGAAGCCGAAGCTTCCGGCCCGGGTTTCGAGGCTTCCGCCGGCTGTGGCGGCCAGCTGCCATGGGTTGTTCACCCATTCGCCTATGCCGAAGGCGCCGAAATCGTCGACGAGGACCTGGGCGTCGGCGGCGAATTTACCCGGCCGTCGCCAATCCCAGAAAATCCCCATGATGCTGTTGTCGTCGTAGCCTGTCGACCAGGGCCGGCCGCCCTGGCCGCTTATGTACTGGATGAGATATTGGGGCACGGGGCTGAGGAAATATTCTGCGTCGAAGTTGCGTCTCGCGTAGACGGCGATATCCTGGAAGCCGGCCCTCATTTCGCCGCCTGAGAATTTCATGCCGTAGGTCTTGAGGTTGGCGCCCCTTTCGGGGAATCCCGAGAAGTCGGATTCGGGCCAGCCGTCGGTGTTCATCGAGGAGTCATGGTTGAGCGATATCCATCTCGTTTCGTAGAAGAATCTTTCGTCCTCGTAGCGCGCGCGCAGGATGAAGGCCGAGAGGCCGCGGCTGTTCACCGCGAGCGAATAGGGCGAATCTATCTCGTCGTAATGCCTGAATCGACCAACTTCAAAAGTGAAGTTGCCCGGCTTCGCCCTGATGCCGCCTTCTTCCATCATCGCGTATATGTCGCCCAACGTTCCCGTCGGCGTGTCGGCGAGGATGGGCGCGTATTTTCCGTCGGTCTGCGCCGAGGCTTCCGCCACGAGGCTGAAGACGCCCGCGTCGAACTGGATCGCCGCCCCGAGGGAGGGAGAGAGTCCGCGGTCGAGGAATTCTTCCCCCAGGCTTCCCAGCCTTTCCGTGGCTTCGGCCTTGACGGTAAAGCTTAATGACGATGGCTGATCCCCGTCGGCCGCGAAAGCGGGCGCCGCGGTGGAGAGCGCCGCGAGGAGGACCAGGCCGAACAGTATCCACGTTCCGTTTTTCGTCATTTTCATTTCCTTAAAAATGGAGGCCAAGGCCGAGCCAGCCTTCGATTTTGCCCGAGTCAAAGCTTCCGGTTTGTATGAAATCGAGAAGGTCGTAGCCGAGCGAAAGCCTGTATATGAAGGATCGCGCGTAGCGAGGGAAGACGGCCAGCTCGAAGCCGGCGCAGAGGATCCCGTCGCTGCTGAGGGCGATCGCCTTGGTTGGATCGGCGCGGAGAATTCCCGCGTCGACGAAGGGGGTCGCGAGCACTTCGGCTTCCAGCTTGGACCAGGTGAAGAATTGGCCCTGCGCGAAGTTCAGGGGAAACTCGAGGTTGGCGATAAGGGCCAGGTCGCCGTAGCTCGCCGCCGCGATGCCCCGTACGTAGGTTCCCCAATCCACGTCGTCGTAGTTTCTCGTGTTGCCGAACATCGTCCAGCCGGCGTCCCAGCGGCCGCTCAGCCTGAAGTTGACGCCGAAAAGGTTCCTGAAGGCGAAAAACGCGGTGGAATCGAGGGTGAGGATAATGTCCTGTTCCTTCACGGGATCGCTTTCCAGCCTATGGCGCGTGTAGCTTGCCGACAGGTTCGCCGAACTGCCCCGCCTGAAGCTGCCGATCCAGTCCACGGCCGAGTATCCGAGGCCCAGGCTGGCGCCCAGCGTGGGATCGAGGGGAGCGAGTCCGGGCAGCTCCATGTCGAAGGAGGCGCTCAGGCCCGGGTTCAGCGAGAGCGTCGCCCGCGAGGGAAGGCCGAGAAGGGGTATGGATCCGGCGAGGGAGAGGTCGTTCGTCAGGCTCTGCGCGATGGCGATGTTTTTCTGCGCTTGGTACCCGGCCGTGGCCGAAAAACTCCAGTCCTGGCCGCGGCCGAAGCGTCTGAGCGCCTTCACCGTGGCGTTCAGCGTCGGAAGCGTGTCGTCGATGTCGTAGACGTAGGATAGTCCGGGACTGATCGTCCACGTCTTGTCGGGTTCGCCCGCCGGGTAGTCCGAGCCGATCGAGACGTTCACGGCGTCGAGGTCGATGTCGGATGGAGCGTCGTAGCGCAGTGAGCCGTCGAAGGACCAGGACCAGGTGTTGCCGAGCATGAAGGGATAAACGCCGAAGCTGGCGCCGAGGACGGTGCGATTCAACTCGAAGTATTCGTCCAGGTTTATGGTGAGGGCGTTGAGGGTTCCGAGAAAGTTGAAATCCTTGTAGCGCAACGCGAGCTGGAATCCATCGTCGACGCTGTATTTAGGGAAGGGAACGGCGAGGATCGTCCAGCTGTCCTTGGCCAGCACGACAATTCTGATGTCCGCGGGATCGGCGGGATCCTTGGGCTCCACGGGATAGCCCGGGGCTATCGGCTCGAAGCGCACCGTCGAGGAAAGGTCGAATATCGTATTGCTCCGGAGGAGGCGTTCCTTCGTTATGACATAGTCTTCGAGCTCGCGGGGGGACGCGAATTCCTTGCCGACGCGTATGTCCAGATACGCGCGCAGGGCGGACTCCATGGTGTGGCCCTCTATCTCAAATCGCACCTCGGCGATGCGGAATCGCCCGGATTCGGGCGACAAAGGCAGGCCGGGCTGGGCAAGTGCCGAAGGTTGGGCAGACAGGGCTCCCGCCGCGGCGCTCAGGATGAGGATCAGCAGCGATAATTTCCATCTATGTCCAAGGCTAAGGGCCTTTTTCGTCATCGTCATTTCCTTATTCGCGGGCACTCAGCGCTGGTCCCGGATTCTGTCGTAGAGCGCGCCATAGCGTTCCACCATCAGCGCGGCCGAATATTCCCTCTGCCATGCCAGGCGCGCCTCCTTGCCCGCTTCTTCCCTGAATCTATGGTTGGAGGCGAGATCGGCGATGGCGTCGGCGAAGGCGATCACCTCATTCCTAACGATATAGCCGTAGGGAGTCTTGACGGTCCTTTCGGGCAAGGCGCGCTCGGGGTCTAGGGCCGTAAGGCCTAACAGCTCCGGTATTCCGCCGACGCCTGAAGCCACGACAGGAAGGCCAGCCGAAAACGCCTCGAGCAAGGACACGGGCATTCCCTCGTGTTCGGAGGCGAGGAGGAATATGTCGGCCAGTCCCAGGTAAGCCGTGGCATTGGGCAGGGCGCCCATCGCGTTGAAGTTGGGGGGATCCTGCGGCGTCGGAAGGCCGCCGATCCAGAATATTTCCACATATCCTTCCAGCATCCTCGCCGCGACCCGCAGGATGTCGACGCGTTTGGGCGGCGCGTCGCGCGCGACGGCCAGGGCGATCGTCATTCCTTTGGAACGGGCGGCCCTCATGGCCTTGGCTGCCGGGTTGCCGAGCTTCAGGCTCCCCGAGGACTCCCCGACGCCGTTGGGTATATAGAGCGCCTCGTAGCCGTCCCGGTTCATAGCGTCGCGGTCGCGCCTTGATACGGCCACGACAGCCCCGCAGCGCTTTCTCAGGGCCTTGTCGATATGGAGAAGTTTCCGGTTCGCCGTTTTCAGCTGATCGTAGCCATGCATCGTGTAGACAATCCTCCGCCGGTCGATTCCGCCCGCGAGCCGCCCGAGGGCTGCCGCCTTGGAGGTATGGAGATGAAGGATGTCGGGCTTCCAGGAAGCGCAGAGGCGGGATATTTCGCCCAGGGCGCGCAGGTCGCGGGCGGGGGAAATGGATCGCCTGAGGTTCGGCAGGAGAATGCGTTCAATCGCGGGATCGAGGTTGGCCCATGCTTCCCCGTTTCCTTCGGGGCCGTAGGCTATGGCCACCTCGTGACCCGCCGATCCGGCGCCCCCGGCGAGGATCGAGGCGATGGTCTGCCCGCCTCCGGGCTCCGATCGGGTTATGAGGTGCAGTATTCTCATTTTTGGGATTCCCTAAGGCGGCCGTAAAGCTCAGCGTAGGCGGTGACAGTAGCCTCGATGGAATATCCGGCCGCGCGCGCCTTCCCCGCCTCGACGGCTGTCTTTCTGGCATCGGGCGCTTCGAGTTCCAGGATTCGCCGGGCCGCCGCCGTCCACTCGCCCGCCGGAAAAAGAAGCCCCGCCCCCGCCACCAGCGGCCCCAGCCCCGGGACGTCGGCGGCGGCCACGGGCAGCCCCGCGGCCATGGCCTCGAGCGCCGCTATGCCGAAACCTTCCTTGCGCGAGGTCTGCAGGTACATCTCGCAGGCGGCGAGAATTTCAGGCACGTCGTTCCTGGATCCCGTGAAGAGGCAGCGCTCCGCCACGCCCAGGGTCTTCGCGAGCCTCTCCATGCCGGGCTTTTCGCCGCCGTCGCCCACGAGGACGAGGACGTGATCTTCGGGCAGGCTCGCGAGGGCGCGGATCGCCGTCTCGTGATCCTTAGTCGGCACGAAGCGCGCGACCATGACGATGCCGCGTCGGCCGGCCAGCCAGGCGGCCACGTCGGCGGCGGGAGCGCGCGCCGAGGCGAAGCGATCGAGGGGCACGCCGTTCGGCGCCACGGAAATCCCGCTTCCGCCCAGGCCGAGCCAGTCGCCAAGCGCCTGGGCCACCGAGGGGCTGACGCAGACAATGCTGTCGTAGCGGCCGTAACACCATTTTTCGAAACCGCGCAGGAGCGGCATGGCCATGCGCCTGTTTTCGCTCGCGTGTTCCGTGGTGACGAAACGGCTCCCGCGAGCGAAAACGCTCGCGACGGCGCACCAGTGAAAGCTCGGTCCGAGATGGGAATGGACGATATCGGGATCGAAATCGCGGATTTTCTTCATGATACTGAACACTCTCAAGGGGGAAAATGCCGGTTTCGCGCGCTTTCCGGCCTTCAGCACCGCAAAGTCCACCCTCACCCCGCCCGCCTCGAGTTCCCGGGCGAAGACGCAGGCCCTTCCATCCAGGGCCAGAACATGGCATTCGATGCCGCGCTCCTGGAGCCGGGGCAGGAGTTCGGTCAGAAGCTTTTCGGCGCCGCCGGCCGCCAGAGAATTTATGACATGGAGAACCCTGAGGGGCTCGCCGGCCCTGCCGGGCCTCCCGCTCGCTTCGCCGGGCGCCCCGTCAGCCCCACCGGCCCTGCCGCGCCCCCGCCTCCCCAGCCTCGCTTTCAGGAAATCCAGAAGACGAAGCGTGGCGCTGTCTTTCAAGGCAAGGAGAAAAGCGGCATAGGCCAGGACGGCCAGGGCGATGGAAACGGCAAGCCTCGCCAGACCCGGCCGCATGAAAAGGCGGGGAAGCGAGGCGAATCCCGCGCTTCCGACGGCCCCGGCCAGATACCGCAGCGCGGCCCGCAGGTCCACCAGTGCCCTGAGATCCTTGCCTCCGCAGAGGAAGGCATGCACAAGGAGGACGGTGACCTCGCCGGCGAGCATCCCGATGGCAGCCCCCGTATGGCCGTAGGGGCCGACGAGGAAAGCGAGGACGATGGCCGTGACGGCGAGACCGGCGCCGAAGGAGAAGAGCATCGCCTTTTCCCTTCGCTTCGGGACGAGAATCTGCATCTGCAGGAAATTGGAGGCGGTCACTACGGGAATCATTAAGGCCGCGATCCTCAACGAATCGGCCACGCCCAGGAACCTGGAGCCGGCGAAGACATAGCCCAGGTCGGCGGCCACGGCCCAGATCCCGAAGCCCGCGGGAAGGGAAAACATGAGGCTGTACGAGGAAGAGTGGCCGATGAGCCTCCCGAATTCCTCGGGATCGCTGTCGACGAGGGAGGATAGCCTCGGCATGAGGACGGCGCTCAGCGTCGTGGCGAGGGCTATCACCATCCTCACGAGACGAATCGATATGGAATACAGGCCGGCGTCCCGGCCGCTCGAAAAAAGTCCGAGAAAGAGGAGATCGAGATTCGTGTAGGCGACGATTGCGAACTGGAAGAGCGAGAATACCGCCATGGAGGCGAAGTGCCGCGAAGGATGAGCCCCGGCGAAGAGAGGGGAACCGATCCTCCTGGCAGCCCTCAGATTGATGAAGGCGTTCGTCACCGAGGCCAGGGAGAAAAGGAGGGCGTAGACGATATAGTCTTCCTGCCTCCTGACGAAAAGGAAAAGCGAGACGACAAAGACGATTTTTATCGCCAGATTCCTCAATCCTATGAACCTGAAGCGCTCCATCCCCTGGAAGAACCACTCGATGTTCAGGGCGGCCGAGGGAATCGTCATGCCGAAGACCAGAAAGAGAAGCAGTTCGGACCTGTAGGCCGGGACAAGAAGGACGATGAGGACATAGAACAATGAGGAAAAAATCGCCGCGTACAAGCCGAGCAGGATGAGTTCGCCGGAAGTCCGCCTAAGGCCGAGCGGATCCGCTTTCGTCCTGGCGATGGCTCTCACGCCATAGACGGGCAGTCCCAGCAGCGCCGCCACGATGAAGTAGTTGCTGAGCGCGCCCGCTATGCCGAGCTGTCCCAGCTTTTCGGGACCCAGCACCCTCGCGATATAAGGATAGGTGAGGATGGGCACGAATACGTTGAGAAACCCCGACAGGCTGGCGAAGAGGAAGTTGCCGGGAACCGAGGGCGCGGCCGCCGTCCCTTCCCTCATGACTGGCTCTCGGAGAGCGCGGCCGCGCGGCCGGCGATCCAGCCCTGCACCGCCCTCACCCTTTTTTCAACCGCCGAATACACGTCCACGAAAGCGTACACGGCCTTGGAAGGGTTCCCCAGGCATATGCCGTTCACCAAAAGGCCTTCCTTCACGGGCAGAAGGAGAAAGCGCATCTCGAGCTCCCTCTTTCCGAAGGCGCTGAAAAGGGCTATGCCCAGGGGTTTTTCGTTGGTGAGCGACACGAGGAGGGCCTCGTTCCTGCGTTCCATAAGGAGCGAATACCAGGTGGAACCGAAGTTCATGTCCTTGATATGGATGGTCATCGTCATGGAATAAGGCATGGCGGCGAATGACAGGTCGGGCAGCTTCGTCCTCGAGCCCGGCGCGTAGACCCTGTAGACATCGTCGAAAAGCACGGTGATCTTCTTGCGCGTCTCGGAATAGTAGGTGATGCCCGACATCGTCCCTATCTTCGACAGTTCATTGACGAGGGCGAGAAGTCCCTCTTCGCTCAATTTCTTTATAGGCACGAGAAAGAGGCTACCGATGAGAAGTTCGGGATCCGCCCTGGTCGCGTAATCCTCCAGCTTCCTGGCTTCTGGCGCGTTCACGAGAAAGCGGAAATTTTTATCGCTCTTCGCGTCCACGACAATGCCTCCCCCCTTCAACACCGCGTCCAGTTCGCTCTGGCTCAGGCCCGGGAGGAAGGCTTTTGTCGGGGAGGCCACGGCGTCGAGGGCGGCGCCCTTAAGATCCGAAGCGAAGACGGATTCCGCGCCGCAGAGCAGTACGAAGGCGAGCAGCGGCGCCCATGGCCGGGAGAGGAAGGTTTTAATACGCACCCTTGCCCTCGAATACCACGGCCACCGTCCTGAAAATGATGTAGAGATCGAGCCAGAAGGACCAGCTCTGGATGTAGGAGCTGTCCAGGGACACCCTTTCGACGTAATCGGTTTCCGAACGGCCCGATATCTGCCAGAGTCCGGATACCCCCGGCTTCACGCTGGAGAAGAGTTCGTAGTCGTCGCCGTACTTTTCCACCTCCGCCTCGATGATGGGGCGAGGCCCCACGAGGCTCATGTCTCCCTTGATCACGTTCCACAGCTGGGGAAGCTCGTCGAGGCTTGTCTTCCTGAGGATGCGTCCCACCCTCGTCACCCGCGGGTCCTTCCGCAGCTTGAAGCTCGCCTCCCACTCCGCCCTGGCTTCCGGGTCATTCTCGAGGATATCGGCGAGGAGCTTGTCGGCGTTTTGGTGCATGGTCCTGAACTTGAGGATGCGCATGGGCCTGCCGTAGCGTCCGAGGCGTTTGTGGGCATAGAAGACGGGGCCTTTCGAATCGAGGGCGACGAAGAGAGCGATAAGGGCGAAGACGGGCAGGAGGAGGAGCCCGCCCGTCATCGCGAGAATCAAATCCGTCACTCTTTTCAGAAGGAGGTTGCTGGGCTTGAGGAGGTTCTGGTCGCTGTGTATTCCCAGTATTCCGCCCACATCCCGCACCGACATCCACAGATTCGCGACGCCGAAAAAATCGGGGATGATGGTGATATTCCTGAACTGTTTGGCGTGCTTCGCGAGAATGCCGGCGAGTTTCTCCCTCTCCACGCCGGGCATCGCCACGATGGCCGTATCAATGTCCATGGCTTCGCGGATCATTTCGGCATTGTCCGATCCGTGATAGAGGGGAAGGCTTCGGTAATTCGGCCCGAGAGAGGGGTCGTCATCGAGGATGGCCATGGGTTTGAGACCGATGGAGGGTCTGTCCAGGAGCCTGTCAGCTATCATCCTGCCTGTCTTGCCGCCGCCTATGATGACGACGGGGATGCCCCAGAAGGGCGTGTTGACGAAAAAGCGCCGAATGAGCCCCCTGACCGTCATGAAGGCAGGCAGGCTCGCGAAAAAGGAGAGGGCGAAGGCGATGGATATGGCCGGGTTGATCTTGCGCTGGATATTCAGGGCGATGAGGATTCCGGCATGGCCAAAGAATGAGGCTATGGCGAATCTCCTCAGCTCGTCGGCATGGGCGTAATTGACGCCCGGATACAGCTTCAGGATATGGAGGACCAAAAGGAAAAAAGGCAGGTATGGCCAATAGAGGACGAAGGACTTGAAATCGATGGCGGTCATGTTCACGGCATTGACGATGAAAAATCCCACGCCGAAGCTTGCCAGCACGGCGGCCAGGTCTCCGGCCGCGAAATGCAGGGACATCAGGAGCCGATGGGAATTGTAGCCATACCTCGGTGGTGTCTGCGCGATATCAAAGGTCATGTAACACCCTTGCGGAAATATTTTGTTCTCTTCCAGAGAAACGCGGTCTCGTCCGAAACCGTTTCGAAATGAGGATACCGCAGTATTCAGGCTAAGGTTGCCGACTCTGGCTTTTTTTCAAAAAATATTTGCGGACCTAATTTCCTTACTGTATAGTTAATCAATAAGGGCGGCTTTGCCGTCAGCCCATATCTTCGCATCGACAGGAGTCTACGATGAAGGTGAAAAAGTTGATCCTTGTTTCGCTCTGCGCCGCGCTGCTGCTGGCCGGCTGCGATCTTTTCACGAGTTTTTCGATCGACGAGGCGCTCGGGGAATGGGATTTCGTGGACAGAAGCATTGGAGGAAAGGCGGCCACTGGCGTCCACATGAGCGTTATGGCCGATGGGACAATGGCCGACGTGCGCTGGGATACGAGCGAAAACGGCTATCTGTTCGCCTGCGACGGCACCCTGGACGGAAAAAACTTCACCGGCACCTATACCGGATGGGACAGCATGCTTCTAGGCGATAACGAGATAGTGACCGATGCCGCGATATCGATCAGCTATTCGATGAGCGGGGGCAAGCTTTCCGCCTCATTTTCGGGCTCGGGCCCTCTGAACGGTCTGGTTTTGACCGGGGGAGTTCTTTCACCTCCATGAAAGCTTCTATATAATGGTTCTCAGCTCAGGAGGCTTCCATGTTCGCGCTCAACATCACGTCTAAACGTTATGCGGAATTATCCGGCACAATCGACACCGTCATCATACCCACGGGCAGTTTCGAGGCCCACGGGATGCACTGCCCCCTCGGTACCGACATTCTGATACCGGAACGCATGTGCCGCGACCTCGAAGCGGCATCGGGCGGAGAATTCTTCATCGCGCCCACGGTCAACTACGGCTATACGCCGACCCTCGCCGGTTTTCCCGGCACGGTCACCATTCCCGCCGAGACGCTCATTTCGCTCTATTCGGAAATCGGCTCCTGTTTCGTGCGTTGGGGAGCCAAGAATATCGTCTTCATGAACGGGCACGGCGGCAATATCCCAGCCCTCACCCTCGCCTGCGACAAGATCGCCAAGGCGGGCGGGACGGCGATGGCCATCAGCTGGTGGGCCACGTATTCGGCCGATATCCTGAAGATATGCGATACCCAGGGTCACGCCGGCGAGGACGAGACCTCGGCGGTCCTGGCGATCGACGCTTCCCTCGTGGACGACGAGGCCAGAAGCGTTCATATGCGGAAGATTTTCTGCACGCCCCTTTCCGGTCCCACGCAGACCGAGGCGCGTTACCCGAATGCCATGAGCGGCGATTCGACGATGGCCACGCGCGAAAAGGGCGAAAAGCTCTATGCCATGATGCTCGGGAAAAACCTGGACTTCATCGCGAGGCTCCGCGAGGGTAACTTCACCGATCCGATACTCTGAGCGGCTCCGAGACCTGACAGGACTTACATGAGGGGGAATGATTTACGGGAAGAGATTTTAGGTAAAGAAAGAAACCCTTTTCTTTACTCACTTTGTTTATTCTCTTTTTTCTTCTTTTCTTCTTCTCTTTCTTTACCCAAAATTCTTTCCTGTAGATCCTTATATATCCTGTAGATCCTGTAAAATTCTTCTCTCGGCTCAGCCCACGGCCTGAGAGAAGACACGCGCGAAGTTTTTCCATGCCACTTTCTCCACATCGTCCTGCGACAGGCCTGAAGCCAGGAGGGCGTCGACGATGGCCTGGGCATAGGAAGCGTCTTCTAGTCCATCGACGAGAGGATATTCCTCCCGCGTATAGAGGTACTCGCAGAAATGGAGGCCAAGGCCGACGTGGTCTATGCCGGCCGCGCCGATCATGTGCAGGAGGTGCTGGATATAGCGCTCCAGGCTGTGGTGGGCGCGATCGCTCATCGGGGCGAGGGCGGCCGGGCTCGTCATGCAGCCAATAAGGCCGCCTATGTCGGCGATGGCCCGCATCTCCTCGTCGGAGAGGTTGCGGCCGTTGTCGTAGACCGCTTTAGCCGAGGTGTGGGAGAGCATGACGGGCTTCGAGGACGCGGCGAGAATGTCGCGTCGCGTCGCCCTGCCCGCGTGGGATGTGTCTATCAGTATGCCGAGTTCATTCATGAGGGCGACGGCTTCCCTCCCCTTCTCCGTCAGGCCGAGGGCCTGATCGAGGGGCAGCCCTCCGCGGAGGCCGAGAGCGCTGCCGCCGAAGGGGTTGTCGTCATTGTGCGTGAGGATGGCGAGCCTCAAGCCCGCTTCATTGTAGAGTCGCGTGATCCAGCCGAGGTCGCCACCCGTGGCGCTCAGGCCTTCGTAGCCGACGATAGCGGCGAAAACCCCGCTCGAAAGGGCCCGCCCGATGTCGGCGGCTGTCTTGACCTGGAGCAGGTTCTTCCCGGCGGCCCGCAGTTCTTCGTTGACATAGGTGATGAAATGCTCAAGATGGGCCGGTTCGGCGCTTTCGCCCGCCATCCTGCAGTCGGTGAGGACGGCGCCGAATATTCCGCCCGATCGGATGCGGGCGAGATGCCGCGTCTCCAGCTCTACAAAATCGCTCAACGTCTCATTTGAGCATGACGCGTTGCGCGTTTTTATAGCGTTGCGCGCTTCATGTCGCCTGACGAGATCCATGAATACGTCGGCGTGCAAATCGAATATTGGCACCATTCATCGCCTCCGTTGCTGCTCCGAAGCTTGACAGGATAACAGGACTGAGGATGATTTACAAAAGACTAGGTTAAAGAAGGAAAGAAAGAAATATAATTCAATATTATTCTTTCTTTACCTAAATACTTTTCCTGTAGATCATCCTAAGTCATGTGATCATGTCTGATTCTTCCGCCAGGTGCTCAGCGGCTGTAGCTCATTATCTCGCGCTCGAAGGTCTCTCGGTTCAGCGACCTGAGGAAGGCCAGGGAGAATTCCTTGGCTGCGGCGTAGTCCCTGTAGTCCATGATGCTCGAGTTGGTGTGGATGTAGCGCGAGGGAACGCCCACCGTCATTGAGGGACAGCCGGATCTCGCCATGTGGATCTCGCCCGAATCGGTTCCGCCCAGAGCCATGAAATACTGGAAGGGAATGTTCTTCTTTTCGGCGAGCCTGGTTCCGTACATAAAAAGGCCGCGATGCGTGATGGCCGTCCTGTCGATGTAGCGCAGGAGGACGCCCTTGCCCTGCTGGCCGAGTTCCTCCGGGTCGCCCATATTGTCGTTGGCGGCCGAAGATTCGAAGACGATGGAGACTTCGGGCTCGACGGTGAAGGCGGCTGTCCTGGCGCCGCGAAGACCTGACTCTTCCTGGACGGTGGCGCCGATGTAGAGGTCGACGTCGAGTTCCTCGTTGGCCACTTCCTCAAGGACGTCGAGGGCGAGGGCGCAGCCGAAGCGGTTGTCCCAGGCTTTGGACAGGAGTTTCTTTCCGCCGAAGAGGGGAACGAAGGGGCCATCCACGATGATCATGTCGCCGGGTCTGATTCCGGCGGCGAGCACGTCTTCGCGGGACTCGGCGCCGATGTCGATGAGCATCTGGTCGATGGAGAGGAGTCGCTTGGAGCTGTCCTCGGGAAGAAGGTGGGGCGGTATCGAGGCCACGGCGCCCGGATAGCCCTGCCCGGTGATGCTGGAGTAGACGGTGACGCGCTGGGCCATGATCACGTGTTCCCAGGTCCTGCCTATCGGGAAGAACTTGAGGAGCCCTTTGGGCGTTATCTGTTTGACGATGAAGCCGACTTCGTCCATATGGCCGTTCATCATGACGCGCGGGGCGTTCGGTTTCTTCGAGCGCTTGATCGCGAAGACGGAACCCAGGCCGTCGAAGACGAGTTCGGAGGCGTATCTGGACAGTTCTTTCTTCATATACTCGCGCACGCGCATTTCGTGGGCCGAAACCCCGGGAATCTGGGTAAGGGTCCTGAATCTTTCCATTTGTAGTTCGGTAGGTATCATAGTTTTCTCCTGATTTAGACGAATTGTTCCGCGAGGCGGCAGGCGACGAAGCGCCCGGGAGCTATTTCCCTCAACGCGGGATCGGCGACGGAGCATTCGGGCTGGGCGTGGATGCATCGGGGCGCGAAGCGGCAGCCCGGTTTGGGGTTGATGGGAGAGCTTACTTCGCTCTTGAGGATGATTCTTTCCTTCCTCGCGTTCAGCTTGGGTACGGGTATGGCCGACAGGAGTGCCCTGCCGTAGGGATGGATAGGTTTGGCGAAGAGTTCCTCGGTGGGGCCTCTTTCGACGATCTGGCCCATGTACATGATGACGATGTCGTCGGAGATGTGTTTGACGACGGAGAGATCGTGGGTGATGAAGAGGTAGGTAAGCTTAAGCTTGTCCTGGAGGTCCATGAGAAGGTTCAGGATCTGCGCCTGGATCGACACGTCGAGGGCCGAAACCGGTTCGTCGCAGACGATGAATTCCGGGTCCAGGGCCAGGGCGCGCGCTATGCCGATGCGCTGGCGGCGTCCTCCGTCCAGCTCGTGGGGGTACGAATCGTAGAGGCGATCGGCGAGCCCTACGGTGGCCATCAGTTTCCTCACCCTCTCCTCGTATTCCTGGCTGCCCGACACTTTTCTGTGGATTTTCAAGGGCTCGCCGATGATGGTGGCCACGGTGTGGCGCGGATTGATCGAGGAGTAGGGGTCCTGGAAGATCATCTGCATCCGCGTGCGCAGGACTTTCATCTCGCGGTCGTTGGCCTTGGTCACTTCGGAGCCGTCGTAGACGATGGATCCGGCCGTGGCTTCGTGGAGGCGGACGAGAAGCCTGCCCGTCGTGGACTTGCCGCAGCCCGATTCGCCTACCATGCCCAGGGTTTTGCCTTTCCTGATGTCGAAGGATACGTCGTCGACGGCGTGGAGGCTTCCATGGGCGGACTGGAAGTACTTCTTGAGGTTGTTCACGCGCAGTATCGGCGCCGCGGCGGTGATTACTGTTTTGGCGCTCATGCCTGGCTCCTCGCGCCGGTTTCGGCGGTGTATAGGTGGCACTTGACGCGGTGGCCGCCGAGGTCGATGTCCACGGGGTGCTTTTTGGCGCAGATGTCCATCGCGTGGGGACAGCGCGGGCTGAAGAAGCAGCCTTCGGGCAGGGCGGTCGGGTCGGGCATCAGGCCGGGTATGGGCTTGAGCCTGTCGGTGATCTCGGAGAGGTCGGGCAGGGAGCCGAAGAGTCCCTTGGTGTAGGGATGCAGGGGGCCTCCGAAGACCTGGTCGATCGAGCCGTACTCGACGATTTCGCCCGCGTACATGGTCGCCACTTCATCGCAGTTCTCGGCCACGAGGCCGAGGGAGTGGGTGATGAAGAGCACCGAGGTGCCGTTGTCGCGGATAAGCGTGCGCATGAGGTCGAGGACCTGGGCCTGGATGGTGACGTCCAGAGCCGTCGTGGGTTCGTCGGCGAGGAGGAGTTTGGGGTTGCAGGCGAGGGCGAGGGCTATGACGACGCGCTGCTTCATGCCGCCGGAGAACTGGTGGGGGTATTCCTTGGCGCGGTCGGCCGGTATGCCCACCGTTTCCAGCATCTTTTCGGCTTTTTTCCAGCTTTCCTCGCCGCTCAGGCCTTCGTGCTTCATCACCGTCTCGGCGATCTGCTCGCCCACGGTGAGGACGGGGTTGAGGGCCGTCATGGGGTCCTGGAAGATCATGGCCACGTCCTTGCCACGCATGTCGCGCAGGTCCTGCTTGGACATGCCGAGGACATCCTTGCCCGAGAAGCTGATGGAGCCTTTCATGATCTTGCCCTGGGGAGAGCGGATCATGTTGAGGATGGAGAGGGCCAGGGTGGTTTTGCCGGCGCCGGTCTCGCCGACGAGGCCGAGCACTTTGCCTGCCTTGAGGTCGAGGGTGAGGCCGTTTATGGCCTTCGTCACTTTGCGATACGAGAAGTACTGGACTTCCAGATCGCGTATTTCAAGTATTTTTTCCATGCGGTTCACCTATCGTTTCAGTTTGGGGTCGAGGGCGTCGCGCAGCCCGTCGCCGATGAGGTTGTAGGCCAGTACGGTGAGCAGGATCGTGAGGCCTGGGGCGAAGAGGAGGTGGGGCGCGTACTGGATGAATTCCCTCGCCTCGGAGAGCATGTTTCCCCACTCTGGCTTCGGGGGGAGGATGCCCAGGCCGAGGAAGGAGAGGGAGGCCGCCCAGTTGATCGCCGATCCGACGTTCAGCGTGGACTGGACGATGATGGGCGAGGTTATGTTGGGCATGATGTGCTTAAGCACGATCCTGAGGTCGCCGGCGCCTATGCAGCGGGCCGCCTCGACGAATTCCTGGTCCTTCACCTGGATGATGGAGGCGCGCACGATTCGTATGTAGCCGGGTATCATCGAGGTCGATATGGCGACGATGAGGTTGAAGAAGCTGTTCCCCAGGGCGGCGACGATGGCGATGGCCAGCAGTATCGTCGGTATGGAGAGGAGGATGTCGGTGGCGCGCATGATGAAGGTGTCGAAGAGGCCGCCCTTGTAGCCGGCTACCGCCCCGAGTATGCCGCCCACCATGAAGGAGATGGCCACGGTGGCGAAGCCGATGATCATGGAAACCCTGGCGCCGTGGACGAGGCGGCCGAGGATGTCCCTGCCGTAGTTGTCCGATCCGAGGATGAAGGTGTGTTCTATGTCCTTTTCGTGGTAATAGACGACGCCGCTCTCGCCCGGCTTGAGGAGGGCGTTTTCCAGGGAGTTGGAGGTGACGAAATCGTATTCGTAGAGGAGGTCGGCGAATATCGCCACCAGGGCGAAGACGATAACGAGGGCCAGGCTCAGCACGGCGAGCTTGTTGCGCGCCAGCTGCCTCCAGAACTGGGAGAAGTTCTTGCCCGTTCGGCGCATGAAGCGCGCGAACTTGGATGTGTTCGTCATGGTATTGGTCATGGTCTCGCTCATGCCCGGCTCCTTGCTATGGCCGGTTTGGCCTTTTTCTTCCCGAAGGTCGTCTTGATGCGCGGGTCGATGAATCCATAGAGGACGTCTACGAGGAGGTTGATGACCGTGAAGGTGAGCGCGATGAAGCATACCGAACCGAGGATCTGGGGCGTGTCCTTCTGGTAGATGGCGTCCACCATTATGGAGCCCAGGCCCGGGTAGGAGAATATCTTCTCGGTGAGGACGGCGCCGCCGAGGAGCTGTCCGAACTGGAGCCCTGCCACGGTGACGACGGGGATGAGGGCGTTGCGGAGCGCGTGCTTGAAGATGACGACTTTCTCGTCCATTCCCTTTACCCTGGCCGTCCTGATGTAATCCTGCTCCATGACTTCGAGCATGGAGGACCTCGTCATGCGCATGATGATGGCCATGGAATACATGCTTAAGGTGATGGTCGGCAGGATGAGGGAGACGAAATCGCCCGGATTGGACATGGCGGGGAATATCCTGAGGTTGTTGGCGAAGGTATAGATGAGGACCATGGCCGCCCAGAATACGGGCATCGAGGCCCCCAGGAGCGCGAAGACGGTGAAAATCATGTCGATCGCCGAGTATGGTCTCGTGGCCGAGAGTATGCCGATGGGCACGCCTATGCAGACCGCCAGCAGAAGGGCGCCGGCCGCGAGTATAAGTGTATTGGGAAACGAGCTCAGGATGAGCTCGAAGACGTTCCTGTTCGAGATGTAGGACCGGCCGAGGTCGCCGAAGAGGAGTCCCTTATAGCCAAAAATGGGATGGCTGTAGCCAAAGAGGAAGCGCACGTACTGTATCAGGAATGGTTTGTCGAGCCCCATGTCAGCCTTCATCTGCGTGTAGGCGGCGGGTGAGGCGTTGGGTCCCAGCATCATCTGCGCCGGGTCCGAGGGCGTGACGTACAGAAGCGCGAAGACTATCAGCGTCACGCCGAAAAGTACGGGTACCAGCATAAGGATACGCCGTAATAGGTATCTGCTCATATTTGGAAAGTCCGATCGTAAAGCCCGGAAGGGTTCCCCGGGCGGGGTTCCCTTCCGGACGGAAGGCCGCGAGGCGGCAGGCGTTCCGTCGTCATGACGTCGCGCTCGCGGCCGGGAGGCCTTCCTTCAGCGTCAGAACTGCTTGGTCAGCAGGTGGAGGTCCACGAGTTTGGTGCCGAAAATCGCTCTGTCGAGATTGCCGACTCTGGGATGGGTTCCGAAGAGGACGTTTTCATAGACCATCGGGAAGTAGGGCTTGTCGGTCATGAGCTGGGTCTGGACTTTGTCGTAGGCAACTTTGCGCGCCTTCGGGTCCAGGGTGTAGCGGCCGAGGGCGATGTTGGCGTTGACGATGTCGTTGTTGTAGACGGCGCCGTTCATGCCCGTGCCAATGGAGTCGCCGTTGTAGATGATGCAGGTGTAGTCGGGGTCGCCAGTGGGGGTGAACCAGCCGGTCACGACCATGTCGTAGCCTTCGCCGGTCTTGCTCATCTGGATGATCTGGGAGTTGACCATCGGCGTCACTTTGATGAGGTCGATGCCGAGGGTGGTCTTGACCTGGTCCTTGATGTTGTTGGCGATCTTCACGCGGTCGGTGATGTTGCCGACGTCGAGCTGGACGATTTCGGGGGTGAGTTTGGCCCTGAACTCAGGGGAGAGGGCGGCGAACTCGGCCTTGGCCTTCTCGCGGTCGAAGTACCAGTCCTTGTCGGTGAATTCGGCGAAGGGGGTGCCGGCGGGAGCGCCCTCGACGTGGCCGAGGAAGCCGGGCTGCATCATCTGGTTGGCGGGAATGGCGTTGCCGTTGAAGAGGTCTACCTGCCTGATGAAGGGTATGGGATTGATCGAATAAAAAATCGCCTTCCTGAGGTGGGTGGAATCGCCTTCGGTGTATTTGCCGGAGAGGTCGAGCTTGCCGTTCACCTTCTGTCCGACGAGGTCGGAGTTCATGCTGAACACGCCGTACCAGATCGTGAGGCCGGGCTTGGAGGTGATATGGATGCCGGATTTCTCGATGCTCTTGATGTCGAGCTTGGAGAGGTTGAAGGCCATGTCCACTTCGCCGGTGATGAGGACGTTGTTGACCTGGGGCTGTTCGGACATCGCCCTGAACTGGATGTTCTTGAAGGCCAGGGTTTTGGGGTCATTCCACCAGGCATCGTTCCTGGTGACGTTGACTTCCTGCGGGTTCGGGAAGGACACGAACTTGTAGGGGCCGGTTCCGGTCACGATCTTGGTGCCGTAGTCGGCGCCCGCCGCCTCGACGGTCTGGCTGTCCTCGATACCCGAGCAGTAGTGAGCGAGGATGTTGAGCGCGGGGCCGTAGGGAGAGGCGACCATGTACTTGGCCCTGTCCGCCCAGGAGGTGAGGGGGATGGTGGCGTATTCGGGGTTCTTGAGCTTGCCCCAGGTGATTTTCACGGTGTATTCGTCCACTTTTTCGACTGAGAGAATGGCGCTGAACATGGACTTGGAGCTCGACTTGGGGTGATGCAGGATGCGGTTGAAGGAGAATACGACGTCGTCGGCGGTGAAGGCGTTTCCGTTGTGGAATTTCACGCCTTTGCGCAGTTTGATCGTATAGACCGAACCGTCTTTCGACACGAGTCCGTTCTCCACGGTGGGGATGGTGTCGGCGAGGACGGGGTAGAACTTATAGTCCGGGGTCATGCCGACGAGTGTTTCGTTGATTTCGCGCATAACCTGCGCTTCGTTCAGGGTCGTGTAGAGGTTCGGGTCGAGGGGCTGGGGCGCGGCCGCCAGGACGAACACGAGGGTGTCCGCGTCGCGGTTGCGGAGCGCGGGGCCCTTGGCTCCCTGGGCGAAGACGACGCCGCCCATCATGAGAGCGATGACTAAAACCGTCACTAGTTTTTTCATGCTGATTTCCTCCCTTGGAAACAGTGAAAGTGTAAGGCTGCTACGCGGCCTACATGGACAACACAAAAGCGCGGCGAGGTTCCGCTTGCGGGCAGGACGCTCCCGATCGCTTCTTTTCAGGTGAACGCGGCGAATTTGCCGCCCAGCATGGCCACGACGTGGAGCATGCGGTAGATCTCCCGGAAGTCGCCGCTGGAATAGCGCACCGAGCGCCCGGAGGTTCTCGTAAGGCCGGGAATCGCCGCTACGGCGTCGGCCACCACGGTGGACGAGAGTTCTATGTCGAGCCGTGTCGCGGCCGAAGCGGGAAGGGCCTTGAACGCGGAAAGACCGTCGAGGGCCTTCGAAGCGCCCGCGACGAACTCGCCTTCGAGCCTTTCCGGCGCGTACATTTTTCCGGCGAACCGGCCAAGGCCTTCCTTGGTCCTCACGTAGACGGGCATCGGTTCAAAACGGCCTTCAAGCTGGGACTCGAGGATATTGTCGCCCGAGATGAAGCAAACCGGGACGCCGTAGAAGCCGGCCAGCCTGGCGTTGATCTCCGTCTCGCCCGATTCCACGCCGTCCAGCCGCACGCGGTAGATGCAGGAAGCCGAATAGGAATGGTCCATCATGCCGCCCTCGGAACCTATCGACGCGTGGTAGCCGACGAGGAAAAGGCCGGAATAGCTTTCGTCCAGGCCTTCCAGCATGTAATAGGGGCGAGGATAGCCGCGCACCATGGTGACGCGGGGATCGCCGAAGCCTTTGAAAGGGACGCCTTCGCCCCTGGCGTGGGAATCGCAGACGCAGATTTCCTCGATTTCGGCGTCGCGCGGCGAGGCCGCGATGCCGCGCAGGATCCAAGATATCTCCTGCCAGGCGCGTTCGTAGTTGGCGGCTCTGGATGGTCCCTCCAGGTCGCTCCAGGAGGTGGTTCCATGGATGCCTTCCATGTCGACTGATATAAAAAGCTTCATGCGTTCTCCCTGACTTCCTGTATGGAAGCGTAGCCGCTCTGCTGCATCGTCAGCGTCTGAGACCTGGCTTCGATCGACGTGTCCTTGGATCCCAGGAAGACCGTATGGACGAGAATGTTCAATATAGAGACGAGACCGACGTAGGAATTGGAGAGGAGAAGGGAGTTCGTATCGCACTTCACGACATTGTCCGCGAGAGAATAGATGGGGCAGACGGCCGAATCGGTGAAAAGCTGGAGAATCCCTCCCTTTTCCTTCACCACCTTGGCGACATGGCGGACTTCATCGGAATAAGGCGGAAAGGTCAGGATGAACATGACATCCTCAGCCGTGAAGGTGCGGAGGCGGGGCGAGTAGTCGGAAACCGAGCCCGATATGATCATCACGTCCTTGTTGATCGAACTCATGAGGGTATACTCGAAGGTCCGGGCGAGATGGCCGGAGACGCCGAAGCCGCAGATGAAAATCCTCCGCGAGTTCCGGATGGAATCGGCCATGCTCTGGAGTTCGGATATCTTGATGTTGTCGAAGGTATTGCGGAGGTTGTTAATTTCGTTGAGAAAGAGTTTCTGCAGCCGCTTTTCTTCCGGAAGAAGGTCGAGTTCGCGGAGCGCGATCTTCTCGTAGGGGCTCAGGCGGAACTTTATCTCATCCTGGATTTCGCGCTTGAAGCTCTGGTACCCGTCGAGGTCCAGGCTCTTCGCGAAGCGGACCAGGGAGGCGTTGCTGACGCCGATGGCCTTGCTGATGACATAGATGGAAGCGAAAGCGACGCTCTGCTCGTGGTCGAGGATGTAGGAGCCTATCTTCCTGAAATTCGGAGGCATGTCGGGAAGCGCTTTCTTTATTTTTGCGAGTATCATCCTGTTTCGGCCTTTTAGAGCGATATGAAACTATTGTTTCTCAAGTCTTACATGCCGAAACTATGGTGTCAAGCAAAAACTCTCAAATACCGAAAAATTCTCAGCCCTTGAAGATTTTCACGCATACGGGCGTGGGAACCTTCAGCTCTGTACCGGAGAATTCGAGCAGCCCGGTAGCCATGTCGACGCTGTAGAGAACGATCTGGTCCGTGTCCTGGTTGGCCACAAGCAGCCATCGCCCCGTGTCGTCCAGGGTGAAATTGCGCGGCACCCCGCCCCTCGTGGATTCATGGCCAAGGGCCTCGAGCCGTCCCGTCGCCTCGTCTATCGAGAAGATGGCGATGCTGTCGTGGCCCCGGTTCGAGGCGTAGAGAAAGCGCCCCGAAGCCCCGATGTGGAGATCGGCGCAGGTGCTGGAACCTTTGTAGTCCGCGGGGAGGGTCGAGATTTCCTGAAAAGCGCTCAAGGTCATCGCCTGGGCGTCGTAGGCGGAAGCGGTTATTGTCGAACCGAGTTCGTTGACCGTGTAGGCGAAGCGCCCGTTTCCATGGATTTCCATATACCGAGGCCCAGCGCCGGGAATGGAAGGGGCGCTCCGGGTTGGATTGGCGGCGATGCGGCCGCTATTCTCGTCAAAATCATAGGCGACTATCGAGTCAAGGCCCAGGTCGGGGACGAAGATGGTCCGGTTGGAGGAATCGAATATGATGGAGTGGGCGTGGGGGCCAGCCTGACGCGCCGCGTCGAGGCTGCGGCCCGCATGCTGCGCGACGCTGCTCGATTCCCCGAGGCTTCCGTCGGGCCGCAGCGGGAAGACAGCCACGCTCCCCGACATGAAATTGGCGACGACGGCGAATTTCTCCCGCTGATCGAGGGCTACAAAGCAGGGATCGGTGCCCCCCGTGAGCCGGCTATTCAGGAAGGTCAGGCTGCCAGAAGCGGGATCGAAGGCGAAAGCGCTGATCATCCCTGAATCCTGGCCCTCGGCCCACTTGAGCTCGTTGACGGCGTAGACAAATTTGAGATCGCGCGTCGCCGTGAGAAATGAAGGATTCACGACGCCTTTCGTCAGGGAGGAAAACCGGAACTTTCCCTTCTCCGGATCGAATCGATAGCAGTAGATGCCTTCGCCCTTGCCCTCGAGAATCCTGCCGGTTCCGAAGCGTATGGGCTCGGTATAGGTGCCCACGAGCAGGGTGAGTTCTTTCATCAACCTAGCCTCGTGACGATTTTCACCGCCTCGATTATGAACCGATCCCGCTTTTCCATGTCGGCTTCCATGCTTCGCTGACTCCAATCATAGAAACCCTTGCCGGTTTTGGCGCCGAGGTCGCCATTTTTAACCAGGTTCCTGATGTAATCGTTGGCGTGTTTTTCGGCGCAGATGTCGGGGAGGACAGTCTCCTGCACGGAGAGACCGAGCTCCAGGCCAACGGCGTCCAGGTGTTTCAAGGGACCCCATACGGGGAATCGCATGGCCATTCCGCAGCTGATGGCGGTGTCCACGTCTTCAGCGGAGGCGAGTCCCGATGCCACGATATCTACCGATTCACGGATGATCGCCTGGAATACGCGGTTCGCGAGCTGGCCGGGAAGATCCTTTTTCACGAGTACGGGAGATTTCTTCCATTTTTTCAGTTCATCCAGCACCCTCTCCGCCACGGCCACCTCCGTTTTATCGCCCATTACCACTTCGACGAGGGGAACGAGATGGGCTGGCAGCCAAAAATGGGTGGTGACCGCGCGCTCAGGATGAGCGCACTTCGCGCTTATGTCCGTAATCCTCAATCCGCTGGTGTTGCTACAGATCGGGACATCGACCGGAAGCATCGCGTCCAGCCGCGCGAACAGTTCCTGCTTCGCGCTCATTTTCTCTATGATAGCTTCCACAACCATGCGCGCCTTGCTCGCGGCTTCGGGCATATTCGCGCTGGTTTCCAGCAGCGCCACCGCCTTCTGGCATTCCGCGGGAGTGTTCAATCCATTGGCTTCCCTGACCTGGATGCATGCTCGCGCCTTGTCCAAACCCGCCTGGACCCGCGTCTCATCCACGTCCAAAAGTATGGTCTTGTTCCCGGCAAGCGCGCTCATGGCTCCGATGCCGCTTCCCATCATGCCGCTGCCTACTACTACTACATAATCTCGCATATCGTTAATCTCGCTTCCCCGCGGGCATCATAAGCACGACACGTCCCTTGGCTTCCCCAGTTCTCAGCATGTTCAATCCCTCATTGATCCGCTCGAAGGGGATGGCTTTGTACACGAAGGGAACGATCTTTCGCGTTTCCACCAGGCCGATCACCTCGACAAGGTCGAGCTTGGTCATGCCCCTCATCCCCAGGATCTCCTTTTCGAATTTCATGATATTTTGGTAGTCCGCCTCGAAGGATGGATCGTTATACCCGGAGACGATCACGCGTCCGCCCGCGCACAACAGTTTCAGGGCGTCGTTTATGGAAGATTTGATCCCGATATTGTCGATCACCACATCGCACATTTCACCTTGCGTCAGACGGACAATTTCCTCATGCAGGTCCTGTTCCTTCGTGTTGATGACGGCGTCCGCGCCCATGCTCAGGGAAATATCCAGTTTTTCCTTCTGGCGGCTCGTGGCGTACACTTCCGCCCCGAATATCTTGGCTATCTGGATGGCGTTCATACCGAGCCCGCCCGTTCCCAGAATCAGGACCCGGTCTCCCGGCCTGACCCTCGCCCTGTTCTTTATCGCGTTGTACATGCAGCCGACCGCGTCCGTGATGCTGGTCATCTGGTCAAAGGGCACCCAATCGGCGACCTTGAAGGCATTTGCCGCGGGGATCACGCAATATTCCTGGTGGGAACCGTCCCGCTCAAAACCCACCCGCACCAGATTCCTGCACAGGTTGCTGCGCCCGCTGAGGCAGTATCTGCAGTTGCCGCAGGTGATATCTATGGCGCTGACCACGTGATCGCCAATTTTCACCCTCGTGACGCCTTCGCCCACTTGGGCGATGATGCCGGCCATTTCATGACCCGGCGTGTAGGGCAGCCTCACCGTTCCGATGATTCCGTCCTGAATATGGAGATCGGATACGCACAATCCGCTCGCGCAGACCTTCACCAGCACCTCGCCGGGACCAGGGGAGGGAATCGGCTTCTCCTCGATTGTCAGCGGCTGTCCGAACTGCTGGAGGATCGCGGACTTCATCATCTCGTTGTTCATAGCTTTACCTCAATCTTCTTGTCAGGGGTGTATCACCACTTTCAAAGAACCGTCCCTCTTGTTTTCGAATACATCCACAGCCTTTTCATAGTCCTCCAGAGGGAAGCTGTGGGTAATGAGTTTCTCGGCTTGGATCGCGCCCGATGAGATCATGCGGAGCACCTGATCCGATACGTTGGGATTGGCTTTCGATCCCACGATCCGGATTTCGTTGAAATTGACGGTATTCGCGGGAATCAGGACCTTGTCGTCATGATAGGTGGCTATGATGGCGACCGAACCCGTCTTGCGAACCATCTTGCATGCCTTCATGGGAGAATCCATCGCTCCCGAGCACTCCATGACCTCATCGGCGCCCACGCCCTCCGTCAGTTCAAGCACGCGCTTTACGGGATCTTCCTTTTCGAAATCGACGCAGACATCGGCGCCCATCTCAGCGGCTATCGCCAGCTTCGCCCCGCGGCCTATCATAATCACGCGGCCCGAACCGAGGGCCTTGCATTCCATCATCGCGCACAGTCCAATGGCTCCCGGGCCGAAGACCACGCTCGTTCCGCCAGGGGTGACGCCCGCGAGCAGTACGCCATGGAGAGCGACGCCAGCGCAGTCGCACATGGCGGCCGCGTCATAGCTCACATTGTCCGGAATCTTGTGAAGCGCCCCCACCTTATAGACGTTGTACTCGGCGTTCGCGCCCTGCCAGTAGAATCCATAATGGCGGTGCCCCGTATCGAGCGCGCCATTTCTCCCGTCTTTTCCGTAGTTCAGGCAGACGGTATAGTGCCCTTTCTTGCAGTTGTCGCATTTTCCGCAGCCCGCGTGGGCTTCGCCGGCGACCCTGTCTCCAGGCATGAAATCTTTGACGCCAGCCCCGACGGCCACGACCTGTCCTGACCACTCGTGTCCCATGATGAAGGGATAGTACGGCGGCCAATTGGCGAACTTATAGCCCCCGTGGATCATCTTGGGGTCCGAGCCGCAGATCGCCACGGATTTTATCCGGCAGAGCACCTCGCCAGGATCAGGTTTTGGCACCGGGACTTCAGCTCGTTCCAAAGTATCGTAGGCAACGAGCCTCATCGCTTTCATCGTCTCCGGTACTTCGAATTTTTCCATCGTTTCCCCCTGCATTCGTTCAGTCCCGTGAAGAGTGATCATCGTCCGTCGTAAAAACGTTTTTCACGTACTTCTGCTCTTTCAGCGCTTCGATTTCTTCCTTCGTGTGGGTCTTGGTATACTCGATATAATCCTTGACGCGGAGGATAAGATTCTTGATGTGGCAATCCATCATGTAGGCGGCCTCATCGGGTTTGTGCTGTTTGATGCAGTTAAACACCATATAGTGATAAAAGCTGGAATCTTCGACATTCGGCTTATAATAAAGGAAGTTTTCCATTTTCGAGGTCATGATCCAGCGGATCAGCTCGAGAAGCCTGACGAAGAGTTCGTTCTTCGAGGCTACCGCTATCTCCACGTGAAAATCGCTCGTCAGCTGAGCGAATTCCTGGCTGCTCGTATTGCTTTTATGTATCTCCTCGAAATAGCGTTCCATGCCTTTTATGTCTTCATCGGTCGCGTTGACGGCGGCAAGGCGGGCCGAAGCCATCTCCAGGCCGCGCCTGAACTCCACCAACCCGAGGAGGTCGTCTTCGTTCAAGAGCACCGAGGGGACAAAGCTGTTCACGTAGATCTGGGTTCCGATTCCCTTGAGGAAACTGCCCTCTCCCCTGCGCGTCTCCACTATTCCCATAACGACGAGCTTATTCAGCACCGTACGGATCGTGTTCCTGCTCACCCCGAATATATCCTTGAGTTCGTTTTCGGAGGGGAGTTTGTCCCCGGGTACGTATTTCCCGCTCAACAGGAGGCGCATTACCTCGTTATAGGCCTTATCGGTTACGTTCTGCTTTGTCATGTCCAAGAATTTATACCTCCGGAATCCTATCGCCTTTTGATGTACTTCTGCGTATCGACGGCTATCGCCAAGACGATTATGATTCCCTTGATTATGTATTGTATATACGGATTGATATTCATATAGACGAGACAGTAGCTGAGCACTTGGAATATAAGGACGCCGATCACGACTCCGCTTATTTTTCCCACGCCGCCCCGGAGGGAGACTCCGCCCACGACGCAGGAAGCGATCGCGTCCAGTTCGTAGCCTTCGCCGAGGCCGTTGGTCGCGCTTCCGGTCCTGCCGGCATCCAGGAATCCGGCTAAGGCGTAGGTGATTCCCGCGATGAGGTAGGCGAACATTATGACTCTCTTGGTGTTCACGCCGGAGACGATGGCCGCCTCCTTGTTTCCGCCGACGGCATACATGTTCCTGCCCAAGGTGGTGCGGTTCCACAAAACCCAGAAGAATATCGTGATGGCCAAGGCGTAGAGGACGATCCAGGGCAATCGGAAGGAACCGATCTGTATAGCTTCCTGGGCTATCTGGGTAAATCTGGTATCGAACCCGCCGATCGGAGAGGAATTGTTCGCGCCGTCGAAATACAGGGACATGGTGCCGTACACGATCAAATTCATGCCCAGGGAAGCGATGAAGGGAGCGATCTGCAACACGGAGATCAGCAAGGAATGAATTAAGGAAAAGATCAGGCAGACGGTTATCGCGATCAACAATGGGACTATGATCGGCAGCGGTTTCATGTCGGAGAATATCCTCAGCGCGTAATCGGGCTTCTGCAGCAGGGAAGCGCAGATGACGCCGGCGATGCCTACCATCCTGCCCGCCGAAAGATCGGTTCCGCCCAGGAGGATCAATCCCGAGAGACCAAGCGCGATAATCAGCTTCGGGGCCGCCTGCTGAAGGATAAAGGTCGCGTTCCTCACGCTGAGTATCGACGGCTCAATGATGATTATGGTTACTATGATTCCCAGCAACACGAGGTAGATCGCGTATTGCATGAGCCATTGCTTGGCTTTCTTGGCCTTCTCCGGGTTCATTTCCTTATCTTTCGATTCCATTCGCTACACCTCTCCAAGTTCTGGGATCAATTGCCCGCGAGTCCGGTTTCCACGCAAAGGTAGACAAGCGGCTTAGCCCCGGTATTCCGGATGCCATGGGAACCGCCGCTGCGAATGAGGGCTATAGACCAGGGTTTTACGCTGAACGTCTTCCCGGACAGGGTCACTTCGCCTTCGCCTTCGACGATCAGGTAAAACTGTTCGTTGCCGGAGTGGAAATGTTCGCCTACGGACCCGCCTACGGGGAGCGTTGTTTTATGCACATAATGAAAATTGTTGTTCTCCTCAGGATTGCGAGGCCCGATCACCGGCATCTTGGGCTCATCGCCGAACAATGTCGTATTGACAATCGTGCCTGAGCCATTCTGGCAGTTCGCGACATCATAGGTCGGGGCATCCTCGATATTCCTAAACACGAATGTATCCATTCTTACTTCTCCCTTTTATTTCTTACAAGCATTTGGCGGCCAGGGTCATGATGCTCTCCTGGCTGCAGTCGTTCGCGTCCATGATCCCGGCGTTCTGGCCATTGCTCATGACGAGTATCCTGTCCGCGACTCCCAGAAGCTCGGGCATCTCGGAGGAAACGAACAGCACGGCCTTTCCTTCTTTCGCCAGGGCGACCATCAACTGATAGATTTCGTATTTAGCCCCAACATCGATTCCGCGCGTAGGCTCGTCGAGCAGGAGGATGCGGGGCTCGTTGAGCAGGCACCTGCCAAGCAGGACCTTCTGCTGATTTCCGCCTGAAAGCGAGCTTATCAGGGTTTTCAGCGTCGGCGTTTTGATCCGCATCGTATCGACAGCCCATTGGGTGTTCTTCTCAACCTTCTTCATTGAGATAAAACCCAGCTTGTTCCGATTTTTCTGGATGCTCGACGAGATCGTATTCCAGCGGATATCCAGCATGGGGTAGATTCCCGTCTCGCGCCTTTCTTCGGTCACCATCGCGATGCCGGCATCCTTCACCTTCTTCCGGGATTTCAGTATGTCTTTGCCGTCTACCTGGACGGAACCAGCCTCGACCGTCCGGAGGCCGATAATGCACTCGAGGAGTTCGGTGCGTCCCGCCCCGACGAGCCCGCCGATGCCCAGTATTTCTCCCGCCCGCACTTCAAACGAAATATCCTGGATCTTTGGGCTATACAGTGAGCTGAGATGTTCAATCTTGAGGATCGTTTCCCCGATTTTCTTGTCTTTAGGAGGGAATCTATTGCTCAGCTCTCGGTTTACCATGAGCTTGATCAGCTTGTTCGCGTCGATGTCGCCGATATGTTCCGTGGCTACCCACTGTCCATCCCTGAGCACCGTCACCCTGTCAGAAATAGCTATGACTTCCTCGATCTTGTGGGAGATGTAGATGATGCCGCAGCCCTCGCTCCTCAATTGCCTGATTATCTTGAACAGGGCTTCCGTTTCCTTTTCCGTCAAGGATGAGGTGGGCTCGTCCAGAACGATGATTTTCGCGTTGTAGGAAACGGCTTTTACGATGTCGGCCATCTGCTTCATGGAGACCGACAGATTGTTGACCTGTGTCCGCGGATCGATATTCATCTTGAAGAGATCGATTATTTTCAGCGTATCCTTGTACATCTTCTTGTCATCGACAAAAAGCCCCTTGCGGGGATACCTGCCCAGCCAGATGTTATCCATCACGTTTCGCCGGGGCACTTGCTCGAGTTCCTGCTGGACCATCGCGATTCCGATACGCAAAGCCTGATGGGGATTTTCGATTTTCACCGGCTTTCCGTTCATGAGGATCTCGCCTTGATCCATCGTATAGATGCCGAAAAGGCACTTCATGAGGGTGGACTTGCCCGCCCCGTTTTCCCCCATGAGGGCGACTACCTCGCCAGGCCTTACATTGATCTGTACGTTTTTGAGCGCCTGTACTCCCGGGAAGCTTTTGGAGACATTTCTCATTTCCAGCAGGTACTCTCCGGTTTCCATCGCTCTCCCCCAGGTAAAATTTTGGATGCGGCGAGAGGACAGCCCCCCGCCACATCCAGAGACATGAGTCGGTATTTAAATCTTACTTTGCTAGCTTATACCCTGCAATCGCTTCGCCGACATTCTCGATGGTGATCTTTTTCTCGGGAATCTTGACGATCTTGTCGACCATCTTCCACTCCAGGTTCGCGTCAGGGGCTCTTCCGTTCACCACGTTCATGCAGATATCGATGACGGCGCGGGCCGTATCGTAGGTGCTGGTGAGAATGGAACCGAGCATGACTCCGGACTTGATGAGCTCGGCGGTCTCGGGCAGCGCGTTGACGCCGATGACGGGAATGGCCTTCTTGGCGGTGATGAGGCCGTTCGCCTTGAGCGCCTCGACAGCGCCGAGGGCCATGGCGTCATTGCTGCATACCACCATCTCGATCTTGTCGCCGAACTTGCCGATCCACGAGTTCATGGTCTCGACAGCCTTGGCGGTGTTCCAGTTCGCGGGCTGGGTGGCGATCTGCTCGGCCGCCATGCCTGAGGCCTTGATGCCCGCGTAGAATCCATTGGCGCGGTCCGTCGCGTCGCTGTGGCCCGGGGTGCCGGTCATGAGGACATACTGGAGGACGCCGTCGCGATTCGTGTCAAATTTCTTGGAGTCCTTCTTCCAGGCGTCCGCTACCATCTCGCCCTCCAGCTGTCCCTGATAGAGGGCATCGAGGCCGACATACCAGCACTTGTCATAGCTATTCAAGACTTCCGTGGTTGGCTTGCGATTGAAAAACACGATTGGGAGGCCGGCCTGCTTGGCTTTCGCGACGATCGTATCGCCGGCGGAGGTATCTACGGGGTTTACCGCCAGAATGTTCACGCCCCTGGAGATCATCGTGTCGATGCGCTCCGTCTGGGTAGCCTGGACATTCTCGCCGTTGACCATCATGAACTTCAGACTCGGATACTTTTCGTTCATGTAGTAGTTGACGCCGTTGCGGATGTATCCCACGAAGGTATTGGTAAAATCAAAAATTGAAACACCAATATAGGGAACTTGCTTGGCGGAAGCAGTTTGCGCCGGAACCGCCGCGGCACTGACGAAGATCAGGACAGCGACCAGCAGCAACGAAAATACGGAGCTCTTTTTCATTATCTCCCTCCTGAAAGTGTGTTATTCTACAACCCCTGCTCGTTTCTAGGTATCTGCAGATACTCGAGCACAACGAGCGCAACTTGTAGTACATTATCCAGGGCTAAGTAAACCATGCATGTACCGAGGTGTCAAGTTTTATTTTGTGTACACACTATGATTTCCTGTTGACGCGCCATCTCGATTGCCCGTACCATAAACATAGGTTGTAGTACAACCGAGGGCTTATTACTTGTAGAACATCTATATATCAAGGAGCACTCAATTATGGGAAACAGTATCCGGTACGCGTCCCCAACCTTTCTTTTCCGCGATATATGCCGCTCGCGGCTTGGGCAGATCATGCAGCGTCTTGCGGCCATAGGGTTCGAGGGATTGGAGCTCTATGGTATGTTTGGATTGAGCGGCGAAGAGATCCTCTCCTTCCAGGAAGAGAGCGGCCTCGCGATCACCTGCGACCACATTCACTATGAAGAATTCTCCAGCGACACGCTGAACGTCATCACCCGCCGTACCGCTTTGGGCGCACGATACCTGACAATCGATAATATCCCGCCCACTTTGCTGCCGGGAACGGACTTATTCCCGGAGGCAATCCGCGAGATTGAGCGGATATCCCACCTCTGCAGGCGCCATGGAGTGCAGCTTCTCTATCACAACCACGGCTACGATCTCATGAACAAGGTAGACGGAACACCGCTATTGGATATCATTCTGGACAGTACGGATCCCGAACTGCTGAAATTCCAGCCCGACCTCGGCTGGATTTCCTTAGGCGGCGGCGATCCCGTCCAGTATCTCGAAAAATACAGATCCCGATGCCCCATCATCCACATGAAAGACTACTTCGCCACAGCCCCATTGCTTCTAGAATCGCCCTTTCCCCTGGGCAACGAGCGCGGCGGAGCCGAATATAATTCCTTTGAATTCAGGCCATCGGGCTACGGAATCATGAATTATCCCGCGCTCATGCCCAAGATTCTGGCATGCGACCCGGAATGGATAACCACGGATCACGACCTGTCCTACGAAAGGGATACCTATGTTGACATGAAGATGGGGCTGGACTACGCGAAGTACCTGGTCTCCATGCATTCGGGGAGGGCGGATATTTAGACCGCAGGACTCTCCGGCGTCAACAATTTAGTAGTATAATGTAATACGCTCTGGGTCGCCGGGTGCGGGAGGTAGATAGGATGAGAGTCTTCTATATTGTGTTGGTGCTTCTGGTGGCTGTCGTAGCCGTTATTTTCGCGCTGCAGAACAGCGCGGCCATAACGATAAGCCTTTTTTCCTGGTCGATTTCGGGCTCGCTCTCGCTTTTCCTCATTGTTACCCTGGCGATTGGTTTCCTGCTCGGCGTCCTGCTGATGACGCCGTCGGTCTTCAGGCGGAGCCGGATGGCGCATGGACTAAAAAAGCAGGTCTCGGCACTCGAAAAGGAAAAGAACACAATAACCCAGAGACCGGCTGAGGCCGAGACGTCCACGGAGTATGGGGCATCGAATAAAGCTCAGGAAGCCGAAACCTCGGAGAAACGCGAATAAAAAAGCCCGGGGCTATGAGGTCAGAAATGACCGTCAGCCCCGGGCTCGTCTTCGGCTTTTCCTTTTTCAGCGCTTCTTGAAGAGATCAGCGAAGGGATTGTAGGTCATGCCGTCGTCTTCCCTCTCCCTCGGCGCGGGGCGCTGCGAAGAAGGCCTTTGCCCAGAACGCTGATCGCTCCGCTGCTCCGGACGTTTATCCGAATGCTGCTCTGGTCGATGTTCAGGACGCTGTTCCGGACGGCCGCGGGAATCGCCGGCAGGCCGCGCGACTACCCTGACCGCTTTTTTCGGTCCCTGGTCGCCTCCTGCTGGGTTCCTGTCGGTCTTCAGCGAGAGCCCGATCCTGTGGCGCGCCTCGTCCAGGCTGATGATGGTGAACTCCCTCACGTCGCCCACCTTGATCGCTTCCATGGGGTCGCGCACGAACTGGTTCGAGAGTTCGGAGATATGGATAAGGGCGCTTTCCTTGATGCCGATGTCGACGAAGGCGCCGAAATCGACGACGTTCTTCACCTTGCCCGTGACCTTCATGCCCTCCTTGAGGTCGGAGAAGTTGAGGACGCCCTTCGAGAGTATGGGCGGCGGCAGGTTTTCGCGCGGGTCGCGGTTAGGTTTCTTCAGCTCGACGATGATGTCGTCCATGGTCGTGTCGCCCACCGAGTATTTTTCGCGTAAGGCGGCCCTCTGTTCGCGCGAGGGATCGGCGCCGGCCTTGATGAACTGGAGGATTTCGGCCGCCAAGGCGTAGTTTTCGGGGTGAACCCAGGTGTTGTCGAGCTCGTTGGCGCTCTCGGGAATCTTGAGGAAGCCCGCGCACTGCTCGAAGGTCTTCTCGCCCAGGCCGGGGATTTGGGTGAGCATGTCGCGCGACTTGATCGCTCCCTTTTCTTCCCTGAACTTGACGATTTTCTTGGCCAGGCCCCCGTTGATGCCCGAAACGTACTTAAGGATGGCGTGGCTCGCGGTGTTGAGGTTGACGCCGACCTGGTTGACGACTGAGCCGACGACCTCGTCCAGCTGCTCGGTCAGCTTTTTCTGGTTGACGTCGTGCTGGTAGAGGCCGACGCCGATGCTTTTGGGATCGATCTTGACGAGCTCGGCGAGGGGGTCCTGGAGGCGGCGGCCGATGGAGATGGCGCCCCTGATGGTGAGGTCGAGATCGGGGAACTCTTCCCTGGCGATGTCGCTGGCGGAGTAGACGGAGGCTCCGTCCTCATCCACGGCGGTGAACTTGCAGTCGAGGCCGTTCTCCTCGATCGAGGCGGCGACGGCGGCCTGCACTTCGTGGCTGGCGGTGCCATTCCCCACGGCGACGATCTCGATGCGGTGCTTCTTGACGGAGGCGGCGATGGCCTTCTTGGCTTCCTCGAGCTTCGTTTCCTGGTTGATGACGAAATAGTCGAGGAACTTGCCCGTCTCGTCCAGGGCGGCGCACTTGGTGCCGGTGCGGATGCCGGGGTCCACGCCGAGAATCCTCGAGCCGCGCAGGGGCGGCTGCATGAGGAGGTTCTTGAGGTTTTCGGAAAAGACGTCGATGGCGTGGGTTTCGGCGTATTCGGTGGCGTCGGAGCGGATTTCGCGGATGACGGCGGGTGAAAGGAGCCTCGAAAGGCCGTCCTCGATGGCTTCGGCGTGATAATCGTTATGAATCCAGGCTTTGTCCTTGAGGAGGGCGGCGGCTCCTTCCTCGTCGACGTCGATGGTGACGTCGAGGGCCGATTCGCGCTCGGCGCGGTTCACGGCCAGGACTCGGTGGCTTTTCAGCGTCGAGAGGGGCTCGGAATAGTCCCAGTACATCTGATAAGTGGACTTTTCGCGGGCGGCATCGTCGCCGACGCCCTTCGTGACGAGCTTGCCCGTCTTTTTATACCAGGATTTGACGGCGGCGCGCATCTCAATGTTCTGCGAGACGCGCTCGGCGAGGATGTCCTTGGCGCCGGCGATGGCGTCCTGGGCTGTCGCCACCGAAAGTTCGGGGTGTTCAGCGTCGGCGCGGACGAAGACGGGCGCCGCCGCGTCGACTTCATGCTTTTCCTTCTCGAGCATTATTTCGGCCAGCGGGCTGAGGCCCTTTTCCTGGGCGAGCATGCCCCTGGTCTTCTTCTTTTTCTTGTAGGGCGCCCAGAGGTCGTCCAGTTCGGTGAGGGTCGAGGCTTTGACGATATTTTCGTAGAGTGTTTCGTCGAGTTTGCCGAGGGCGGCGATGCCCTTGGTCACCTCGATCCTGCGTTCCTCGAGATTTTTGTAGCTCTCGAATTTATGGACGCAGTCGCGGACCTGGACTTCGTCGAGGCTGCCGGTTCTTTCCTTGCGGTAGCGGCTGATGAAGGGAACCGTACTTCCTTCGGCGGTCAGGGTGATGACGGCCGATACTTGCGCGGCCTTGATGTTCAGGTCTCCGGCTATCCGGTTCAAAATGGCGATCTCGTTGACTGCCAGTTTTTCTATGTCGGGCAATTGGCTCATGGTCCCCTACGGTACGCAAAGTCGGCGAGAATTGCAAGCGTTCATCCGTTCATTTTATTATGGACATTCCGATGGGCTTGAATTATGCTTGTTTTTTAGCTTGTGGCATTGGGCTCGGAAAGGAAATGGGAAAAAACGATAAGCGCGTAAGGATATTCTCCGCACTCGAGGTGGCCAACCTATGCGGTGTGGTAAATCAGACTGCCATCAACTGGATCAAGGCCGGCTATCTCAAGGCTTTCACGACGCCGGGCGGCCAATTCCGCGTGTTCGCCGAAGATCTCATCGCCTTCCTGGAAGACCGGAAGATGAGAATTCCTCCTGAAATCAATGCCGGGGTGAACGATTCCGTCGACCCCGGCCTCATTCTCATCGTCGACGACGATCCCGATCTCAATACCATCCTCAAGAGAATGCTCGAAAGGAAGCTCCCCGACATCAGCGTCGCCCAGGCTTTCGATGGCTTCGAGGCCGGCAGGATCATCGCCGAGAGGCACCCAGCCCTTGTCTTCCTGGATTTCGACCTGCCGGGCATCAACGGAAAGAGTCTCTGTCTGCGCATCCATTCCGATCCATCGATCGGGAAGCCTTCGGTCATTTCCATGACGGGCATCGATACGCCTGATATGCGCGAAGAGATGCTGGCGGCGGGCGCTGACGACTTTTTCGGAAAGCCCCTGGATTTCGAGGCGATAATCAGGCGGGCTTCAGAACTTCTGGCTTCGAGGGCCAGGTAGGTGAAGCCGCTCGGGACCTTCCTGGACGGCCGGCTCATCGTCGCCGTGGGCGATATCACTCTTTTCGATGGGAATGCCATCGTCAACGCGGCCAATTCGGGCCTCCTGGGGGGAGGCGGCGTGGATGGAGCCATCCACCGCGCGGGAGGCCCGTCCATACTCGCCGAGTGCCGCGCCCTCCGCGCCGGCCCGCTCAAGTCCGGCCTGCCCGCCGGCGAGGCCGTGGCTACAGGGGCGGGAGCCTTGCGGGCAGGCCGCGTCATCCACACGGTGGGACCGGTCTGGCATGGCGGAGGTCGCGGCGAAGCCGCAGTCCTCGCGTCCTGCTACCGCCGCTGCCTGGAAATCGCGGCGGCGGAAAATCTCGCTCTCATCGCTTTCCCGGCGATTTCCACCGGTGTCTACGGCTACCCGAAGGATAGCGCCGCTTTAACGAGCTACGCGGCGATCGCCGATTTCCTCTCGAGCAACGGCCTTCCTCGCAGGGTCTGGCTGGTATTCTATTCCGAGGCCGACGCTAATACTTTCGTCGCTGCGGCGCGGCCCAGGAAATAATAACGGGCAACGACGCATCATAAAATATGAATTTTGCAGCCTGAACGCCGCCGATTTCCAGATTTAAGGAGCGAACCATGAAACGCCACATCCTCGTTATCGCCATCGCGATCTGTCTGGCCATAGCCATGCCCGCGGCCGCGGGCTCGCTCTTCTTCACCGTCCTGCGTCCTTTCGTGCTGTATGACTCCACGCTGCCCGCCGATGTCGCCATGCCCAGCGCGGAGCTCTACGTGGACTACTATAAAACACCTGCCCTTCTCAACTTCGGATGGGAAATGACAAACAAGAACGTGGATATCGCGATCCGTTTCGATTTCCGCTACGATTTTTGGGCATATATCACGTCTAATGCCCACACCAACATTCCCTTCGTCGAAAACGGCGCCAATCCCATCCTCGATTTCAATTACCCCACCGTGGGCTACGCTTCCTGGGGGAACGACAAGGCTCTCGCTTCATTCGGTCGCCGTCAGCTCAAATGGGGTCCGGGCACCTACGATATCGCCCTTTCCGACGCGGCCCCCTACTTTGACAATCTCTGGGCGCAGTACAAGGCCAAGGCCAGCTACGGGACATGGTGGGCAAATTTCGTCGCCATCTCCATGGATCGCGCCGCGGCCAATGGTGGCAACTATTACTATCTCTACGAAAGCGCGCCTTCTTTGAACGCCGCTGAGCAGAAAACCGTCCTCGCCCATAGGATCGGCTTCGAAAACGACTTTCTGCGGGTGGGCTTTGGCGAACTCAACGTCGTCTACGGCGTGACCCCCGACCTTCAGGATATCGGACCTTTCCTTATTTACCACCACCTCTACCAAGACGCCAATTCGAACGTCCTCATGACCTTGAGCGCCGAAACGAAGGTGGGACCGGTGCGGGCATTCGGCGAATTCGTCATGGACGATCTCACGCTCGGCTTCGAGAACTCCACCGATAAGCCGACGTCGATGGGCTGGTTCCTGGGCGCCGAGATCGGCCTTTTCGGCAAGGAGACGTACGTTTCGGAAAGAATCGCGGAAGCGGATTACGCCTTAAAAGAAGCCACGTTTGCCGAACCTCGGGGGCTCACCCTTGGCTTCGAGCATTACAGGACGACGACCTATCTCTATAACCGTTCGGAGGACGCGGGAAAATTCACCGTCCCCGACCATCGCTTCACCATGGGCAATGGGTACGTTGATGATCCGGCCGCCTACTTTATCGGATTCCTGTATGGACCCAATACCTCGCTGGACATGTTGACGCTCCGGCACGAATCCAAAAACGCCAAGGCTTCGCTATTTCTCAAGCGGCTCAGGCAGGGCTCCTACGGCATCCTGGACGATTATATCTCAGGCTCGAACACCCTGGACTGGTACGCGCTCACCGAGCCAATCGCCCAAACATGGATCGTGGAGTTTGCCGGCGACTACTCGTTTTCGGAGCGCCTGCGAATCGAAACCCAGGCTTCGGCGGCCTTCGGCGACGAGCCCGGCATCAGGCTGGGCGCCGGCGTCTCCTGGAGGCTGGACGCGCGCTGAGCGGCGAAGCAAAGAGGCTCCAGGCTCCCGCCATATGCGACAAACGCGGCAAGCACGGCCGGATCGAAATGCTCCGGCCTGGTTCGGCCATCCCCTCGCGTAATTATCTCGAATGCTCTCTCGTGGCTCATCGCCGGTTTGTATGCCCTCACGTTCCTGAGCGCGTCGTACTGGTCGGCGACGGCGGTAATACGCGCCTCCAGCGGAATTTCCTCGCCCTTCAACCCACAGGGGTATCCGCTTCCATCCCATCTCTCGTGATGGGAACTGGCTATCCTGTTCGCCATGCGGAGTCTTTCATGCGCGCCGATTATCTTAGCTCCGTATAGTGTGTGCATTTTCATTATTTCAAATTCTTCGACCGAAAGGCTTCCCCGTTTCTTCAGTATTTCCCTGGGTATCTGGATCTTCCCGACATCGTGCAGCTGCGCCTGCATCCCGATGCTTTCAACGAAACCCGCATCCATCCCCATGGCCTCCGCCAGAAATGAAGCGTATTTCCCCACCCGCAAGATATGCTCGCCCGTGTCATCATCATTGGCCTCCGCCACACGGGCCAATGTAAACACGATATAATCGAAGGCTTTTCCCGTTTCCTGCATCTCGGAGGCGATGGAGCGGAGAAACATGATCTGCATCGCGATAGCCTTCAACACGATAGCATCCTGGTCGTCGACCGGCTTCTTGAGACCGTAGGAAACTAGACATAGCCCGCCTCCTGCCCTACAAATCAAGTTGCCCAAATGGATTCCCTCCTTCGCGAAGGTCGACGATGCCAAGGCTGCTTCGGAGGATGAACTTAGCCCGTCGTTCATATACAGGACCCTTGGTTGTCCATCTAAAAGGAATGAAAATTCTTCAGCCCGAAATCTTTCACCCGTCTCGACGGCTCCGGGGCCGGTCATATCGTAGTGTATCCAGCCCGTTTCCGTCGTACCTACCAGCATCCCTTGGGTCCCGCGCTTCCATCCGACGCTCGCGCCCTTTATCAGCGCATCTATTTCCGAGAAAAAATTTAATCGGCCCGTCGTCGATGAGCCTGAGGCCCTATTGCCCCTTTCCGCCAGCCCCGCGAGCATGCCGAACAGGGAAACAAGCTTCGAATTCTGCTCTTTTATTTCGATGAGTTTCCTTATCCTCGCCAGAACCTCCAAGGATCCGAAAGGCTTGGTGACGAAATCTTCGGCTCCCGCCTCAATGCTCCTTATTTTTTCTTCCCTTGAGGACAATGCGGTGATCATGATGACCGGAAGGTTGGATGTGTCCGGGGAAGCTTTTATGCGGCGGCACACTTCATACCCATCGATGCTGGGCATCATGACGTCGAGGAGGACGAGATCGATTTCTTCATGTTTGAGGATAGAGAGTGCCTGGTCCCCGTCGGCCGCGCAGATGACTTCATATCCGGATGACTCGAGAATCGCCTCGAGGAGTTCCAGATTCAACGGTTCGTCATCCACACACAGAATTTTCGCCCTAGCCGTCGTTGCTGTGTCGTGGCGATTTCGGAAATCACTGCCTTCTTCTGGAATTGTCCGCTGCATGGGTTATTTTTTCCCGATGAACTGACTGATTTCTTGCGCGAAGGTGTGTGTACTGATGGGTTTCCCGATAAACCCGGTATTGGAAATGGTTTTTATCTCCTCCTTGCCGTCGGGCATCACGGAGGCGGTCACAAATATAATGGGAATCGTCCGGGTCTCTTCGTATCCGCGCAGCAGCAAGGCGGCTTCAGAACCGCGGATATCCGGAAGGCGAACGTCCATGATGATGACATCCGGCCTTTCCTTCCTTGCTAAAGCGATTCCGCTGCTGGCGTCTTTCGCCTCGAACACCTCGAAGCCGGCGATTTCCAGGAGATCCTTTTCCAGAAGCAGATTGTTGTCGTTGTCGTCGACGACCAATGCTTTTAATTTCATATCAAGCCACCTTGGCGGAAATAATAGGCAAGGAAAAGTGAATCAGCGTACCTTTGTCCAAGCCTTCCGAGGTCGCGGACAATTCTCCGCCGTGCAGTTCGACCATCTTTTTGGAGAGCGGCAACCCCAGCCCTGTGCCCTCGGTCACCCGAGAATAAGGGGTATCCACGCGGAAAAACCCTTCAAATATTTTCCCCATGTTTTCGGGGGCAATGCCTATGCCGGTATCCCAGACATCGATCTCGATAGCGGGGCCAGCTTTTTTCGCTCGCATGCCGATCACTCCCCCCTCGGGCGTGAACTTCACCGCGTTCGAAAGCAGGTTGTAGATGATCTCTTTTACCTTCAGTTCATCGGCTTCAATATCCGGCAGGTCCTCCGGTATCTCCAGGACCATCTGAAGATTCTTTTTTCTCACCATGTCCGCCACAAGCAGGGAAATCTCGTTCAACAGGCTTTTTGTGGGCAAGATGGACAATGCGAGCTTCATCTTCCCGGCTTCGACTTTCGCCATATCGAGAATCTGATTTATGAGAAGGAGAAGATGTTTCCCGCTTACCAGGACGTTGTTGACATATTTCTTCTGTTTTTCGTTGAGCGTCCCGAATATCTCGTCATACAGCACTTCAGAGAAACCGTTTATCGAATTGAGGGGTGTCCTGAGTTCATGCGACATGTTCGCCAGGAACTCGGATTTCGCCCGGGCGGTCCGCTTCAGCTCGGTCGTCAACTCCTCCAGTTCCTCATGGGCCTTTTCAAGCCCTTTTTCAACTTTCCTTCGCTCGGTGATGTCCTCGATTGCCAGAAGGATTATCTTTTCCTTCCCCGACATTCTCTGGATCTGCCGAGCGTTCAGCAGCATGACTCGTCTCCCGATATCCGCGAAGTCGTGCTCAACTTCATAGTTTCCGAAAGTCGCCTTCTGGGGGAGGATGTTTTCGAGCAGTTCCCGCAGTTTCGGGATATCCCACTGCTTGTTGCCCAGATCGTAGATGAGCTGGCCCACGGTCTCCTCGGGCTTAACCTTGAAGACTTCGTAGAATGAACGGCTGGCCGATACAACCCGTAAATCCTGATCGAGGGATATAAGGGGTTCGCGCACCGTGTTGATGATGCTTTCGGAGTACTCGCGGGCAACATCAGCCGTTCGCTTCACAAATTCCAGTTCTTTGTTGGCTTTGCTCAAGCCAATTTCCGTTTCCCTGTGCTCCGTTACATTGCGAAAGACCATCACGGCACCGATCAGCGCGCTCTCGCGATTTTGAATCGGCGCGCAGTTGTCGGCGATACTGTATTCCTGGCCTGTACGCGAGATTAAAATAGTGTGGTTTGCCATTCCTTGTATCGTGCCGTTGGCCAAAGTATCGGCTATCGGCATTTTGATGGGTTGGCGTGTTTCCTCGTTGATGATGCGGAAGATCTCTTCCATAGGGCGGCCATTTGCTTCCGCCAACGTCCATCCGGTTAGCTTTTCGGCGAGCGGATTCAGAAGTGTCACGCATCCACCCGAATCGGTGGCAAGAACCGCATCGCCGATGGAGTTGAGCGTGGCGGTGAGCTTCCCCTCGCTGGCTTGCAAGGTCACATTGGCATGCCGCAGCTGATTGTTCAGATCCTCCTGGATCTCCAGCAGATGCAGTGTTTCGGCATGAACCAGGTTCTTCAGCTGATTCTTAGTTTCTTTATAGATGAATCTCATGAATAAGAACGCATATAAAAGAGAAAATAGATTAAGGGTTATGATGGTTATGAGCAGATACCCCATGTTCGATTGAAATTTTTCGTCATGCTGTGCTAACACGTCTTGTTCTTTCCGGATAAAGCCGTTCATTTCGGTACGGATCGAATCCATCAGCGATTTACCCTGGCTGCCCCGTATATTCGCCAGCGCAGCGGACAGGTCGTTGTTGCGGCGCAACTGGATATTGAGCGACAATTCCGCCAGCTTGGCTTCTATCATCGGCGCAAGCGTATCCAGATATTCGTAGGCAGGGGCGGTCAATGGAGTTCTGCGCAGTTCCGCTAGGTGAGCGGTGACGCCGTCGCGCACTCCCAAGAACGGTTCCAGAAAGGTCTCGTCACCGGTTAGAAGATAACCGCGCTCGCCGGTTTCAGCGTCTATGAGCAAAGACATAAGCGTATTCGCGTTGTCCAGTACGTCGGTGGCATGTTTCCTGCCATCCGCTTCTTCTCTTATTTTGCTGAAAGCCCACAGCGAAATCAGCACCATCACGAATACCACCAGCGCCATTCCCGCGAGAAATGCGAAATTCTTTCGGGCAATTTTCATATGATGCTGGTTCTCCCTCTATGGAAAGTCTCCCGCTGCCGTTATGCCAGCGGCCGGGGTTATCGTTCGAACGCCTCCGCTGATCGCCCATGACAATACAAAAGATCGGAATTGGGCAGGGAATAGTCTGTATGCCAGCGCACATAGTCAATGAATCTTTCATATGTGCTCTATCGAACAGATAAATTCCTGGCGTCGTCGTATGCTGAATTTCATTGAGCGGGGAATATGTAGGCCCGTATCCTGCCGGTTTAAGGCATTTATACGTGACGGCATTGTAGCCTGCAGACGATCTGGAACAGATTTCCAGAAAGGAGCTAGAAATGGCGAAGAAGTTGAAGGTCGCATTACTCGCGATCGCGGTGATTAGTCTCATTATAGGTCTCACGGCTTGCGCCGGGGCGCCAGCTCCTGTTGACAAGTCGAAAGCGGAGCTGGTTACGTACGTACCGGAAACCAAGGTTAAAAAAGCATATCAGGTGCTCAACGACGGGATGTATGTGTTGGAAGGCGTCGTCAGGACGGAAGACGGACAGCTGGCCGACTGCGACATCGAAGAGATAAATACGATGCTGGTCTGGGGAAATTTCGCATCGAACAAGATCACCAAGGATGAGATGGCGAAGCTGGGAGAAGACAACATGTTTACGGCCTTGTTTAAAGGACATGGAACTGCCGTGCCTACTCAATTCGCCAAATATGTCCAAGTAGGGGATATAGTCTTCACCGCAAGCGCCGACGCTAATGGGCAGATCATCTATACATCCGATACGACCGGTGAAGTAGTTTCATATTTTACGAAGAGCGAAGACAACATAGCCTTGTTTTTCAAGGAGATGCGTTTCGGGAATTACTGGCTGCTGAAAAAAGTTGACAAGGGTTACGAAAAATTCGAAATCGCTTCTTTCTTCCAGGATATCCCAGGCGCCACTCTCGAAAAGAGCAAAAGCCAGAACAAAAAATATTGCAAGCACTGGGACAACTGGGTTCCCAACATCTACAAAATCGAAACCTTCTTCAAGACAAATGGCTTTATCTCCGGGAACTTCAAACAGGGCTCCGACGGAACGTGGGCTGTCGCGGATGTCGTCACCGGAGCTACAATAGCTGAGTTCGAAGGATATGCCGGAATCCTGTACAAGGCGAACAGCAAATAAAAACCGATTTATCATGTATCAGTGATTTGGATATACGAAGCAAGACGGGCTGCCGACGATAGTGATCGTTTAGCAGCCCGTTTTTGTATCCGAAGCGTATGGTTGGTGCCACACAAACCTCGTCGGTTTTACGCCTGCCTATAAGGGAAAAAACGAGAAGTGAAAATACCTTGACGACGGCCGCCCTCGACCGGTATAGTGACCTGTAAAAATCGCGTCGAGAGAAGCGACGCAGGTCCAATCGCGACCGTCGTATACCGGTATTACCCGAGCTTCCCAAGCTCGAGAAGCGGGTTCGACTCCCGTCGGTCGCTCTACGATAACGTCATTTTACGTTCGGTTTGGCGCTTCCGCCGGTTTTTTGATGGCTTCGCCGCCGCGCGCGTGGTAGAATCCCATGCGGAAACCCCCATGGAAAAAATGTCAGCGCGGAAAGCATCCGCCCGCCCACTTCTCTTCGCCGCCATACTATTCGCGCTCGTCGCGCAGTCCTGCGGGAACCTGTTCCCGCCTCCATCGCCTTACGACGAGAATCCGGACGAGGCCGAGCGCCTGACCATACTGGCCGACATACATCTGCCCTATAAGGCTTCGAAGCTCGAAAACGCCGCCGAGGGCGAGGCGCGGACCGCCGCCAAGCTGGCCATGCGCGATGATATCAACGCCTGGACCGATACGAGTCGCGTCATCCTGACCGGAGACATGGTCGGCGAGCGGGGATGCCCGGATGAGTATGCCATCGCGCTTTCCTATATTTCGGGCTTGAGCGGCCAGGTCCGCCCCATCGCTGGCAATCACGAGTACACCTATTCCGACGAGTTCGGCCCGACGGGGAGCCTCGTCCTCTGCGAGGCGGACGAGAGGGCGCGGAAACTGGAATATTTCAAGACCGCTATGGGATTGGAGTCCCTCCAGCGCGAAGAGGAGCTGGGCGGCTACGAACTGATCTACCTTTCCTCCGATTCGCTCGACACGAGCCGCCGGGTCGGGATCTCGCCGGAGTCCCTCGCATGGCTCGACGATTGCCTATCCGCGCACGCGTCGCTTCCGACGATTATTTTCTTCCACGCGCCGCTCAAGGGAACGCTGAACGTCAAGGGCAAGCCGGCTTCCGGAAATAGCGTCGCCCAACCCACGGACGCGATCCACGAGATCCTCGGGCGCCATCCCCAGGCCTTCCTTTGGGTTTCGGGGCACACGCACACGAGGCCGAGCAACGCGTCCTTCGCGTCGCCAATCAACCTGTACGATGGCCGCGTCATGAACATCCACTGCCCCGATTCGGATCGTATCGATCCTTGCACGAACTCCTTGTGGCTCTATCCCGACCATGTCCTGATCAGAACCTACGATCATCGGCGAAGCGCCTGGCTCACGAGGCTGGACCGGCGCGTGGCGGCCTGGGGCCGTTAGTGTGCGGTAAGGTCAAATCCGTTATCGCCTTTATAGCCTTGCGCGAAGAATCATTGAACGTATACTTAAATTACTCGTTATGCAGAAAAAAAATTGGTTTTACGCTCACTTCAATTTTTAATCTTCAGTTTAATCTTCAGCACGATTCTTTCCATAGGCCGAACCGCGGTACTGCGTGAATCCATCCTTCTCATCGGCATTTTCGGAATGCTCATGCTTCTCGCTATTTCAATAATTGTCGCGCGCATCACCCAGGCGAACAGGGAGATGAAAGAGCAGCTGGTCAAGGATGCGACCTTCGATGAGCTAACGGGCGCCTATAATCGGAAAGCAGGCTACCTGCTTGTAAAAACATGCATCGAGAACGCCAGAAGAACGAAGGAAACATCGATGTTGTGCTTTATCGATGCCAACAACCTCAAACTCATCAACGACAGCTTCGGCCATGAACTCGGCGATCGATTTCTTGTCGGCGTCATCGAGTCGCTGAAGGAAACGATCAGGTGTACCGACAGGATCATTCGTTATGGGGGTGACGAGTTTATCGCTCTATTGCAGAAATGCGATGAAGAAAAAGCCGCCGAACTTCTGGAAAAGGCCAATGTTACCCTATGAGGCGGATGCCTTGATACGTCAAGCCGACGCGTTGAGAGGGAGAGTCTCAATGGTCGAGGAAGGGACTCTGGTTGAGCACCAGCCAGTACAGGCCCAATTGCCGCGCCGCGTCGAGGAACTGCTCGAAGTCCACAGGCTTTCTTATGTAACTGTTGGCCCCGAGACCATAACTTTCGAGGATATCGTTCTCCTCGGCTGAGGAAGTGAGGACGACCACGGGCAGGAACCTAGTGTTCGGGTCGGCGCGTATGGCGCGCAAGACCTCCAGCCCGCTGACCTTGGGAAGATGGAGATCCAGAAGGACAACCTGGGGCAGCTCCTTGACGGTCATTCCGGCATACCTGCCTGTCGAAGTCAAATATTCCAGGGCCTCAGCCCCGTCCCGCGTGACGACAACCTCATTGGCAATGAGACTCTTCCTGAAAGCCCTCAGGGTCAGGTCGACATCGTCTGGATTATCTTCTACCAGAAGGATAATTTTCTTTTTCATGACTGTTCCTCCAATGATGGCGTCGTTGCGTGTGGGTTAGGAATAGTAAAGCAGAAGGTCGCTCCACGATCGATTTCGCCTGTAGCCCAGACTTCCCCGTCATGGCGATGGATAGCCCTCTGGACTGTTGCGAGGCCTATACCAGTGCCGGGGTACTCATGTTGGCCATGAAGCCGCTGGAAAGCCTTGAAAAGCTTCGCCTGATACTTGGGATCAAATCCTGCCCCATCGTCCCGTACGAAGAAGGCGGAACCATGTTCCGGATCCTGCAGCGTCCCCACCGTGATATGGGCTCGTTCGCGCTTCGCGGTGAACTTCCAGGAATTCTTCAACAGATTGTCCAGGACGATGCGCATCATCCGGGAGTCGGCAATCGCCCTCATGCCCGGCTCGACGCTCCACTGAACGTCGCGTTCCGGTGCTTCACTGGCCAATTCCTGGCATATTTCGAGAGCGATCGCGCTCAAGTCCGTGTCCTTCGATTGCAATGGGCTGCGCGTGAGATTCGAAAGCTGCAGCATGGCCTCGATGAGCTGTCCCATATGCTGGGCCGCGTTCCTCGCGCGATCCAGATACCTGAGCCCTTCCTCTGGCACAAGGGTTCCGAAATCGTCCAGGAAGGCATGAATGAATCCGTCGACACTGCGCAACGGAGCCCTGAGATCGTGGGAGACAGAGTAGCTGAAGGCCTCGAGCTCGGCGTTGGCCGCCACAAGTTCGGAAGTACGGTGCTGCACACGCAGCTCAAGACCCGCGTTGAGTTCCTTGACCGCGGCTTCGAGCCTTGCCCTTTCGGTGATGTCAATGGCATAGATGCGCAGGGTGTCCTTGCCTGACGCGTTCAGGTTCAGAAGGAATATGGCCTCTCCCAGCCGGATTTCCCTCGCAATGGATTCGGTGGAACAGCGAGACCACAGTGCGGATAAATCTTCGGGCGTGCCTGGCAGATACTGGCGGATATCGGGCTCCAGGCCGAGACTGATAAGGGCTTCGGTCGACGCCTCGTTGGCATAGCGCACTTCCCCGTCGATTCCCAACTCTATGACGGGATTCGAATTCATGGTGGGGAAGGATGCTAGGTAGGCGATTTCCCGCTGCAGCTCCTTGCGCTCGGTGATATCCTGTATCGTACCACGAATCTCTTTCAGGCCTCCCGCCTCGTCAGTGACGTTCTTGCCATTCAAGGCCACCGTACGCCTTGACCCATCAGGGCGCACGATGGAGTAATCGATGCCGAATTCCCCCTGCAGGCCGACCATGGCTGCCCTCATGGCCGTCAGGACGCGCTGCCTGTCTTCGGCATGGATCCGCTGCAGGTAGGCGTCATGGGATATCGCCTCACCCGGCGGTATGCCATGAATGGCATAGACCTCGTCTGACCAGAGAAAGTCGCGGGTTTTCACGTCCATGCTCCAGTAGCCAATGTGGGCTATGGACTGCGCTTCCTTCAGGTTGGCCTCGGATATCCGGAGCGCTTGTTCGATTCGCATGCGAAGGGATATATCGACATCGAGGCTTTCGGAGAGCCTGCGGTTAACCATCACGAAGAGCGAGAAGGTCAAAGCCATGGAGAGCATCTGATAGACGAGGACCACCGTGGCGTCGAACCATCCGGAGCCCAGAAAGTCGTTTCCCGGCAAGGCAAAGAGAATCTGGAAAACCCGGACGACGCTAGCGAGCCCGAACAGGCCGAAGATTATGCCGGCCTGCCAGCCATTCTTCCGGAGGCGCCGTTCCGCCTTATGCAGCAGCAGCCAGGAGCATTGGGCGCTCACAAAGAGGAGGGCAAGGGATATATTGAGGTTTCTCGCCGCCAGTACCGGCTTCAAGAGGGCGAACCAGATCTCTGCGGCCGTGAATGCCGCCAGCATGGCCCAGTTGTGCCAGTGCCTTCCCTTCACCCCCAGGAAGCGTTCCAGACCGACAAGGAGGAGAATCGCCCCGACAACGTTGACGCTGTTACCCGCGACTATCGACAGGATGTTCGGTATAAATCCCCTGAGGGCAATAAGGAGGATGGAGGCTGTCTGCAAGGCAAAACCAGCGGCCCACAGGGAGAGCCCCGGAAATTTCCCGCGATCGTGAAACCACAGCGAAGCGAGAACGATGACACAGACAATATCGCTGAGGACAAAGCCGATCAGAATTGTGCGGATATCCAGGAAATTCAACCAGCCCTCCTTGATCTATCCAGCGTCGATCCCTGCTTGCGAAAAGTGTAGATCATTTTCCCCAGCATTGGAACAATGCCGCGTCAAGCAGAAAAGTATTTCCTGTCAATCCTGGCAATCCTGTGATCGTATTAGCATTTTATCCATCATACTAAGATGTGGAGGAATGAGCGCATATGGAAGTTTTCCCGCGGGAATGAGACAGGGCCGTTCGCATGGAAATACACTCACTCACCTACGACGAATTTCTTGTCTTCAACAAGCTTCAAGCGAGCGACATCCCCCTCAAAGGCCTTCTGCGAAATGGAGGGTTACCCTTCCTCGCCAACCTGCCGCAGGACGATGTCGTAGCGAGGGAATATCTTGCAGTCGTGCTCGATTATCTTGACTACCTCACCAGGTCCTTCGCGGTGATCCGATGCCCAACCATGGATATCATCGGCAAAATTGTAGAGAATGCAGGCTTCGGCGGCGGCGCTGAAACATTCATCAAGGTCTCTTTCACCCAGCGGACAAGCCGGCAAGGTAGTTCAGCGCGAACCCGGCGAGAAGCGCGGCGCCGCGGGCAAGCTGGTCGTCGCCCGCGTTGAAATGGGGCGAGTGATGTGGCTTGTCGGTTCCCTTGGCGGGATCGTTGATGCCCAGCATGCCGAACACCGCGGGTATTTTTTCGCCGTAGTAGCTGAAATCCTCCGAGCCCATGGCGATGGGGATTTCTTTCGTGTTTTCCTTACCCAGCAGATCGGTGGCCGTGCGCAGCATCAAATCCGTCAACGCGGGATCATTCACCGTCACCCCATAAATCTGCGTGTAGGTGAGGGTGGATGCGCATCGAAGGGCATCCGAGACGCCTTTGATGACTCTCGCCATGCGCGATTCCATCTCGGAGCGCGTGGTCCGGTCGGTCGTCCTGACGTTGCCGGTGATGAGCGCCGTATCGGGTATGATATTGGGCGCGCTTCCCGTTTCTATCTTGCCCACGCTCAGCACGACGCTTTCCAGGGGATTGATCTCCCGGCTCACGATCGTCTGGAGCATGGAAATGATGTAACTCGCGGCTATCGTGGGGTCGATGGCCTTGTGGGGCATGGCCCCATGGCCTCCCTGACCTTGGATCGAGACTTCCCAAATGTCGGCGGAAGCCATTATCGGACCATTTTTTATGGCCAGGACACCGGCCGGGTGCTCGGACATCACGTGCAGCCCGGCGATCGCGCTCACCCCTTCCAGGACTCCTTCCTCGATGAGTTTTGGAGCGCCGGAGTTCCGCCCCGTTTCCTCGGCGGGCTGAAAAATAAGGCGGACGCGACCGGAGAAGCAATCCTTCATGGCCATCAGTATCCGCGCGGCCCCGATCAATATCGCGGCGTGGGCATCGTGCCCGCAGGCGTGCATCACGCCTCCGACAGTGGACGCGTAAGGGACATCGTTCGCCTCGACTATCGGCAAGGCATCGATATCGGCCCTGAGCGCGACACAGGGGCCTTCCCCGACGCCCGCTATTTCGGCGATCACGCCGGATCCCGTACCGGCAAAACCTCTCTTGATGTTTTCGCAGCCGAGTTCCCTCAGCAGCGATTCTATTTTCTTGGAGGTTTCGATCTCCTTCCACCCGAGCTCGGGACGAGCGTGTATCTCATGCCTCAAGGCGATCAGGTCTTTCTCGATTCCCCTGGATAGGTCAAGTATTCTTTCTGAATTCATTCGGTGCGTCCTTCTCGATCAGAACATTTTCACGATAAAGCCAGCCAGTATCACCGAAGCTACGGTCACCGTGGTAAATCCCGCGATAAGCATTTTGGGCAGAATGCGCTTCAGGAGAAACTGCTTCTCGCTTTCATTTTGGGAGAGCGAGGCCGCGACTTCCTGGGAAATGATATAGGTTCCGGGGAACCCGAAAAGACAGGTGGAGCCGATGGCAAGGCTCAGTTCCCAAGAATATCCCAGGAGCTTGCTGAAGAGCAGGGCAACGGCGATCATACCGATCAGGGAAATCACGAAGGCGAGAAGCATGGGAAGCAATAGAGACACGACGAGCTCCGGCGTGGCTTTGGAAAGGCTTATGAATATAGGGACGAGGAGGAAAAACATGGCGAGTCCGGCGGAATTGGCCTTGTCCAGTACCTTGAATTCGATGAAGCCTATCTCATACGCGATGATGCCGAAAAAGAGGGCGACGATATAGGGATGAATGACGTTCCCTATGAGGCCGGCGGCGCCCACGGCCAGCCACGCGACCAAGAGCGTCTTGGCGAGGAGGATAAAGGGCGTCTGCAGACCCTTGGGCAGCGGCGGAATCAGCCGCCAGGACGGAACCTCCGGATCGGAAGCATTCTTGGCTGAGTCTTTTTCCGCCAATCCTCCCGACCTGAAACCGGCGATAAGCCTTTTCCCTTCTCGTTTGAGGCAAAACGACGCGATCGGCAGGCCTATGAAGCTTTGGAGGACCAGGAGAAGCGTGGCGAACACCATGAGCGTCTCCTGCCCCTTGGCTTTCGCCGCTTCGCTGACGATGAGCGTCGCGACGACGCCGCCTGAAATTGGCCCGATGGCGGTAAGAGCCCGTTCCTGCCCGATGAGAGGAGTTCCGATGAAATAAAGCGTGACGGAAAGGGCGATGAGGGCCGAGATGGCCACGAGCACGGTTCTCCACTCATCCTTCAGGTCTTTGATCTTCATCAGGCTACCCATATAGACCATGAGCATCGAGATGAGGGCCATCGCCACGGGAGCTATCTTGGAATCATCGAAGAGCGTCTTGGGGATGCCGACCCAGAAACCGACCAAAAAAAGAAGGCCCGAGGCGAACATCATGGAAAAGAGGGCTTTCGTCTTGTGCGAAACATAGTCCCCGATCGCGTAGATGACGGCGATGATCAGGATAGCGGTAAGCGCTGGCATAAGAACCTCCCGTAGACCGTTGCGATAAAATCACGCTGCACGGAAAATGGATCCAACCAATCCTATGTTTCTATGCATCGGTACATTCAAACCTAGGCGGTTCGCGATGTCAAGCTGAATTTTTCGATCTTTCGATAAAAATTGTCAGTATTTATGCCGCAAAAGCACCTACCGCCCTCGTCGACGAATTCCATATTGGCAGCGTACCATACTGCGGTTATAGTAGCCTCAAGAGGAATACGCATGAAAGCCGCCATTTTCGACCAATTCCGCGCTCCGATCGCCATCGCCGAAGTGCCCGACCCCCAGGTTCCCGAGGACGGCGTCGTCCTGGCCGTGGACGCCACAGGCATCTGCAGGAGCGACTGGCACGGCTGGCAGGGCCACGACACGGACATCAGGTTGCCCCACGTTCCGGGACACGAGCTCGCGGGCACCATCGTCGAGGTGGGCAAGGGCATCAAGAACTGGAAGCGCGGCGAGCGGGTCACCATGCCCTTCGTGGCAGGCTGCGGGCACTGCGCCCCCTGCCAGTCAGGCAACCAGCAGGTCTGCGACCACCAGTTCCAGCCCGGCTTCACGCATTGGGGATCCTTCGCCCAGTTCGTCGCCATCCACTACGCGGACATGAACCTCGTCCGCCTCCCGGACAGCATGGATTCGGTGTCCGCGGCGAGCCTCGGTTGCCGTTTCGCCACCGCCTTCAGGGCCCTGGAAGCCCAGGCCAGGGTGCGCGCGGGCGACTGGGTCGCCATCCACGGCTGCGGCGGCGTCGGCCTCTCCGCCGTCATGATCGCCAAGGCCATGGGCGCCAGAGTCGTCGCGGTGGACATCCAGGAGGACAAGCTGGACATGGCGAGGCAGCTCGGCGCCGACGTGGCCATCGACAGTCGCGCCACCCCTGACATCGTCGGCGCCATCAAGGACGCCACAGGCGGCGGCGCCCAGGTTTCCATGGACGCCCTCGGCAGCCTCAGCACCTGCTTCAACTCGGTGGCCTGCCTCGCCAAACGGGGGCGGCACGTGCAGGTAGGCCTCATGCTGGGCGACCAGCACCATCCCGCGATCCCCATGGATCTCGTCGTCGCCCGGGAACTCGAAATCTACGGAAGCCACGGCATCCAGGCCCACCGCTACGACGTCCTCCTTGGCATGGTCGCCTCAGGCACCCTCCGCCCCGAACTCCTCGTCACCGACCGCTACACCCTGGCCGAAGGCATCGACTTCCTCCAGAAGATGGATCAGTTCCCGGGCATGGGGATCAGGGTGATCGACAGGATATAGGTAAAGACTGGAATTCATATGGTATCGCGGTTTTTCAAGAACCAAAAAGGAGTCCATTCCCGATTGGTCTTGACTTTTCGGGAATACGCTCCATAATAGTCATATGGAACGAAGCATCGCGCCATTTATCCTAAAAGATCTGCAAAAGAAAATCGTACTCGTTTCGGGACCTCGCCAGGTCGGTAAAACCACGTTGGCCAAGAACCTCATGAAAGAGTATGACTACTTCAATTTTGACAACAGCGAACATCGTCTCGCGCTGAACGAGAAAAGCTGGGACAGGCGAAAACCCCTGGTGATTTTTGACGAGCTTCACAAGATGCCGGAATGGAAGACGTATCTCAAGGGGATTTTTGACGTTGAAGGAACAAAGCCCGCTCTCCTGGTGACAGGAAGCGCAAAACTTGACGCGTTCAAAAAGCTTGGGGATTCCCTTGCTGGTCGCTTTTTTTCCTATCGCCTCCACCCCTTTGATGTCAAAGAGGCATCCTCGCTCATAGAACCGGAAGAAGCCTTGACTCGCTTGCTCAAAATGGGAGGTTTTCCCGAGCCATTTCTGGAGAATGATCCTGTTTTCTATGCTCGTTGGAAGAAGTCTCATATCGATGTCATTCTGCGACAGGATTTGTTCGACCTTGCGGCGATTCAGGATATTCTTTCCGTAGAGACCTTGATAGAAATGTTGCGAAGTCGAGTCGGATCGCCAATTTCATATGCGAATCTCGCTCAAGACCTGAAGAAAGATCCCAAGACGGTAAAATCGTATCTCGAGTTGCTGGAAAGTCTCTATATCATATTTCCTGTACGCCCATGGCATCGAAACATCGCTCGCTCAATTCTAAAGGAGCCGAAATATTATTTTTTCGATACCGCTATGGTAAAAGGCGATGACGGAAAAAAGCTTGAAAACGCTGTCGCCTGCGTCCTTAAAAAGCAGTTGCATTACATGGAAGACACGCGTGGTGTCTCCACTGAATTATGCTATCTTAAGACGAAAAACGGGAATGAATTGGATTTTGTTGTGTCGCAGGATGGCGAATTGACCCACGCTTATGAAATAAAGTTATCGGATTCATCACGTTCGCCATCGTTTTCCCATTTTGAGGCGACGCTCGTCAAAGCGCACAGGATACAGATCGTAATGAATTGCGAACGCGAGAAGACTTTCCCGGACGGTCTTGAAATCCGAAAGGCCGCCGCCTATCTGGCCACGATCGATGTGAGCAGATGAGAACGATGAAAGATTCCCTCTCACCGCGAAAGGCCGCCCGGAATGACGCCCAGGCGGCTTTCAGCATTTTTTGAAATTTTTATTTAATCAGCTTTATCACGTTTTCGGCCACGTACCACTTCGAGCCATTGAAAACCGCCACGCCCTCCGAATCCACCGCCTCGCCGTTCAGAGAGACGACGCTCTTGTTGCGGGGTATGCGCAGCGTTTTATCACCCTTGACGGCGACGAGTACGATGTTTTCCGGATCGGTCTTGTCCACCGAAACGGTGGCGCCCATCTTGGAGAACATCGAGACCGCGTCCTGGAAGAGGCGGGAGGTCGTCGCCTCGAGATCGACGTTCATCGTCGCGGCCATATAGGTCGCGATATCGGTGTTCCTCACCAGGCCGGAGAGTCTTTTGCCGAATGGATCGTAGCCGTACAGGACGACATCCTCGCCGGTATGTCCGTTGGTGGTGAAACCGATCTTCGCGCGGGCGGCGACCATGGGACCGATCGCGTAATTCAGGGAACCGGACTTCGCGGCGGCAAGCGCGGCGACCTCGGCGTCCGTCAGGTCGGAGATTCCCATGTAGGCGGCGACGACTTCCTTTATCGCCTCTTCCTTGGAACGATCGGCAGCCTTGGCCGCGAGCGTCGCCGCGAGCGCCGCCTCGAGCCCTTCGCCGGTGAGGCTCGCTTTCTTGAGCGGATTGATGAAAGTGGTCCAGGAGGTCTTGTCGTAGCCGGAACTGATCGAGCGATCCCCTATCGAGATGCCCGAATTGCCATGGTCGGTAGCGGCGATGACGACGGTGTTGCCGTCCTGTTTCGCGAAGTCGAGGGCCGCCTTCACCGCGTCGTCGAAGGCGATTATATCGGTGACGAGTGCGACAGGATCGTTCGCGTGCGCCGCCCAGTCGATCTTGGAGCCTTCCACCATGAGGAAGAATCCCTTCTTGTTCGTCGAGAGAATCTCGATGGCCTTGGCCGTCATTCTGGCGAGCGAGGGTTCGTTTCCCGGATCCCTGTCGATGTCGTAGGACATCGCGGTGGCCGTTGTGGTCTTGCCGAAGGTGCCGACAAGCCTGTCGCCCCTGAAGGCGCGCAGGTCGGAGGCGTTGTCCACGTAGCCATAGCCCCGCGACGCGAGAATGGCTTTCATGTCCTCTTTATCCTTTCTGGTTTCCGCGTTCAGGTACGGCGTTCCGCCGCCGAGGATGACATTGAGTCCGTTGTACACGATCTGTTCGGTCAGGTTGTCGTAATTGGAGCGGGAAGGGTCATGGGCGCTGAAATCGGCCGGCGTCGCGTGCATGAATTCGCTCGTGCTGATTATGCCGGTGGAGCGACCGCTCAGGCGCGCGGCCTCGAGGATTGTCGCCACCGGGCGCGATTCATCGGCCTCGGGAACCGCGACCCCGGGAAGCAGGTACAGCTTGCCTATGCTTGCCACGTTCCCTGTCTGGGAAGCCCAGCCGGTGGCGAAGGCCGATCCCGCGGGCGCGGAATCGGCGATGGTCCCATCTGAACTCCATGTGCTCACGAGACCGCAGGCTATCTCATCCAGGGCCAGCGGCGCTCCTTTATAGAACCTGGCCAGGGTAGTGCCCGCCACGCTCATGCCGTCCGGGATGAGCATTATCACGTTCTGGGCGAAAGCCCGCGTTCCCATGCCCAGAATCAGCATCGCCAAGACGACCCCGTTCTTCATGTTTCTTCTCATTTTCACTCCTTATCCCCGCAGGGGTTGGCTGAGAATAGCTTGTGAATGTTAAAGGTCCTTTTCGTTTCCATGAAAAATTGGTAAATACGACGACACGCAATCGAAGCGATGAGAAATCCCTATGGCCAGTTGGGCGTCGCGGTTCTGTATATGTTCCAGGATCCGGTAAACGCGTTGGAGTCCAGGGTTATGGCCGTCTGGGCCAATAGCCTGCCGTTGACAACCGCCCCTGTGTTCACTTCAATTAGGGTTTTGCACAGGATGATTCCCTTGAAATCCGATGTGGTTCCCAAGGTGGTCTGTCCAGCGACCTGCCAGAAAACGTTCTTGGCCACAGCTCCGCCGCTCAACGTTACCATGGCGCCATTTCCCACGGTGAGATCCTGCGCTATCTAGAATATCCAGACATCGTTGGCGCCACCGAAGAGCGTGCGTCCCGACGCGTCGGTATAGGCAGTTTCCATGTCGCCTATGGCCGTCGCCAGGTTGGCCGGCGTAGGAACCGCATAATCTGCGGCGTAGATGCTTCCCGTGACGAAGGGCGATGTCGAGAAGACGTTAGTCGCATCCATTGAGAGCGAGAAGCCTGTGATGTAAGTGGCGGCGGCCGGGCTTACGCCGATGTCACCGGTGATGGCCGTCGTTCCGGAGGTTCCGAGTTCGACAGGCGACGGACCGGCAGCTATATTGACCCCTGTCGTGAAGTTCCAAACGTATTCCGCTTCCATCGCGTTGCCGGCAAGATCCTTGACGGCGACCGTCATAGTCGCCGTATAGAGGGTGCTGCTCGCAAGTTCGCTTTCAGGAGCGAGGGTAGCCACGAGATCTTCATAGGAGACCGCAGATGGAATGGGGGTAAGACCCTGAGCCAAGGAGAATGATACGACATCCACGGTCGCGGCATCCATTGCCTCGCTGAATGTGGCTGTGATGTTCCTGTTCCGTGCCACATCAGTCGCGGCATAGGCAGGCAGGGACGAAACAACAGTAGGGGCCAGGACATCGTCGGTGGTTACAGGGTTAGCGCACCCGAAAACGAGCAAAGCCGCAAGAAAAATAGGTATAAAACAAAACTTTTTCATACAACGCACCTCCTGATCAGTGCCATCAATGAATCGTGTTGGCGCCGAGGGTGACAGTCGCTGTGTATTTTGTGCTTGCCGCAAGGTCAGCGTTCGGGTTGAAAGTCGCTACCTTGGCCGCGTAGCTCACGACGCCGGCTACGGGAGTGACTCCCTGGGCAAGAGTAAAGGTAAGATCAGTAATCGTCGCCGAATCCATATCTTCATCAAAGGTCGCCGTAACGCTGGCATTTCTCTCTACCGCGACCGCCGCATCGGCTGGACCCGTGGAGCCGATAGTGGGTGGAGTAAGGTCTTCTATGTCCATGGGTGTATTGCAGCCGAACATCGCAAAGGCTGCCAATAGCAGCCCGATCAAAACTAATTTTCTCACATTATGTATCTCCTTATAGTTACAAAATACGCCTCTTCCTAAAGTCGGCCTGTTTGCCAGCACGCATAGGACATCTTCGCGACTCTTCATATGTAAATAAAATATTTACGTTACTTTCGCATCATCTGTGGGCTGTCGCATAGACTGAGCCTAGCGGCGAGCCGTATGGTTACTTCCAGAAAAGGATTGATTCCAAGGAATCGTGCTCTGTCAGACCGCGATCCATCCGGGAACCGGGGTTAGCGCCAATGGCAGGCTTCTGTCGCAGACGGCCGTGACCATTGACGGCAGTACGGTGGATGAGCCCTCTATGCAATAGCCGAAATAACCCAACGACTGAGTACGCAAATAAAAGGCGGGACCGGGGCGAATGCCCCGGTCCCGCCTTTTATCTGCCGCGCGAGTGTCCTTAGTAAGGTTTATTGTCGCGCGAACTCGCGAACAAGTCCGCCACCCGAAGGCGTCAATGTCATGATAGAATTCCCGCTATTGAAGGAATAGATTTCGACCTGGTCCTCCGAAGATCCGGCCCATGTCACTGTCAGTGTGGTACTGTCGGAAACCCATGTGCCCGTGGTGACAACACCCACGCTCAAAACCGTCGTTGTCCCAAGGCTGGTACCATCAGCATTAAAGTCATAATTCGTGGTTACCCCCAATGTTGTGTTTTCCCATACCCCTACGATCGGGTTGAATATTGAAGTAAGTGTGCAGCCCGAAATTACAAGTACGACAACTAATGCGAAAACAATGCGTTTTTTCATAAAAATCCTCCGATTTTTACTTCTTTGACCTAAATAGACTATAGACACAACGAAGAACAACATCTGTGCGGCAGCGCACATACTGATCTATGTGTGCTGCCGCACAGACCTTCCCTATTCAAATGCCTATTCTTTGAACATAGCGAAGGGCATACGACCATGAAATTTACCGCCCCTCTTTATCAAGGAGAACTTCCATGAAAAAAATCGTAACATTAATGCTTCTATTGACGATCCTGTTCGTTTTTGGCTGCGCCAATCCAATCATCGACGGAGAGACTGTCGCGCCGACCGTCAGTTCAACGCAGCCTGCCAGCGACGCCACGGCCGTCGCCAGAAATACGACCCTTACAGTGACCTTCAGCGAGGAAATGGATCCAGTGACTCTCAACGCAACATCTTTCACCTTATCGGAAGGATCGAATACGGTAGGCGGATCGGTGAGCACAACAGGCACCATCACGAGCTTTAACCCAACATCAGACCTTGCGGCAAACACGCTCTACACGGCGACGGTTACCGTCGCGGCAACGGATCTGGCCGGCAATGCCTTGGCCGCGCAAAAGGTATGGAGCTTCACCACAGGCGGTACATCAGCCGCCGGTCCCGCGGTCGTCAATCTCGGAACGGCGCTGGATTTCGTCATTCTAGCCAAGTCAGGCATCGCTACGATTCCGACTTCCGCCATAACCGGTAATATCGGCGTAAGCCCGATAGACCAAACGGCCATCACAGGCTTCTCGCTTGTCATGGATGCTTCGGATACCTTTGCCACTTCATCCCAGATTACCGGAAGAGCCTACGCGGCAGACTATATTTCGCCCACTCCTTCCAAGATGACGACAGCCATCAGCGACATGGAAACCGCCTACACCGATGCCGCGGGACGCGCGACGCCAGACTTCATCGAACTCGGCAGCGGCCAGATCGGCGGGCTCACCCTCGTTCCTGGACTCTACAAATGGGGCACCAATGTCCTGATATCGACCGATGTCACCCTCTCGGGCAGCGCTAGCGATGTCTGGATCTTCCAGATTTCAGGCGGAATCACCCAGGCCTCAGGAATCACTGTCCACCTCGCGGGCGGCGCCCTTGCCAAAAATATTTTCTGGCAAACTTTTGGCCCAGTGGCTCTCGATACCACTGCACACTTTGAAGGCGTGATAATCTCATCCACCGAAATCACCCTGGCCACCGGGGCTTCCATCAATGGAAGGCTCCTCTCCCAGACCGCCGTCACGCTCGATTCGAGCACGGTTGTTCAGCCCGCGCTGTAAAAGATTATTTTTGAGTTGATGTATTAGTGCTAGAATAATTTGGGGCGCCTGCTGAGAATCAGCGGGCGCCCCTTTATTTGCCGGAAATCGGTAGTTGTTATATTGCGGTGATATCAGGCAGGAGACGGATGAACTCTTCCTTCACGACTTTATAGCATTCACATACTCGGGCTTCGAGCCCTGGCCTATCCAGAACGGTGAGGCATCCACGGCTGTAACTTATCAAGCCGGCATCCTGCAATTTTCCCGCGGCCTCGGTTACGCCTTCGCGTCGCACCCCAAGCATGTCCGCGATCAATTCCTGTGTCATGTTGAGAACATTTCCGGAGAGTCTGTCCATGCTCAGCAAAAGCCAACGGCACAGTTGCTGATCGATGCTGTGGTGCCTGTTGCAGATGGCGGTCTGGGCCATCTGGGAAAGCAATGCCATTATGTACCGCATGAAAAGATGCTGCATGGCCGGATCGCGGTCGAATTCCCGTTTCAACAGATCGCCGGGCAAGCGATAGGCGGTTCCTTCGCTCTGAACCAGCGCACGGCTCAGCATCGACGCTCCTCCCATGAACAGGGCCACACCCACGACACCTTCCCTGCCAACAACGGCGATTTCTGCGGTGGAACCGTTTTCTAGCACGTTCAGCAGCGACACGATCGCGGTGGTAGGGAAATAAATGTAATGAGATTTGCCGCCCGCCTCGCTGATAGTCTCTCCCAGGGCGAGCTGTACGCGTTCAAGGTGGGGCAGGACTCTTTGATACTCAAGCTCGGGAAGGGCCGCGAGCAGATGGTTTTGACGAGGATTGGGAGCGTAGGGCGGGCTCGATAAAATGGCCAAAAAACCCCTCCTTGCCATTTATTTCATTTATTGGACAATATTTTCGCAAGTCAGAGCAAAGATGTCAATATATAAAAAATAAGGACTCGTCGACAACGCTATGTGCGCTACCGCACAGATGGGCGCTCTTTTCGTCGATAGCCTCAACTGGATGAAGGAGGATGCTCTTGAACCAGCTCCTGCGTATTCTCATAATCGATGATTCGGAAGACGATGCCAACCTTATACAGCAAGCACTCCAAATCGGCGGCTATGATGCGATTTCCGAAATTGTCGATTCTTCAGAGGATATGCTTGTCGCCTTGCAGCATCAGAATTGGGATGTCATTACCTCGGACCACGGCATGCCCCGCTTCAGCGCTCCGGCGGCGCTGAAGATCGCTACGGGAACATGCCCTCTCGTGCCGTTCATTATCGTCTCAGGAGAAATCGACCTCAACCTAGCCGTCTCCCTCATGAGAAATGGCGCCAAAGACTATATAACCAAAACGGAGCTATCCCGATTGGTTCCGGTTATCGAGCGCGAACTTCACGAAGTGAAACTGCGCAAGGAAATCCAGAAGATTGAGAGCGCCTTGAAGCGCTCAGAAACCCGTTATCGACGGCTCTTCGAGACCGCCGAGGACGGGATATTGATACTCGATGCGGTGACGGGCCAGATCCTCGACGTGAATCCCTTCCTCATCAAGATACTGGGATATTCCAAAGACGACTTTCTTGGAAAGATGCTCTGGAACCTCGGTTTCTTTCACGACGAGGAAGAATCGAAAAAAGCTTTTGCCGAACTGCAGGAAAAAGGCTACATCCGTTACGAAAACCTTCCTCTGGAAACAAGCAGCGGGAAAAAGATTTCCGTCGAATTCGTCAGCAATACCTATATGGTCAACGACATGAAGGTTGCCCAATGCAACATACGCGACATATCCGAACATCTGAAAGACGAAAAGGAAATCAACAAACTCAATTCGGAATTGGAGCAGCGCGTACGAGAACGAACCCAGCAGCTCGAAGCCCTCAACAAGGAACTCGAAGCCTTCGGCTATTCCGTATCCCACGATCTGCGCGCCCCGCTACGGCGCATCATGACGTATACGACAGCCCTGAAGGAAGACATCAAGACCAAACAATGCGCCGGAAGCGGCGAGCTGATTGAAAAAATCAACAGCAACACGCAGAGGATGGACAAGCTCATCGGCGCTTTGCTGGACCTTTCGCACTTAACGCGTCAACCCATAAAACATAATACTGTGGATTTGAGCGGCCTCGCCCACAGCATAGCCAACGAACTGACGCAGAGCCAACCCGATCGCAACGTCGTCTTTACCATCGCCGATGGAATAAAAGTCAACGGAGACGGCCAACTACTGCGCAGCGTAATGGAGAACCTCTTGGGCAATTCCTGGAAATACACATCCAAGAAGGCCTCGGCCGCTATTCAGTTCGGCGTAACGCCGCACGCTTCCGGCGGCGATGCCTATTTCGTAAAGGATAACGGCGCCGGTTTTGACATGGCCTATGCCAACAAGTTGTTCGGCGCGTTCCAGCGATTGCACAGTGAAAAGGAATTCCCCGGAATCGGCATCGGGCTGGCGACCGTGCAAAGAATAATCAACAGTCACAAGGGGCAAGTCTGGGCTGAGAGCGTCATGGGAGAAAGCACCATATTCCACTTTACGCTCGGAAAAGATTAGAAAACCAGCCGGGCGCGGCTTCGGAATTCCATTGCGATCGCTCTCGAAGATCGATACAATTCCTTGAGATATGCCGTTGACGGCATGCGCAAGGAGTCACGATGATCCAACGACCGCACAGTATTTTCCTGGCGGGAGAAAAGCCCCGCCTTGTCGAAATAATCCAAAACCTCGCTCCTGAATTCGACTACATCAGCGTACTGGGGACCGACGACCGCGGGTTGTCCTATTACGCGACGCCCGGAGAAACCCGGACCGCGGAACCCATGTGGGTCCAGCGCGGTTTCGTGTTCAGGGCGCAGGACGAAGGCAAGGTTGTCGAATACGCCTGCCCGCTCCTTCCGGGCAAGGAACCGGCCGAATCGGCCGCGATCGTGTCGAAGGAGCTCAGGAAACTGCTCGATGGGGAAAATGCCCTACGCTATCCGCCCATTCCCGACGAAGCCCTCGTCGAAGAATTCCACGGCTCCATCGAGGAAGACCCCTTCGCCGCCGATCCCGAGGCTGTATTGTCCCGCCTTGCGGCGATACGGGAAAAACTCACCGACGGCAAGATCGTCGTGATGGCTCAGTCCCGTTACGAATTCGTCGACGTATCCAGAATCTTCATTTCGCCCCGCCGCTCCCTTTTCCAGAGTTTTGCCTGGTCCCAGGCCTATCTCTTCGGCGTCGCTCGCAAAGGCCAGAGCTCCAAGATGTCCTATCGCCCCGTTTCGGGCAGAAAGGGTCTGGAAATTCTCAACGAGCTGGAAGGCAAGGTGCCTGAGCTCACGGCTGAGCTGGCCTCCCTCCTCGATGCCGTCAGAATCGAGCCGGGCGAATATGAGGTCATCCTCGATTCCGACATGACGGGCACCCTAGCGCACGAAGCCTTCGGTCACGGCGTCGAAACCGACATGTTCCTCAAGGGCAGGGCGAAAGCCGTCGAATACCTCGGCAAGCGCGTCGGTTCTGATCTCGTGACGATGTACGACGGCGCGGACGGCGTCGATCAGTGCGGCTCCTTCCTCTTCGATGACGAGGGAACCAAGGCCACGAAGACGAAAATCATCGACAAAGGCATTCTTCTCGGAGGCATCTCGGACGCGCTCTCGGCCCTCACCCTCGGCATCCCCCTGACCGGAAACGGCCGGCGCGAGGCATTTTCCCACAAGGCATACGCCAGGATGACGAATACATATTTCGCGCCGGGCTCATCGAAGCTCCAGGACATGATTTCTTCCGTCAAAAAAGGATGGATGCTCTCCCGGCTCACCTCGGGCATGGAAGATCCCCGCAATTGGGGCATACAGCTTCTCTGCCTAGTCGGCAGGGAAATCGTCGACGGCAAATTCACCGGAAAGGTGGCGAGTCCTGTCGTCTGCTCGGGCTATGTCCCCGATGTCCTCCAGGCCATCGACATGGTTTCCGACGATTTCGAGCTCGCCGGTTCGGGGGCATGCGGCAAGGGACACAAGGAATTGGCGAAGGTTTCTTCCGGCGGCCCCTGCGTCAGGACAAAGATGAGGTTGGGATGATGAAAGACACAATAATCGCGGCGATAGGGAAAATAAATTCGGGCAAGGGGCCGAAGGTGGCCGACTGGCGGCTGATCGGCACGGAAATCTCGCGTGGCGAGAGGTATTTCATCAAGACGGGCACCGAACTGTCCAGGACCGTCGAGGAAACGCGGTATTCGCTCACGGTCTATGTGGACGCCGAGGTTTCGGGAAAAAAGGTAAGGGGAGACGCCACCGTCACGATCCAGCCCAGCCACGGGGAAGCGGAAATCGAGGCGAAAATTCTCCAGGCGGTCTTTGCCGCTTCCAAATCGAAAAACGCGTGGTTCGACCTGCCCGGTCCCTCAGCGCCTAAGGTTGTCCTCCCCGCTTCGGGTTTCGACGGGCTGGACGGGCAAGACCGGATGAAATCCGTCCGGGACGCCCTGTACGCCCCCGAGGCGGAAATCGCGGCGGCGGCCGCCGCGGCAGAACCCAACGCGACGGCCGGGCTTCTCCGCGTCAACGCCCTCGAGATATTCCTTTCCCGCGAGGATAAGGTCTTCTCCAACTCCAAAGGCCAGGAATTCCGGACCTCCGCTTGGAGAGGATACTCCGAATTCGTCGTCGAGGCCGATTCCCGAAAGGGGATGGTCGAGCTTTTCGATGATATAGAGTTTTCCGATCCCGATGCCGGACGCCTTTCCGAAGCCACGCGATCCAGGCTCGTCCAGGTAAGGGACAGGGCGCTCGCGGCCTCCATGGGAGCCCTGAAAGATCTCCCCGTCATTCTCTCGGGCAGGGAAGCGGAAGAGGTTTTTGCCTGGTTTTTCGGAAATTCCACGACGAGCGCTATCTTCACCAAATCTTCGTCTTTCGTTCAGGGAGCCAATGTCCAGCAGGCCGAAGGAAGCGAAAAAGTCGAGGATCCCCTCGACCTATGGGCCGAACCTTTCATCCAGGGACTCCCGGCCTCTTCTGCCTTCGACGCGGACGGTTTCCCCCTCGAACGCTGCGCCGTCATCGAAGGCGGCTATCTCAAAACCCTTGTCGGCGCCATTCGCTATGCCGACTGGCTGGGCGTGGAGCGAAAAGGCTCGTTCCCGCTGTTCTCCGTATCGCCGGGTTCCATGAGCATGGCGGACATGCTCGCGAAGCCCCACCTGGCGCCCGTCATGTTCTCGGACTTCAGGCTCGATTCGGTCACGGGCGACTTCGGCGCCGAAATCAGGCTCGCCTATTGGTTTGACGGAAAAAAGCGCGTTCCAGTGACCGGCGGATCAATTTCGGGGTCGGTGTCCGAACTTCGATCCACCATGAGACGTTCCTCGGAACGAGCGCTCGCCTCCCGCTCTCTCTGCCCCAAGGCATTGCTGCTGAAAAGCGTTTCGATCACGGGAGCGGCTTTTTTATAAAATCTGCGCGTTACTGAACATTTTTCGGATCAGTGGATCGCCTTCAGGAGAGCCTCGACCTTGTCCGTCCTCTCCCAGGTGAAATTTTCCCTGCCGAAGTGGCCGTAGGCGGCCGTCGCCCTGTAGATGGGATTCTTCAGCTGGAGCGCCTCGATGATGGCGCGCGGCGAGAGATCGAAAACCTTGGTGACGGCGGCCGCGATGGCGTCCTCGTCCACCTTGGCCGTCCCGAAGGTCTCCACGCGGACAGAAACGGGCTCGGGCACGCCGATCGCGTAGGCGAGCTGGAGCTCGCAGCGTTCGGCCAGCTTCGCGGCGACGATGTTCTTAGCCACATAGCGGGCCATGTAGGCCGCCGACCTGTCCACTTTCGAGGGATCCTTTCCGGAAAAGGCGCCGCCGCCGTGCCGGCCCATGCCGCCGTAGGTGTCGACGATGATCTTGCGGCCGGTGAGGCCCGTATCGCCGGCGGGACCGCCGATGACAAAGCGGCCGGTCGGGTTGATATAGTAGCGGGTGGCCGAATCGAGCAGGCCCGTGGGCCCCAGCACCGGCGCGATGATCTTATCGATGAGGGTGCCGCGGATCTCGTCGTAGGGAAGTTCGCTCCCCGAAGCCTTCAGTTCGTCGTGCTGCTGGGACAGGACGACGGCCGAAATCCTCACGGGCTTGTAACCGTCGTATTCGATCGTGACCTGGCTCTTGCCGTCGGGTCTCAGCCAGGAAATTTCCTTCGCCTTGCGGGCGCGGGCGGCTTCCCTGAGAATCTTGTGCGCGAGGATGATCGGGGCCGGCATCAGTTCGGGCGTTTCGTCGCAGGCGAAGCCGAACATCATGCCCTGGTCGCCCGCGCCCTGCTTGCCCTCGTATTCCTTGAGGCCATGGCCTTCGACGCCCTGGGCTATGTCGGGCGACTGATTGTGGATCGAGTTGAGGACGGCCATCGAGGCGCAGTCGAGGCCATATTCGGGATTGGTGTAGCCAATTTCCTTGACGACTCTGCGCGCTACTTCCTGGATGTCCACATAGGTGCGCGTCGTGATCTCGCCGCCGACGAGGACGAGGCCGGTGGTGGCGAAACACTCGCAGGCCACGCGGCTATGTCTGTCCTTCTCGAGGCAGGCATCGAGGACGGCATCGGAAATCTGGTCGCAAAGTTTGTCGGGGTGTCCTTCGGACACCGATTCGGACGTGAAAGGTCTCAGGGGTTTGATCACAATACCCTCTTTAGCAAGAATTTTTTACCCGCCCGCAATTTGGAGAACTCGGCGGGACCATCCCGAATCGGAAAACTTCCTTCGGAAAGGCTTTAGCGGGAGTTTATTGTTTCAGGCGCAAAGAGTCAACATCGGCGGCCCATGCCGGCCGCTGGAAATGCCGAAGATATTTCATTGAGGGGTCAAACATTCCGATACTGATACCATGGTCAGGAAGCGCTTCCGCGGCATCGGTTCCGCGTTCACCTTCATTCTCGTCATTCTCTGCGCGGCGCTCTTTCGCCCCGTTCCCGCCGGCGCCGACGCGGGGGATATCCCCCTGCCGACTCTGACACCCTCGCGCACGAGGAATTCCATACTCGTCGCGGCCGAGCGCCACCTCGGCACTCCCTATGTTTACGGAGGAGAAAGCGTAGGGGGCGTCGACTGTTCGGGATTCGTGTTTCTCGTTTTCCGGGAAGCCACGGGCCATTCCATACCGCGAACCGTTATCGAACAGGGCCGCTGGGCGATGATCATACCTAAAAGGGAACTCAAGCCCGGCGATCTCGTCTTTTTCAGCCTCAGCCCGGGTTCCCCAACCTCCAAAACCAAACTCTTCGCCACGACCGCCGATGGAACGAAGGCCCTCGCGAGCGCGGCCGATCACGTGGGCATCTACGCCGGAGACGGGATGTTCATGCACGCGGCGAGCGCCGGCGCGAAGACCGGCGTCATAAGGAACTCTCTTTCCGAGCCTTCGTGGGCCAGGCGCTTCCTCTTCGCGGGAAGAATCGTGCCCGCGTCGGCGCTCTCCGGAATGGCCCTCGACTGGGGCGTATCGGCCAGCTTCGACGCCGAAATTCCCGAAGGCACAAGCCTGGAAGGCCTCGGCTTCCGCGGCGCGGGCCTGAGGGTTGCCGTCACCTATCCCCTGTTCAACAATTTTTCCATCGGCCTTCAGGGCCGCATCGAATGGGACAGCCTTCTGGATACGGTCAGGCTGCCGCTGGAACTCCTCGTCGGCCAGAACCAGGGCTTCTCGATCTTCGCTGGCCCAGCCCTCACCCTGGGATCGCCCTCCCTCCCGGCCTCGGAAAACGGCACGGCGCGCGACTATGAAGCGGTCAACGGCTGGCTGGTTTCGGCGGGCATACGCTGGTCCCCGCAGCTGATCCGCTCTGGGGCTTCCAGCGCGGGACTCTTCGCGGAGCTCCGCTTCAACCGCTACCTGCCTCTGTCCGGCCAGGCCGCCGATCTGGCGGCCGACCGCCGCGCGACCATCAGCCTTGGCCTTGGTCTTCGTTTCCGCTCCGTGCGGTATTAAAACATTCACGATACTGAACAAAAAAGGACGGCAATCGGAAGGATAACCTTCGATTGCCGCCCTTTCGCCAATCAGGCGAGAGCCGGAGTCCCGTTTAGACAGCCACCGGCACCTTTTTCTTCTCGCCCATCACATCCGTCTCGAGAAGCTTGTAGGCATGCGTCGGGCACTTCTGGACGCAGACGCCGCAGGAGGTGCACTTCGAATAATCGGTGACGGGGATGCCGTTCACCATCGTTATGCACTTCTCGGGGCAGCTCTTCACGCAGATTTCGCACTTGATGCAGCCCGTCTTGCAGGTCTTCATCACGTTCGCCTTCACCACGTTCCTGTTGGAGCAGAGGACGATTGAGCCCTTCTTGCCGCGCGGCACCAGGGCAAAAAGCTTCTGGGGACACTCGGCGACGCACATGCCGCAGCCGGTGCAATTGTCGTAGTTCACGTGGGGCAGGCCGTCCTCGCCCATCTCGAGCGCGTCGAACTTGCAGACTCTCGTGCAGTCTCCCAAGCCCTGGCAGCCCCAGGCGCAGGCCTTTACGCTTCCGGTCGAAAGCTTGGCGGCCCGGCAGGTCTTGATGCCGATGTAGTCGCCCTTCGAAACGGCGAGATCCTTCGTCCCCTGGCAGAGCAGGACGGTGACGACATCCTCAGCCGCCGCGTTGACGCCCATGATCTGGGACACTGCTTCCGCGGTTGAGGCGCCGCCGGCCGAACACTTCGTCGTCGGCGCGCGGCCGGTGGCCACAGCCTCGGCGTAACCATCGCAGCCCGGGAATCCACAGCCGCCGCAGTTGGCGCCCGGCAGGGCCGCGCGCACCTCGTCGATCTTCGGGTCCCGTTCCACCTTGAATTTCTGCTGGAAGAAGCCCAAGGCGATGCCCAGCACAAAGGCGAGGATCGCCGCGAAAATAATCGTTATCAGAATGACAGTCATTTTCCTTCCCCTATTTAATGAGCCCGGAGAAGCCCATGAAAGCCACGCCCAGGAGACTCGAAGCGATGAAGAGAATAGGCGTTCCCTGGAGGAACTTAGGTACCGGACTCGTCTTCATCCTGTCGCGTACGCCTGCTAGCAGCACCATAGCGAGCAGATATCCAAGCGATACGCCGATGGCGTACACGATGGACTGTATGAAGCTGTAGTGGTTGTCGATGTTCTCGAAGGTCACGGCGAGGATGGCGCAGTTGGTCGTGATCAGCGGAAGGTAGATGCCCATGGCCGCGTAAAGGCCGGGAATATTCTTCTTCAGGTAGAATTCGACCAGCTGTACAAGGCTCGCGATGACAAGGATGAACACGAGAATCTTGAGGAAGGTGAGGTTGAGGGGCAAGAGGACAAAATGGTACAGCGGCCATGTCGCGGCGGTAGCAAGCACCGTCACGAACGTTACCGCGAAGCCCATACCCACCGACTGGCCCACATCATTCGTCATGCCCACATAGGAACAGAGCGCCAGGAAGCGCATAAGCACGACGTTGTTAACGAGAAGGGCTACGAGGAATATTTTCATCATATCCATTTACGCACGCTCCTTGGCGGAGTTCTGCATCCGCTTCTTGAGCCAGATGTTGAGCGAGATAAAGAGGCCGAACACGAGGAACCCTCCGGGGGGAAGGATGAAGAAGAGAATCGGCTGATAGGATTGGGGCATCACCTGCATGCCGGCGATTGTTCCGTTTCCGAGAATTTCGCGGAAGGCGGCGATGCCGATCAGAACCCAGGTATAGCCCAGGCCCATGCCCAGGGAATCGAAAATGGCAGGCAGGACCTTCTGTTTCGAAGCGAATGCTTCGACACGCCCCATGATGATGCAGTTGACGACGATGAGGGGAATGAAGACGCCCATGCTCTTGGACAGGGCAGGGAAGTAGGCTTTCATCACGAGGTCGACCATGGTGGTGAAGGCCGCGATAATGATGATGAATATGGGCATGCGCGCGGATGAGGGAATCGCCTTCCTGAAAAGGGAGATGAAAATCTCGGAGAAGAGGAGGACGAAGGTCATCGCCAGTCCCATGCCTATACCGTTCGAGACGTTCGACGTGACAGCGAGGGCGGAACAGAGTCCAATCATGAGCATCAGCAGGGGATTTTCATAGATGATTCCCTGCTTGAAGATTTTCCAGAGGTTTTTCATGTCATTTACCTCCCGTCGTTTCGGTGACCGAAGACTGCTGCGCGCCCTGATCGGCTTCCGATCCATCGGTTACCGTTGAATTCTCGAGCCAGAGCGCGGCCGATTCGGCGGCGCTCTTTATAATGCGGGTCAGGGATTTCGATGTGATGGTCGACGCGGTTATGGCGATGACATCCTTTTTCACCTCGAAGGCATCGGTGATGAACTTTCCGGCAAACTGGCCCGGGAATGTCACTTTTTCCGCCTTCTTGACGAAATAGCCTTCATTCTTTGCGTTGGCGCCGAGGCCGGCCGTGTCGTTGAGCTCGAGAACGCGTACGCCGGCTATGCTCCTGTTGAGCCTGACGCCCACAAGAAGGGTCGCCTTGCCGCCATAGCTGGCTCCCGAGGCTTTTATGGCCACGCCGAGTGGTACTTCGGCGCTTTTTACGAGCATGGCATTCTGAAAGATTATTTCTGAGTCGCTCGACACCACGGAAGAGGAAATATCCTCGAATATTTCTCCGTCGGGAAAAACTTCCTTCAGCGAGGCGGTAAGGGCGATCTGATCCTGGGCCTCAATCTGCGGTTTGGTGATGGAATAGACCACCGCTAGGCTGGCGCAGGCGCCTACGGCGAAAATGGCCAGAATAAGGCCGAGTTTTACTATGTTCTTCATTTGCCGGCCTCCTTCGTGGGTTTAATGGGCTTGACGGGAGGCACATAGCCGTATTTCTTGACTCGGATCTTGTTCAGGAAGGGCGTGATGATGTTCATGATGAGGATCGAGTAGGTGACGCCTTCGGGGAATCCGCCGAACTTCCTTATTATAACGGTGATCAAACCGATTCCGATGCCGAAAAGGGCCTGACCCGCTGGGGTGAGCGGCCGCGTCGAGTAGTCGGTGGCCATGAAGAAGGCGCCGAATACCACGCCGCCGGTCAGCAGGGCGAACAGGGGATTCATGCCGAAAACCCAGGCGAACACGAAGGTCGAGGCCAGGACTGATACGGGGACGATCCACTGAACAACGCCAATACCAATCAGGAAGAGTCCGCCAAGAAGGATGAGAAGGATCGAACTCTCGCCAAGGGAACCGGAGCGGTAGCCCATGAAGAGCTGCCTAAGGAAAGCGCCCGTATCGGAGGCCCCGAAATAGGTGGCCACATCGGCGAGGGAAGCTCCTTGCTTCATCAGGGCGAGCGGGGTGGCCGCGCTCGTGGCATCGGCCGCGAGGGCCAGGCCGTTGGGCATGGACCAGGTCGTGATGGCCGCGGGAAAGCTCATCAGGAGGAAGGCGCGTCCGATCAGCGCGGGGTTGAAGGGGTTGGTGCCGAGACCACCGAAGAATTCCTTGGCCACGACGATCGCGAAAATGGCGCCGAGAGCCGCCATCCAGAGGGGCGTCTTGGGAGGCAGTATCAGGGCGAGCAGAAGGCCAGTGATGACGGCGGAAAAATCACCGATCGTCGTCGTGGCCTTGATCGCCTTCCTGAAGACGAATTCCGCGGCTACAGCCGAAATCACGGATACCAGGATAAGCGCGAGCGCCGAGAATCCGTAGAGGTACACGCCATAGCCGACGGCGGGAATCAGGGCGATTATGACCGAGAGCATGATGCGCGATGTGCTCACCGGCGTGAACGAGTGGGGGCTCGAGGAAAGCAATATGCCTTTAGCGGGCATTCTGGGCCTCCTTTTGTTTCAATGCGCGCAGCACCTGCTTGCCTACCCTGAAACGCTGCACGAGGTGCCGATGCGCCGGGCATACGAAGGAACAGGTTCCGCATTCGATACAGTCGAGGAGGCCGATCTTCTCGGCTTCCTTATAGTCTTCGCTTTCTATGGCGACGGCGAGAAGAGCGGGGGACAGCCTGCAGGAGCAAGCCCTCATGCACCTGCCGCAGCGGATGCAGGTCTCCTCGTCGTAATGCTTCGCTTCCTCGGCGTTGAGAAGAAGCACGCCGGAGGTGTTTTTCTGGACGGGAATCTGGTAGTTGGGAACGGCTACGCCCATCATGGGACCGCCGTAGATGATCATCGCGAGAGCCGCTTCGTCCACCTGGGCAAGCCCCGCGGCGATAATATCAGCGACGGGAGTGCCAATCGGCGCGATCACGTTTACGGGTTTCGCGCACGCTCCGCCCGAAATCGTAAGCCCGCGCTCTATGAGAGGCTTGCCCTCTTTGAAGGCGTCCACCATGGCGCACAGCGATCCGATGTTCTGGACGACGCAGCCGACATCCATAGGCAGTCCGCCGGAGGGCACTTCCTTGCCGGTTATCGCCGCGATGAGCATTTTTTCGCCGCCCTGTGGATACTTCGTTTTCAGCAGCTGGACGCGGATTTTCATGCCGGCGCGCGTGCGCGGGCTGGAGGCTATCGCCTTTTCGAGGAGGGGAATGGCGTGCGCCTTGTTTTCCTCCACTGCGATGATGCCTTCGGAAGCACTCACGATTTTCATCGTGATGGCCACGCCTTCGACCACATCCTCGGGACGCTCGATCATTGTCCGCTCGTCAATCGTCAGGAAGGGTTCGCACTCGGCTCCGTTCGCTATAACGTAAGATATAGGCTTGGAGGGGGCCAGCTTTACGTGTACGGGAAAGCCCGCGCCGCCCATGCCTACGATTCCCGCCGCGCGGACGCGAGCCAGGGCCTCTTCCTTCGTGCAACTGAAAACATCGAGGGGCGGCATGAAATCGACGAGATCTTCCGGTGCCGGCGCCGCCTGTCCCTCGGCCGGAGGAGGCAGGGCTTCGATGATGATGCAGGGGCCATCGTTGTTGTTGGACTGGGTTCTCGGTTCGATTTTCTTGACGACGCCGGCTATGGGGGAATGGACGGGAACCGTCATTCTGCCATCGGCATCGGCAATTTTCTGCCCGCGTTTCACAATATCGCCGACCTTGACCAAAGCCTGGAGCGGAGCTCCGAAATGCTGGTTAACAGGGACGACGACTTGTTTGACCTCGCGCAGACGTTCGACCGCTAGGCCGCTCGAGCGGTCTTTTCTCTCGGGTGGGTGTGCTCCACCTTTAAAGGTCTTTACTGTCATGGCGGAAAAAATCTCCTTTGCAGGTAATATCCGCTTTCGTGCGTGTCCCGTCGAAAATGAAAAGTGGACACGATGAATGGGTGGGAAATCGCGAAATTCTAACCCAAATAATCCAGAACGGTCAAGCTGGAAAGTATGGAAATGCATCTATAAGTCTTTATATCATCGATGATAAGCGTCGGGTTTTTCGATATTATATTATCTATAAAAAAAGCCGGCTTAATTCCCTTAATGGGTAAGCCGGCTTTTCAATGGCATCCGGAAAGGATGCGCTTCCGTCTGGTTACTTTCTGCCGCGGAACATCACGCGGACCTGCTTGTAAAGGCCTTCGCCTTCGCTTTTCGTCTCGATGTCAACGATGTCGTTCAACGTCGTGTGAATGATTCGGCGCTCGAAAGGATTCATCGGCTCCAGCAGGATCGAGCGTCCTGTCCTCCTCACCTGTTCGGCGGATTCATAGGCTATGCGGACGAGGGATTCTTCCCTGCGGATCCTGTAGTTCTCTGAATCCAGGATGACTTTTATGTCTTCCCTGCCGAGCTTTCCGGCATAGACATTGGCCAGGAGCTGAAGGGCGTCGATATTTTTGCCCTTCTTGCCGATGATCATGGACGTATTTTCCGTCTCGATCTTCAGGCCAACCTTCTTCTCTTCCCTGAACAGGACCGATACCTTGGCGGGATAGCCCATTTTACCGACCACTTCCGTCGTCCAGGCCACCATCTTCGTCTCGAACTCATCGATCGGCATCTTTTCCGCGTCGGAGAGCGGAGCGCGTTCGATCGGCGAGGAAGCCGAGGTGGCGGAAGCGGGGGAAACAGCCTTCGGCGCCATGGCCGGATTCTTCGGCTCGGCTTCGCTGGTATGCACCCTGATCCGCACTTTTCCCTTCTTGAACAGACCGCCGGAGAGGGACTCCAGGATCTCCACGTCGAACTCGTCCGTTTCCAGTCCGAGTTCCGAGGCGGCAAGCTCGATAGCCTCACGCTCCGTCTTGCCTTCAAATTCATATATCATCACGAATCTCCTAAAGAGAGGGATATTACTTGCTCGCGGTCAGCCTCAACGCTTCTTTCCCGCCTGCTTTCCGGATTTTACGTCACCCGACGAAGCCCCGGGTTTCTGGTCCTTGGCCGCTCTGCCCGCATCGACGGCGCTGCTCGCCTCGGCTCCTTTCTTCTCGAGCCAGTTCTTCACCTTTTCGCTGAATCCTTCGGCGGAAACCGGGGCGCCGCCGCGAACGGTTGTCTTTCCGGCGCTCTTCATGGCGACGGATCCGCCCTGAACGGGCTTGCCCGCGGGAGCCTTGGCCACCGCAAGCTTATGATTCTTCAGCATGTTGTTGATGACCATCTGCTGGAGAATCGTTAACACGTTGCTTACGATCCAGTAGAGCAGAAGGCCGGACGGAACGTCGTAGAGGACGAAAAAGAACATTATTGGCATTCCGTACATCATAAGTTTCATCTGGCTGGCGCTTTGGCCGGGGCTTTGGTTGCTCTGAGTGAACTTGCCATACAAAAGCTGGCTTGCCAGATAAATGATGGGCAATGCCCGTAAATCGCTCCAGCCGACGAGCGGAAGCTTGAAAGTGCCGAAATTCCAGATGGATTCGGGAAGGGAAAGGTCGCCGATCCAGCCCGCGATGAAGCTCGCGCCCCTGAGGTCGAAGTGATTGTTGAACAGGTTGTACATGGCGATAAAAAGCGGGAACTGTATCAGCATGGGGAGGCAGCCGGACATCGGATTGTAATTCTCCGCCTTGTAGAACCCGGCCATTTCCTGGTTCAGCTTCTGGGGATTGGACTTGTACTTGGCCTGCAGCTCCTGGATCTTGGGCTGGAGTTCCTGCATCCTGGCGGTGGAAATGGAACTCTTCTTCGTGAGCGGGAAGAAGAGAGCCTTTATGATGATAGTCACTATGATTATAGCCACGCCATAATTCGGGATGAGCTTATAGGAAATATTCAGGAGAAACTTGAGGATGGTCTCGAGCCAGCCCAGGAGGTTCGAACGCTCCGTCGCGTCTTCCAGGCGCATTCCCTGCAGTCCGAAGGCATTCTTGTCGGAATACTCGTACTTGGCAAGCTCGCCTGCTGTTCTCGGCCCGAAGTAGAAATAGTACTTGTCGGTCTGGCTGGACGAATTGATGACAGGCCTGGAGAGATACATCGAATTCGTTTGCTTGATCGTCTGGTCCTGGGATTGCAGGTAGCTGAAGGTGGCGAAAGGCGCTTCGGGTATGGCGATGAAGGCGAAGTATTTGCCGGCGAGGGAGCCCCAGGTCGGCTGCTCTTTGATGACCTGGAAATTGCCGGCTTTCGCCGTCTCGAGCTTCTTCTTGCCGTTGACCTCGAGGATGTACTTCCTGTAGTCGGCGTTTTTCGGAAGATGATCGAAGCGGGGGCCGATCTGCGGTCCGATGGAAAGCGTATAGGCGGTACCGTTGGTGTTCAGGGGAATCTGCGCGCCGTTGGCGCCCTCGAGGGTAACCGCCATGGCGAAGAGATACTCGCCGTCGCGGAAGGTGAAAGCTTTCCTATAAGTAAAGGGAATCAGCTCGCCCGTTCCGTCGGCCTTCGCGTAGAAGGTTCTGGAGAACTGAATCGTCTTCCTCTCGCCGTCAAGCCAGCTGACGTTCATCAACTCCTTGACCGGATAGGCGTCCTGGGCCCCGAAAGCCAGCGAAATGCCGTTCGAGCCTTTTTCGCCTGGCACGATCAGATCCACGTAGCCGTCTTTGTCTTTGTGGTCTTTAAGCTTGAGGGAAACGATGTCGCCGCCGGCGTTGCTTAAAACCGCTTTGAGAAGATCGGTTTCGATCGTATAGGTGGATTCGGCCTGGGGTACGGGAATCGCGGCCAGGCTCGCGTCAGCGCCCGCTGAAAGGGCCGGCGCTTCCGCCGCCACGACAGGCGCGGACTGCGTCGTCACCACGGTGGCCGCCGGCGTGATCCCCTGCCCGCCCTGTGTCGTCACGACTTGCTGGCTCGTGGTTTGCTGAGTCTGGGCCTGCTGGGGGGCGGGCGGGAAAATGGCATTCTGGACAATAAAGCCAACGCCTACGATCAGGGTCGACAGCACAACCGCTATGATGGTGCGCCTGCTCTCTTCTTTGGTCTGGGATCCGTCGTTCAGGTTGAATATGCTCATGGTATTGGGTCAAAACCTCCCGGGTTTCTGGGATGACATCGTAAAATCCTCTTGACGGCAAGGTATCCGCCCTTGAAAGGTCCATACTTGGCGATTGCCTGGTAAGAATAGGCGGAACAGGTGGGATAAAACCTGCAGGACGGGGGAAAGAGAGGGGAAATGAGAATCTGGTAGAGCTTGATGAGGACGAGGAACGGAAATGAAAGTATCTTTCTCAGCACATTCATCGCACTAACCCCGCCTTACGAAGAAGCAGGAGCATCAGGCCGGAACACTCCGCGAAACTGTCGTATTCTGGGTACAGCACGAAGGCCACATCGCTGCCGGGGGCAATTCTCTGCTTGTTGATACGCCACACTTCACGGGCAATCCGTTTTGCCCTGTTGCGTTGTACCGCCCCTTCAAACGAACGTACGGCGACAAAAACCGCCCGGCTCCTGCCAAGGGAATTTCGCGCGACGCGAAGAACCATCCCTTTGCAGGAATACCGGGCGCCTGTGCGGAAAATCCGGTCAATTTCCGATTTGGTCCGAACTTTCTCGGACTTCGGAAAATCCTGTCTCGTTTTTTCCATATCCCCATCCGGGGACATTCCGTCAATACTTCTTGTTCTCGTCGGCGACGCTGAGCTTGATCCGTCCCTTCGCTCTTCTTCTCTTGAGAACGAGGCGACCGCCCTTCGTGCTCATGCGGGCGCGAAAGCCGAATTTCCTGTTTCTCTTGGTTCTGCTGGGTTGATAGGTGCGCTTCATGGCAACTTGCTCCTTATCCTATAGGCGACAGCGCGCGAACGCCGGTCGATTTCTGTTTCAGCCCCTTCGGGTCTTCGGGCACACGTGAGGCAGGTTCGTGAGTATAAAACGATGGGCCAGGCTTCGTCAATCGGCCATGCTGCGGCGTTCCACTCCGCGCGCGACGCGCAAAAGGCGCGGCTATAGCCCTATTTGTTGATGTTTTTCCTTATTCGGGCAAACATGGCCACCATATCTTGTGGAAGCTTTGTCTCATGGCTGGCTTTTTCGTCCATGGCTTTTTCGGCTTCCTTTTCTACTTCCTTTTCGGCCGCCGATTCAGGGGCTGATTCAGGAAGACGGAGGCCCGAAACCCGCCCGGGCATCGAGGCCGAAACGCTCGCCGACACCCCGCTCTCGCCAAGCCTGAAAGCGATGCCGCGAATCTTCAGGTCGGGAAAGCGCCGCTGTATTTCCTCGAGGATCCTGTCCTGCTGGAGCTGGAGCAGCTGCATCCAGCCCTGATGCTCGGTCTCCACGATCAGAATGCCGTGCCTGATGTCGGCCGGCTTGGAATGCTCGCCCAGCCTGGAGCCTGCTATGAGCTTCCAGGAATTTCCGAAACCAGAATACAGCTCTCCCTTTTTGACCATATCCTGGTCGAAGAACGAAGAGAGAAGTTCAGAGACTGTCTTGATTCTGGAATCGGCCATGGCTCACCTTATACACGATCGTATCCCCGTTCCCATACTCCGTCCACGGTTCCTCGGGCAGAAAGGTGAAGAAAGCCTGAGCGCCTTGTCCCGGACCAGGCAGAAGATCCAGGAATCTCCGGCGCCTCCCCACGTCCAGCTCCAGGAGCACGTCGTCCAGGAGAAGAACCGGCCACCGGGAAGTCTGGCCGGCGTAGGCACGCGCCTCTATGACGCGCAATATGAGGGAAACAAGCCGCAGCTGGCCGGTGGAAGCCCTGTCCGTGAACACTTCTCCCTCGCAGGAGAAGTTCCAGCGGTCCCTGTGAGGTCCCGTCCTCGTCGTGCCGAAGAGCACCTCGCTCTCCCTCCTCGCCGCCAGGAGTTCGAGGGCAGAATCCATGGAGGAATCCTGGGGCCAATTCGACGCGTAGGTCAGGTCTACCTTCCGGCCGAGCAGCGCCACCGATTCATAGAGACCGGGAAACTCCTCCTGGAAACGAAGGTGCAGGGCTCGCCTCGCCTTCATGAGCTCCAGACCGTAGGAAACGAAGAGGGGATCCATGGCCTCGAGCAGGTCGTAGGCGCTTTCCTTCAGGGCGGCGTTCCTCTGCTTGAGAATCCTCTTGTAGGATCGCAGTACGTCGATGTAGGAAAGCGAAAGCATGCCGGCGCACTGGTCGAAAAAAAAGCGCCTCCTTTCGGGATCGCCGGCGGCGAAGGTAAAGTCCTCATGGCAGAAAACCACGGAGGGATTGTGGAATACGAGTTCCTTTCTGTCCCTGAGCGGTTTGCCGTTCAGCCTGATGTCCTTTACGGAACCCTCCACGCGGACGGAAATCTCCTCATCCAGTACCGAATCCCCGCCTGAAGCCGACCAGAGCCCCGTCAGGCCGAAGCCGGAAGCGCCGGCGGTGGGGATTTGCGCGTCCACGAGACCGCGAAAAGACGCGCCATAGCAGAGAAAATACAGCGCCTCCAGGAAATTAGTCTTTCCCTGACCGTTTTCCCCTATGAGGAATATTTTTTCGGCGTCAACGTCGATTTCCCCGTCTTCAAGATTGCGGAACGAAACGAAGCGGGCGCGCTTGAAAGGCATCAGTCAATCTGCATCGGCATGACTATATGGAAATAGTCCCCTCTCGGTTCGGGCCTGAGCGTTATGGCGCGCGAGGGATCGCTGAATTCCACGACGAAATTCTCGGAATCGAGGACGCGCAGCGGCTCCTCGACGTACCTGTAGTTCAACGCGATAGTCGTATCCTCGCCCTCGTACTCGCAGGGAATTTCCTCGCGCGCGGCGCCTATCTCGCTTTCCTCGGAAGAAAGGATGAGCCCGTCTCCCGACAATGAGAAGAAGGTTCTGTTGGATTTCTGCTCAACGAAAATAGAGACGCGCTTGAGGGCCTCCATCAGGTCGGCCTTCTTCACGGAGAAAGAGAATTTCTGGCTCTGCGGTATGACCTTCTGGTAGTTGGGGAACTGTCCCTCTATGAGAACGCTCGAAATCTGGTAGCTGTTGAAGCGGAAGAAAATGCTCTTGTCGGTGATGGCCATGGAAATCATGCCTTCGTCGGAAAGTCTCTTGTTTATGATGCCGAGAACCTTCGTCGGGATGATGACGGGCCTGAAATCGGGAATATTGGCCTCAAACTCGTTCTTGACGAAGGCAAGGCGGCGTCCGTCCGTGGAAACCATGACGATCGCGCCCTCGGGAGTCTTTTCCATGAACACGCCATTCATGAAATAACGGGTTTCGTCGGTGGAGACCGAAAAAATAGTCTGTGTGATCATCCGCTTGAACTCGCGGGCGGGGATATCGAAGAAAAGCTCTGGTTCAGCCCTCGGCAGTTCGGGGAATTTTTCGCCCGAGAGCGTTTTCAGCTGGAAACGGACCTTTCTCGCCACCGGCTTGAGCACGACCCTTCCCTCATCCTGTTCGACGCTGAGATCTCCGTCGGGAAGCGAGGAAAGAATTCCGGTGAGCTTGTCGCAAAATACCGTAAGAGAACCCGGAATCACATCGCCCACCGGTATGGACGTCTCGAAACTTACTTTTACGTCGGTGGCCCTGATCAGAAGTTTTGAATCGGAAGCTTCAAGAAACACGTTGGACATTATGGACAAAGCGTTTTTCGATGCTATCACTTCCTGGGCAAAGGCAATTTCACGAAAAAGGCTGGTCTTATCGCAGGTAAATTTCATCGCATCCCCCTGAGATGATATATATGTTTTATTCTACCAGAACTTCGTTCATTTTGAAACAGTCGCTCTTCTCTTTTTTCTTTTCCATCTCTCTATTGATTCTTTATATAGCTTTATAAAAGAGTAATAATAGTAATAAGGAACCAAGATATGTGGATAACCCATTTAATTGCATAGAGGCAATAAAAATATGTGCTGTGCAAAACCTGTTGACAGAGCCTTGTCTTTATCCACAGTATCCACCGTTTCCCCGATTGTCCACAACCTTTAGGCGGTTCTGCACCGTTTATAAAGGGCTTTTACTTGGACTCGCTTTCCCTGGCTTCCCTCAGGAGTTTTTGGATGGAAGCGTCGAAGGAAGGGTCGAATTTCACCATCTGCTCTATCTTCTGGCAGGAATGCATCACCGTCGTATGGTCCCTGCCGCCGAACTCCACACCGATCTCCGTCGTGGAGTACTCCGTCACTTCCCTGATGACGAACATGGCCACCTGGCGGGCGAGGGCGATGTTCTTGCTGCGCTTTTTTCCCTTCAAGTCGGAAAGTGAAAGTTTGAAGAAATCCGCCACCATTCTTATGATGGAATCGACGGTTATGGCTGAGTGCCGGTTGGTGTTGAACATTTCCTTGAGGAGGTTCCTGGCTATGTCGACGGTAAGGTCCTTATGGACGAGGTCGGCATAGGCCGTTAGCTTCACCAGGCAGCCTTCGAGATCGCGCACGTTCGAAGAGACATTGTTGGCGATGAGATCTATGACCTCGTCGGCCACGTTGACGCTTTTTCCCGATTGGATGAGCTTCTGCTTGAGAATGGCTACCCTCGTTTCGTACATGGGCGGCTGCACGTCGACGATCAGTCCCTTGTCGAAGCGGCTTTTCAGCCGGTCCGAAAAGTCCTTCAGTTCCTTTACGTGACGATCCAGGGTGAAAACCATCTGCCGCTCGGAATCGTAGAGGGCGTTGAAGGTATGGAAGAGTTCCTCCTGGACGCCGGGCTTGTTCTGGAAAAAATGTATGTCGTCGATGAGGAGGACGTCGGCGTTGCGGTACTTGTTCTTGAACTCATGGGTGGAACGGTCGTGTATCATCTGGATGAATTCGTTGGTGAATTCCTCGGCGGTTATGCAGATGACCCTCTTTTCAGGGACGTTCCTGAAAACGTAATTGCCGATGGCATGCATGAGGTGGGTCTTGCCCAAACCGACGCCGCCGTAGATGAGGAGGGGATTGTAGACCCTGGCGGGGCTCTTGGCCACGGCTTCCGAGGCGTTGAAGGTAAAGCGGTTGTTGTCGCCCACGATAAAATTCTCGAACTTGTAGTCCTGCCGCAGTGAGGGGTGATTTCTAGGCCTGTTGTCGACCGCGATGCCCTGTTCCTTCTGCTGTTTTCGGCCGGGAACATCGTAATAAAGGGTCGTCTTGGGCGCCGCTGACCCTTCCGCCTCCGAAGGCGCTGGTTTTTCGGCGAGGGATGCGAGGATTTCCGCTGCCTCCGTCGCGGCCGAGGCCGTTGACGCTGCCGGTGTCGTTGCCTCTGCCGTGATGGGGCGCGTCTTCGATTCCATCGCTTTTTCGGCGCTTACCTCCAGCCTCAGATCCAGGGCGGTAAGTTCCCTGATGATATTCTGCATGAAGGAATGGTATTTTCTATTGAACTGGTCGCGGAGGAAGGAGTTGGGGGCGTTGACTGCCAGGGTTCCTTCGGCGAGCGCTTTATAGGAGAGCCGGAACCACATAAGGTACTCTTGTTCCGGTATGTCTTTGCGCGCGATTTCCAGCGCCTCGCTCCATATAGCGGAGCCATCGAAGTCTGCCATTCATTCCTCTGTGATTATTTTTTATTAAACAGGGTATCCACAAGTTTTCCACAAGTAGCGTATATATCTTTATAGTCAGCTTTGGGATTTCCGCAATAGGGAAAGTCATCAAAAGCACGAAAAAAACGCTTTTTTTGTATAGTAAACAGTGCGTTAAAATAGTATAAAATATTTTAATATAACAAGATAATAGTCGTCGCCCATCGTTGTTGGCCGAAATTTGAAAAGAAGACGTAAAATTAAAAAAGGATGGCTTTTCTCCGATACGCACATCTTCTGAACGAGTTATCCACAGTTTGTGCACAATCTCGCTCAGTCGATCTTGGGATAGGGGAAAAGAGGTCGCGATCGCTTTACTATTATTGTTTCAATCGATATAATGATCCCGTTCAGGGACGAATGGTTTTTCCTTGGGTTAAAGGCAAAACCCTCTGTATACAACAATAATCTTTTCCATCCAGGACAGGTATGGAGTCAACGTACTCAGCGAACAGTATTCAGGTTCTCAAAGGGCTCGAAGCGGTGCGCAAGCGGCCGGGAATGTACATCGGCTCGACGGGCATCGATGGGCTTCATCATCTCGTGTACGAGGTTGTGGACAACTCGATAGACGAGGCGCTTGAAGGCTACTGCGACGCGATAACCGTCGTGCTCGAACGCAACGATGTCGTCCGCGTCGAAGACGATGGCCGCGGCATTCCCGTGGGCATCCATCCGACCGAGGGCATTTCGGCGCTCGAACTCGTGATGACGCGCCTCCACGCCGGCGGCAAGTTCGACAAGAAGAACTACAAGGTTTCCGGCGGTCTTCACGGCGTAGGCGTTTCGGTGGTAAACGCGCTTTCCACATGGATGGACGTCAATGTTTACGTGGACGGCGAAGAATATTACCAGCGCTATCTGCAGGGCGTCCCCGTCGCCCCCGTGGCCAAGGTCGGAAAGACCGACAGGCGCGGCACGACGGTGCGCTACCAGGCCGATCCTACCATCTTCGAAGAGGTGGTCTACAGCTACGATGTCCTGGCGAACCGCCTGAGGGAAATGGCCTTTCTCAACAAAGGCGTCAAGATCGTCCTTATCGACGAACGTCTCAGCACGCCCAAAGTCGTCGAGTTCAAGTTCGAAGGCGGCCTCAAGCAGTTTGTCGAGTACCTGAACAAGAACAAGACGGTCCTGCACAAGGACGTGATCTATTTTGAAGGCACCCGCGACGATGTCGAAATAGAAGTAGGCATCCAGTACAACGACAGCTTCAACGAAGCCCTCTATTCCTATGTCAACGGCATCAACACGAGAGAAGGCGGCACCCACCTCATCGGGTTCAGGTCGGGCCTTTCACGTACCATCAACGAATTCTTCAAGAAATCGAAATATGTAAAGAAACTCGATGAGACCCTTTCGACGGACGACGTCAAGGAAGGCCTCACGGCGGTGCTCTCGGTCAAGGTCCTCGAACCTCAGTTTGAAGGGCAGACCAAGGGCAAGCTGGGGAACTCCGAGGTCCGCGGCATTGTCGACGGCTACTGCGCCGACCAGCTCGATCTCATTTTCCAGAAATATCCCGAGATCGTCGACGCCATCCTCGACAAGTGCGTTCTGGCGGCCAAGGCCCGCATCGCCGCCCGTCAGGCCCGCGAGCTCACACGGCGCAAGAACCTCCTCGACTCGGCGAGCTTGCCGGGAAAACTGGCCGATTGCCAGGAAAAAGATCCCAGCAAGTGCGAAATATTCCTCGTGGAGGGCGATTCGGCAGGCGGTTCGGCCAAGATGGGCAGGAACAGGGTCCATCAGGCCATCCTCGCGCTCTGGGGCAAGATGCTCAACGTCGAAAAGACACGCATTGACAAGATCATCGGCAACGACAAGCTCCAGCCCGTCATCGCCAGCCTAGGGGCCGGCTTGGGCCCCGAATTCGACGTGACCAAGCTCCGATACCACAAGATCATCATCATGGCCGATGCCGACGTGGACGGCTCGCATATCCGTACCCTTCTTCTCACCTTTTTTTACCGCTATATGACGGCGCTCATAGAAGGGGGCTACGTTTACCTCGCCATGCCTCCTCTCTATAAAATCACCTGGGACAAGGAATTGCGCTACGCTTACGACGACGCCGAAAAGGACAAGATCCTGGCAAGCATCGTCGGAAGGGATCCTTCCAAGGTGGCCATGCAGCGCTACAAAGGCTTGGGCGAGATGAATCCCGAGCAGCTTTGGGAGACGACCATGGATCCGGAGCGTCGCAATATGATCAGGATCACCATGGAAGACGCGGTGCTCGCGGAAGAAATGTTCACCACCCTGATGGGCGAACAGGTGGAACCCAGGCGGAGGTTCATAGAAGAGAACGCCCTGGCCGTCTCCAACCTCGATGTGTAGGAAAGCGATAAAATGGCAGAAACTGGAAGATTGATATCAGTCCCGATCGAAGACGAAATGAAGACCGACTATCTCACCTACGCGATGTCGGTCATCGTGGCCAGGGCTCTCCCCGACGTCCGCGACGGGCTCAAGCCCGTCCACCGACGCATCCTCTACGCGATGGAAGAGCTGGGGCTGCGCTATAACGCGGCGACGAAAAAATGCGCCCGCATCACCGGCGACGCGATGGGAAAATACCATCCGCACGGCGACTTTTCCCTCTATGACGCCCTCGTCCGCATGGCCCAGGATTTTTCGCTGCGCTATCCCCTCGTCTACGGCCAGGGCAACTTCGGCTCCATCGACGGCGATCCGCCCGCGGCCAGCCGCTATACCGAGGCCAAGCTCTCCCGCCTGGGCGAGGAGATGCTGGCCGACCTGGACAAGGATACCGTAGTCTTCGGCCCCAACTACGATGAGTCGCTGACGGAACCGCTCGTCCTGCCCTCGGCCTTTCCCAATCTTCTCGTCAACGGCTCTTCCGGCATCGCCGTCGGCATGGCCACCAACATGGCGCCCCACAACCTTCTGGAAGTGGGCGAAGCCATCGCCGCCTATATAGAAAATCCCGACATAGATCTCGAAGGCCTGATGAGGCACATAAAAGGCCCCGACTTTCCCACTGGCGGCATCATCTTCGGTCGGGAGGGCATCAGGGACGCCTATACGACGGGGCGGGGCAAGATCATCGTCCGCGGCAAGTTCATCATCGAGATGATGAAAAACGGCAGAGAGCAGATCGTCTTCACCGAAATTCCCTATGCCGTGAACAAGACGACCCTCATCACGCGCATCGCCGATCTCGTGAGGGACAAGATCCTCGACGGGGTCTCCGACCTCAGGGACGAGAGCGACAGGGACGGTCTGCGCATGGTGCTCGAGCTCAAGAAAGGCGCCATCCCCAAGCTCGTCCTCAACAGGCTTTTTACCCATACGGCATTGCAGTCCACCTTCGGCGTCATCAACCTCGCCCTCGTGGACGGAAGACCTAAGTGCTTATCCTTAAAGGAATTAGTTTCATTATTCGTCAAGCATCGCGTCGACGTGGTTACCCGCAGGTCGCGCTTCGAGCTGAGAAAGGCCGAAGAAAGAGCCCATCTCCTGCGCGGCATGGTCATCGCCCTGCGGAACATCGACGAGGTCGTGGCCATCATCAAGGCCAGCAAGAACGTGGAAGTGGCCAGACTGGCCCTTCAGCAGCGTTTTGAGCTGAGCGAGGTACAGGCCCAGGCCATCGTCGACATGAGGCTTGGAAGACTCACCAGTCTTGAAACTGAAAAGATCCTCGCCGAATTGGCCGAAATCGAGGCGAAAATCGCCTATCTCCAGGAACTGCTCGCCAGCGATGTCTTGATACTGAATGTCGTCAAACAGGAAACCATAGATATCGCGAAGAAATACGGCGACAAGCGCCGTACGGAGATCGTCGCCTCCAACGTTGAAGCCATCAATATCGAAGATCTGATCAAACCCGAGGAAATGGCCATTCTCATTTCCAATAAGGGTTTCATAAAGAGGGTTTCCGTACATCTCTACAGGTCTCAGGGCCGAGGCGGAAAAGGTTCCAATTCCACGACCCTGCTGGAAGAGGATTTTATAGAACAACTCTTTGTGGCCAATACACATAACTATCTTCTCTTCGTCACCAGCGCCGGAAAGGCCTATTGGCTGAAGGTGCACGAAATTCCCGAATCGAGCAGGCAGGCGCGCGGCGCTCACGTGAAGAGCCTGTTGGCCATCTCCCCCAACGAGGAGATAACGACCATCATCGACTTCAAGGAATTCTCGGACGATCAGTACATCCTCATGGGTACGCTCAGGGGTGTGGTCAAAAAAGTAGCCTTGAAGGACTTCATAAACGCCAAAACGCGCGGAATTATCGCCATTTATCTCGACGACGGCGATAAACTCGTGTCGGCATGCCTTACGAATGGTTCGGACGAAGCCGTCCTCATCACGAGAAACGGCCAGGCCCTGAGAATCCACGAAGAGCAGGTGAGGGTTATGGGACGCGCTTCCCGAGGCGTTCGCGGCATCATGCTCGCCGACAGCGACGAGTTGACGGCCATGCTTCGCGTAAACGACGAAGAGCTGATGCTTCTTTCCACCACCAACGGCTACGGAAAACGCGTGGCCTACGACAACTTCTCCAGCCATGGGCGCGGAACAAGAGGCCAGATGATCTACGTTCCGGACGATGTTTCAGGCGAAGTGGTCGGCGCCGTCTCCATTTCCGAACAAGACGAGGCCATGATAATCACTTCGATGGGCAAAACCATCAAAATCGAGGCGGAAACGGTCAGAATCCTGGGCAAGGGAGCGCGAGGCGTGCGAATCGTCAACATCAACGCCCCGGATTACGTCATTGGGCTTGATAAGGTCGTGATGGACGAAAGCGAAAAGATAGCCAATGCCGGTTCATTGACTGATGTCCTGGCTGATGCGTCGATTGGCGGCGCGAGCGATATCGGAATCGAAGTTCTCAACGACGATGAAGAAGCCGAGGGTTCTGTCCGGCCAACCGAAGAATCGGAGAATGATGAAAACTGATCTTGATATGATTGCGGCGTAAAGTGGGCTCCCGGGAAACCGGGAGCTTTTTTTATGTTTCACGTGAAACATTATGGCGGTCGTCCGTGAATCATCTTGCCGTAAAGCCAAGTGTTTCACGTGAAACATTCGGAGGGGAAGGATGCCGGCTGGATTCAGAATTTTCTGGAAAGCGAGTAGTCTATGAATTCCTTGAGGATCCCAAGCTTTTCGGCGTCGAGACCGGCGGTGTGGCGGGAAAGCTCGGCGAGACACTGTTCGGCTTTTTGCGCATAGGCGGCGGAGAGGGCCCTTACCTTGGTATCGATGCCATGGGCTCTCACAAGGTCCCGTATATGATCGACATCCCGCCTGGAGATATCCTGGTTGCCGAATATCGCGTAGAATCCCGGCTTTTCCGAGTCTTCGAGAACGTGGGTGAGCAGGATCATAAAAGGAGTTTTCTTGCCTTCTCGTATATCCGATCCCACGGGCTTGCCTAGCTCTTCCTCGTCGCCGAACAGGCCTAGATAATCGTCCTGAAGCTGAAAAAGAACGCCCAAATTCAGGCCGAGCGCCTCCAGGGCTGGGATCGCGTCGGCTCTTCCGGCGACGAGGGCTCCGGCGCAGAGGGGTAGGCATATCGTGTAACGGGCCGTCTTGTAGGTATAAACCTCGATAGTCGCTTTGAGGGCGGGAATTTCCGCGCGGGAGCCGAGGCGCACATCCTTTATCTGCGCGAGGCAGACATCGACGAGTTCGCGAGAAAAGAGTTTTCCCATTTCATAGCCAAAGCTTGTAATTAATTGCCAGGCAATGAAATAGTAGATATCGCCCGCGCATATTCCGATAGCGGCGCCAAGGTCGGCGGCGCCAAGGTTGGGGCTGCCTGAACCGGCGGCGCCGGCATGCGCCGCTTCGATCCTTTCGAACGTCTTGTGCATGGTGGGTTGGCCGCGCCGCATCTCGTCCTTGTCCATGATATCGTCGTGGACGAGGAGGCCGGCCTGGAAGAACTCGAGGGCCGCGGCGAGCCTCAGGGCTTTCTCGCGGCGAAGCTCTCTTTCCTCGGCGCCGGCCGAAAAAAGTTCGGAACTTAGGCATGCCAGAATGCCCCGCAGCATTTTTCCCGAGAGGATATAGTCTTTCATGACGGAAAATATCCGTCCCGAATCGCCGGAAAAGCCGGCGCAAGCGGAACCGCTCGCGGAAAGCTGTTCCTCAATGGCTTCGGCGATGTCTCCGCGCGTCGCGGAAGAATACTCGGAGAGTGTCATTGTGCCCCTTTTGTCGTATGTTCTCTCTTTTATAACACGAGTTTCCCGGAGGGGACAGGGTTGGCCGCGGTTTTCTCCCTAGGAAAAACAGCGGCGGAAGATGAGCGAGCCGATAAAAGCATAAAAAGACCTTCAGGCTCGCCTGAAGGTCTTTTGGTTTTCGCTTTTAGCGCGGCGCCAGGATTGGCGTCGATTCTCGGCTTTCAGGCCACGTAGGCTTCGAGCTTCTCCATCACTTCGGGAACGGAAATCTTCTTGAGCGCGGCTTTTTCAATCTGGCGGATCCTCTCCTTGGTGAGGTGCATCCTGTCGCCGATTTCCTTGAGGCTCATCGGACGTCTTCCGTTAATGCCGAAGCGATATTCAATGACCTGGCGTTCCTTGATGCTCAGCGTTTCGAGCACCGTGTTCAGGTCGTCCTTTAGGTTCAGCGCGTAAGCGTAGTTTTCGGGGGACTGGTACAGCGTGTTCTCCACGAAGTCGCCCACGACGCTGGCGTTTCTCTCGTCGTAAACCGGGCTGTCGAGCGAGACGAGATCCCTGGAGACGGCGATGATGTCCGCCACGTGTTCGGGATCCATGTTGAGGTAGGCGGCGACCTCCCTGATCTCGGCGTCTTCAGAAATGCCCTCAAAACCTTTGCGCGCTTTTTCGATCTGCACGAGTTCGTTGGCGCGGTTGAGGGGGAGGCGGATCATCCTGCTCTTCTCGCAGATGGCTTTGAGAATAGCCTGGCGGATCCACCAGACGGCGTAGGAGATGAAGTGGAAACCCTTCGAGACATCGTAGCGTTCAATCGCGTTCATCAGGCCAATATTTCCTTCGGAGATGAGATCCGAGAGGGGCATGCCCTGATTCTGATACTTTTTGGCGACATTGACGACGAATCGGAGATTGGATTTAACCAGCATGTCCTTGGCGAACTTGTCGCCGGCCGCTGCCTTCAGCGCATATTCATTTTCCTTCTCTCTCGAGAGGAGGGGGATCTTATTGATTTCCTTGAGATAGATAGAGAGGACGTTTTCGTCTGAATCGCTGGAACTGAACATCATGTTGGAATTACTTCTTTTGCTCATTGTCTTCTCTCCTTGATACTAAGTATACTGCAACATCCGTGCCAAAAACCTTCATCTAATAGAAGTATATGACGATATATTGCTATGTTGTTTTGGTATATATATTTATATAGCGCAGCCAAGCTTATATAAGAGATCGGGCTCAAAGATACGCGGGGCATTATGCGAAGAATTAACCGTCAAACGTGTCAAAATGACATGGTGCTCTCTGCAGAGGCGAAAACTGTGTGGTTTTGAAACGGTTCTGCTAAAAAACCCAGGGATCCGTACCGCATTTCGGTTCTAAAGTTCCCCGAGGCCGTGCACGCGGCCGCAGCAGCGGCTAAAGGGAAGGCCCGAACCGCAGATGCAGCGCTGCGAGGGGTCGGCTCGCTGTATCTGGTCCCTGCCGAAGCTTGCCTTGATTGTCCGGCGCTGCCCTTCGTCGAGCCCGAAGCTGGGAAAGCTAGGTTTGAAATGACGAAAGAAAATAAGTTTCTCGCAGCAGTCGTGATGATCGAGGAGAGAACCGGCCTTTATGTTTTTCCAGGCGTCTAGGACTATCCTTAAAACCGTCTCGCGCTCCTGGAAGGAATCGAAGCGGCTTCGCGGTTTCCTGGCCAGGTATGAGGCCATCTGTATATTCGTGAAAGCGTAAAAATCGTCGAGCTCGGCGGTAGGCTGCTTTCGCATGCCGTATCCGTTGATGTTTCGGAGATAGACACGGCGCGCGAAACCTCTCCTCCTAAGTTTTTGCGCAGAGGAAAGACTCTTTATCGCGAGCTCGCGTTTATCGAGCCTAAAAAGGGCTACCGAAAGCCAGTAAAGCGTTCGGGACAATTCCTCGGAACAGGAAGGCGGCGTGGCTTCGACCGCCAGGCGCAGCGTCTCTATCGCTTTATCAGGTCTGTGGAGGGCCAGTTCCCTGAGGCCTTTACGGAGCAACTGTGCCTCATTTTGTCTTTCTTGTTTATCCATATATACGCTGCTGATAAAAATATACAAAGGTATTCGCGCGCCGGCAAGTTATTCGAGGTCGGGAATCTCGTCGCAAGGGGCGAGAAGGACGACCAGGGAGCGCGGGACAAGCGAGACGGTGTTCTGATGGGGGAGGGATTCACAGGAAAGATCGGACCCGATGTCTTCGGGAGGCGCGGCGCCCGTGTCGAGAACCTTGTTCCAGGTCAAGCCGCGGGGGTGCCTGGGTACCGTGAAGCTGACCTGGTGATTCGAGGCGTTGAACATGAGATAGAAGTCGTCATCCGACACTTTGGAGGCGAACTCAGCCTTGGAACCGTCGATGAGGGCGGCGAGGGTGTGGTTTATGGAGGCCCAGTCGGGAGGAAGCCCCCGCTCGTCGAACCATGTTATGTCGGGGAGCTGGTTGCTGTCGTTGTCGAGTCCCGTGAAGAATTCGGGGCGCCTGAAGGCCGGATGCCTTCTCCTGAACCGGATGAGCGCGGAGCAGAAATGGAGGATGTCGGCGTGCCTGCTCACGAGGCTCCAGTCGTACCAGCTGGTTTCGTTGTCCTGGCAGTAGGCGTTGTTGTTGCCCCGCTGGGTTCTGCGGACTTCGTCGCCGCCGAGAAGCATGGGGGTGCCGATGGAGAGGAGGAGGGTCGCGAGGAAATTCTTGACCTGGCGGTTTCTCCTTTCCTCTATAGCGGGATCGGAGGATTCGCCCTCGACGCCGTTGTTCGCCGACCAGTTGGCGTTCATGCCGTCGCGATTGTCTTCCCCGTTCTCCTCATTGTGCTTTTTCGCGTAGCTGACGAGGTCGTTGAGGGTGAAGCCGTCGTGGGCGGTGATGAAATTGATGGAATGGAAGGGTTTTCGCCCGTCGCGGAGGAAGAGGTCGCTGGAGCCGGTGAGGCGCGTGGCCAGATGCATGGCGGCGCCTTTTTCTCCCTTCCAGAAACGGCGGATGTCGTCGCGGTACTTGTCGTTCCACTCAGCCCAGCGGCCGCCCGGAAAGGAACCTACTTGGTAAGCCCCGCCCGCGTCCCAGGCCTCGGCGATGATCTTGGTGTCGCGGAGCAGGGGATCTTCGGCGATGGATTCGATGACAGGCGGGTTTTCGAGGAGGCGGCCGCTCGAGTCGCGGCCGAGTATGGAGCCGAGATCGAAGCGGAAGCCGTCCACATGCATTTGTCCCACCCAGTATCTCAGGCAGTCCTGTATTAGCGTCCTCATGACGGGATGGTTGCAGTTCAGCGTGTTGCCGCAGCCTGAAAAATTCTGGTAGCGGGACCGGTCCTGGGCGAGGATGTAGTAGATGCTGTTGTCCAGGCCCCTGAAGCTCAGGGTGGGGCCTAGTTCGCTGCCTTCGGCCGTGTGGTTGAAGACCACGTCGAGGATGACCTCGATGCCGGCTTTGTGGAGTTCGCGCACCATGTACTTGAATTCGCGGACTTGCCGCGAGGGATCGTTTTCGTCGTGGGGCTCGCCGTCGACATAGGAATAAGTGGTCTTGGGAGCGAAGAAGGCGAGGGGCGAGTAGCCCCAGTAGTTGGCAACGAAGTCTCCCGTCCTTGGATTGCGCCTGAAACGCTCGACCGAATCGAATTCGTGGATGGGCAGGAGCTCGAGGCTCGTTATCGAAAGGGTCTTGAAGTAGTCGATCATCTCCGCGACGCCTCGGTAGGTGCCCGGATGGGCGACGGGAGGGAGGCCTTCGGGGGCTTCGCGTCCCATAAGACCGCGGGTGAGTCCGCGCACGTGGGTTTCGTAGATCACGCAGTCTTTCAGCGGATAGTTGAGGGGCGCGTCGCCCTCCCAGTCGAATTCGTCGTCCACCACCACGCATTTGGGGATGAGGGCGTCGTCGCGCTTATCGGAAAACGACATATCGGCTTCGGGGGAGGCGGGATCGTAGGCGAGGGCGCCTCCCAGGTCCCAGGAACCGTCGGTGAGCGCCTTGGCATAGGGGTCCACGAGGGCCCGGCTCATGTTGAAACGATGACCCAGCTTGGGCTTGAAGGGGCCGTCTGCGCGCCAGAGATAGAGGCTGTCCGCCTTGAGGCCCAGGACGTGGCAGTGCCAGATGTCCCCTGTCTTGTTCTTGACCGGATCCAGGGCAATTTCGTACGTAGGCTTGACGTCATGGGAATTCGCGTAGAGGCAGAGGCTGATTGCCGTGGCGTTGCGGGAAAATATGGAGAAATTGACCCCGTCCGAAAGGGGAATCGCCCCCATAAGGAGGGGATTCCCCGGCGTGACGAAGATTGACGAAGGCAGTTTCCCCATGGCGCTCACGTGAGGGAAATCAGACTTTCTTGAAGATGACGACGGCGTTCTGTCCGCCGAAACCCATGGAATTCTTGATGAAAGCCCTCACCGGCATGTGGATGCCGACGTTCGGCACGTAATCGAGATCGCATTCGGGATCGGGGTTGTCGTAGTTGATGGTAGCGTGGACGAAATCCTCGTTCATTCCCAGGATGGAAGCTATGGACTCTATGGCGCCGGCGGCGCCGATGCAGTGGCCGGTCATGGACTTGAGGCTGGAGATCTTGAGCTTGCGGGCGTGGTCGCCGAAGGCGGCCTTTATCGCCTTGGTCTCTATCGGGTCGTTGAGCGGGGTGGCGGTGCCGTGCGCGCTGACGTAATCGATATCCTCTGGCCGCATATGGGCGTCGGCGAGGGCGAGGCTGATGGCGCGCGCCACTCCCCTGCCTTCCGGGTCTGGGGCGGTGATATGGTGCGCGTCGCAGGTCTGGCCGAAACCGACCACCTCGGCGTAGATCTTGGCGCCGCGCGCCTTGGCGTGCTCGTACTCCTCGAGGAGAAGAATGCCGGCGCCCTCGGCCATGACGAAACCGTCCCTGTCGCGGTCGAAGGGGCGGGAGGCTTTCTGCGGATCGTCATTGCGCGTGGAGAGGGCCTGGATGTTGATGAAGGAGGCCATGCACATGCGCACGATGCTCGCCTCGGAGCCGCCCGAGAAGATCATGTCGGCGTAGTTGTCGCGGATGAGGCGCATTGCCTGGCCGATGGCGTCGGTGGCGGCCGCGCAGGCGGTGACGATGCACTGACAGGGGCCGGTGATATTAAGCGTGAGGGCTATCTGGGCCGGGCCGAAGTTGGCGAGGCCCTTGGCGACCGTGAGGGGGGGGACGCGGCCCGGCCCTCGTTCGGTCAGCCGGACCGCCGCTTCCTCTATGCTCGCCGAACCGCCTTGGCCGGTGCCTATGCAGACGCCCGTGCGTTCGGCGTCGAGCGCTTCCTTCGAAAGGCCGGCGTCCTGGAGGGCCTCGAGGGCAGCATAGACGGCAAACTGGGCGAAACGATCCATTTTTTTCGCCTCTTTGGCGTCCAGGCGCAGGGAGGCGTCGAAATTCTTGACTTCGCCGGCAATCTTCACGGCGAGGTCAGAGGATTCGATCATGGTGATGGGGCCGACGCCGGAACGCCCTTCCTTCACCGAAGTCCAAAACGAGGGAATATCGTTGCCGAGAGGGCTTACGACGCCCAGACCTGTCACTACGACTCTTCTTTGATTCATGGTCACATCCCCATTCCGCCGTCGACCTGGAGGACGACGCCGGTTACGTATGATGAAAGCGGTGAGCAGAGGAAAAGTGCGGCGTTCGCCGCTTCTTCCGCGCTGCCGACTCTCCCCAGAGGAATGGATTCTTTCAGTTTCTGCTTGAAATCCTCGGGTATCTTATCAGTCATCGAGGTTTCTATAAAGCCCGGAGCGATGGCGTTGACCCGCAGGTTCCTCGAGGCGACTTCCCGGGCGAGGCTCTTCGTGAAGCCGATGATGCCCGCCTTGGACGCGGAATAATTGGTCTGGCCGCCGTTGCCGGTGATGCCGACGACGCTGGATACGTTGAGGATGCAGCCGTCGCGCTGTTTCAGCATGGTTCGGACCACTGCCCGGCAGAGGAGGAAGGCGCTCTTCAGGTTGGTGTCGAGCACGGCGACCCAATCCTCGGTTTTCATGCGCATGAGGAGGCCGTCCCGGGTTATGCCCGCGTTGTTTACGAGAATGTCGATCTTGCCTTCCTTGGCGAGAACGGCCGAGACGGCGGCTTCTATCGATGCCTCGTTCGAGACATCGCAGGAGAGCCAGTAATCCCCGAGGACACCAGCCTCTCCTTTCTCGGATTGGACGGGCGCGCTTCGGGAGAAAACGTAGACTTTAGCCCCCTCGGACCGGAACCTGGCGGCTATGGCGGCGCCGATGCCGCGCGAGGCGCCGGTGACGACGCAGATTTTATCGGACAGCAGTTTTTCCATTGATGCATCCTCCGGAGGCTAGAGCGATTGTGATGAAATGGCGTCGAGGGTTCCGCCGGCAAGGCAGGGTATTTTCGATCCGAATGCCTTCCAGAGCCCCGCGAGCACCGTGCCGGGACCGGTTTCGAAGCAGCGTTCGAAACCATCGGCTGCGATTGCGCTTTCCTCGCTGATCCATCGCACGGGGCTTACGATCTGCGCCGAGGCGAACTGCTTGGCCTGGGTGCCCGAAGCGATTTTTGTTCCCGTTACGTTGGAATAGATAGCGGCTTTGGGATCGTGGAAAACGACGTCCTTCAGAATCTCCGCGAAAGCCTCGGACGCGGGCCCCATGATAGGCGAATGGAAGGCGCCAGAGACCTTGAGGCGCACGACGCGTTTGGCGCCGGCCGCCTTGAGCCTTTCCTCGGCCTGGGCCACGTCGGCCTCCGTGCCTGAGATGACGCATTGGACGGGGCTGTTGTAATTGGCCACCCAGACGTTTTTCAGCCCGGCTTCGGCTATCGTCCGCTCGATCTTGTCGGGAGCCAGAAAGAGCACGGCGCTCATGGTCGATCCGCCGGATTTCCGTCCGGCATCGTCCATGAGGCGGCCACGCTCGGCCACGAGCCTGAACATGTCGAAGAACGAGAGTATTCCGGCCTCAGCCAGAGCCGGCCATTCGCCTACGGAGAATCCGGCGAATCCCGTGGCCACGATGCCGTGTTCGCGGGCGCAGAGGGAGGCGGCCGAACCCGCCAGGGCGAGGGAAATCTGCGTATTCTTCGTCTGTTTTAGGGCTTCCTCGTCGCTCTCGAAGAGGAGCTTTCTCATGTCCGTTTTTGAAGCTTCCGATGCCAGCTCGAAGAGCTGGCGGACAGCCTTGCTCGTATCGTAGAAATCTTTGGCCATTCCGGGGTATTGGGCGCCTTGTCCGGGAAAAAGAAAGCAGGTTTTCAAGGGTTTTCCTCCTGGGATTTCTCAAACTGCCAAGCTAGGCTCATACGCATAGTATAATTTACAAAAACCCGAAAAATGTAAATAGCCGCCAAGGAGGCGAAAAAATGCCATGTTTCCCGCTGGCGAGGGCTTTCCCGCGCGGTTATACTCTTCCAATGCCTACCGATTCGACAATGATGATCGTGGAATGCATCCAATCCATTCCGGCCGGCCGGGTGCTCTCATATGGGGCTGTCGCGGAGATGTCGGGCAACCCGCTGAGAGCCTCCGGCGCCCGTCAGGTGGCCAGGATTCTCCATTCCATGTCGCGAAAATATGGCTTGCCCTGGTGGCGCGTCGTCAAAAAGGACGGGGCGATCGCGCTGGGCGCCGGCGAAGGAAAGGATCTTCAGCGTCAGCTCCTGGAAGCCGAAGGTGTCAAATTCTCGGCATCGGGAAAAATCGACATGACCATATTCGGTTTCCGCTGAGTCAGGCGCGGCTTGTCGCCTTATACCAGGAGAAACTGCGATCCGAGGACCCGCAGGCCTCTCGCGGCCATAAGATCGGTGAACTCGGGTCTCAGGAAAAGGCCGCGCACGAGCAGGTGTTCGACGCCTTTATTGTCGTAGTGGAAGCGAATCCTGTCGAGAATGCGGAATTCCAGGCCCAGTTCGCGAAAATCCTTGGTCACGTAGAGGAAGCGCACTATGCCTAAGCACCTTCCTTCCACCTGAACGACGGCGCCCGCCGCGGCCGCTATCGGACTTCCCCCGGCCTCGGTGATGTAATAGATGAAGCTGTTGGCGCGGCGGGCTTCCATGAAGTCTAAAACTTCGCTTTGTTCCAGCAGGGCTGCCGCGGCGGGCAGCCAGTCGAGGGCGTCGGTTCGGGCTTCCTCGACGAGGGCGGCCATGTCCAGGGGGCTGTCTTCCATCGTACAGTGTTCCACGGAAAACTCTTCGTCGAGGAGTTCCTCGTATTCCTCCGGCTCCGGCCCAAGGCGGGCAAGGCCCAAAGCCTCCCTCATGTCGTCCATCCAGGATTCGATGTACCGCCTGAGGACGGCGTTCTTGTATTCCCTGAACTGCAGATCTTCCTGAGGATATTCGGAGAGCACCTGCCTGAAAGCCTTGAACACCCCTTTGCCGTGGGACAGAGCCTTGAGGAGAGCCCGTTTGAGTTCGAGATTCTTGAGGCGGCCGCAGAAATTTTCCATCAAGCGGAATCCATCGGCGGGAGTCCACGCCGGCGGCGGGGCCAAGTTCGCGGGGAGCTCGCCTTCAGACCTCGTCACGAGTTCGCCCGTGCGTAGGTCGATGAGGCGGGACTTGGTCTGGTCTTCCATCGCGAAAATGATGCGTTCCAGGATTGTCTCGGTCAATTCGAAGGTGGGTTCGCCGTTCAGCATGCCTTCATTGTACACCATGAAGGGCTTTCGTGGTGCATGGAATTGTGGACAGAGGAGAATCGGCCCTGTATACTGGACAAAACAATGAAAGCGAACCTCCACCTTCACTCTAAATTCTCCGACGGCAGCCTCTGGCCCGAGGAAATCGCCCTCGGGGCGGCGCGCGAAGGCTTGGAGGCGGCCGCTCTCACCGACCACGACACGATGGGCGGTACCGAGCGTTTCGTGAACGCCTGCGCCCGCTTGGGCGTTCTGGGCCTTACCGCCTGCGAAATCGATGTGTCGGAGCCGGAAATAGAGTATAAAAGCGAAATCCTCGGCTATTTCCCCGGCAAGGCATCCTCCGAATGTCCCGCTACCCGCTCGATGCTGGCCACCGTCCTGGGGGAGAGGAGGAAAAGGCTCGAATATTATCTGTACTGGGCGAGGACGATCTTCAGGCGCGAAGACCTGACGATGGACGATCTTCTCGGCGACAAGCTGGCCGGCATGGACAGGGACAAGTTAGAGGGTCTGGATTCAGTTTCCTGGAGCAAGGTGGATCTTTTCCTCTACCTCAAGGCGCGCCGTCTAATTCCCGCCTACGCGACCTACAAGGGTTTCAAGAAAGAGTGGTTCGTGCCCGGCAAGTTCCCCAAGTACAAGCTTTCCAAGCCCGGCGTCAGGGAATGCGTGCGATCCATCCATGAAGACGGCGGTTTCGCCGTGATTCCTCATTTCGGGCATTTCTGGAACGACGATATCGATGCCATGGAGCGCCGCCGCGACAAGATATCGTCGCAGCTGGGTTTTTTCCGGAACTGCGGCGTGGATGGCATCGAGCTGTACTGGTATTCGGGCCGGCAGAAGACCGAGGAGATCAATGGGCTGATGGAGGAGATGGCCGGCCCGCTCGGTTTCTTCTTCACCTACGGTTCGGATTGCCATGGTCCGGGCACGGACAAGTATACCATGGACAAGTTTTCCGGCGATTTCGCCGGTTTCCCGAAGGTTTCCCGATAAAAGAAGACAGGAGTTTTCTATGGCACATTGCATCGTCCCCGCCGCCGAAGACATTCTCGACAAGGAATTCAAGGTGCTGGACAAGGGCTTCGTCAGGCTCGTCGACTATCTCGGCGGCGACGACCGCATCGTCCAGGCGGCGCGGGTTTCCTACGGAAAGGGGACGAAGAGCTACCGCGAGGACGCCGGCCTCATCGATTATCTGCTCCGCCATGAACATACCTCTCCCTTTGAGCAGGTCGTCCTCACCTTCCATGTGAAACTGCCCATCTTCGTGGCGCGCCAGTGGATCCGCCACAGGACGGCCAGGGTGAACGAGGTGTCGGGCCGCTATTCGGTCATGAAGGACGATTTCTATGTCCCGGCTCCCGTCGATCTGGCTTCCCAGAGCGACGACAACAAGCAGGGGCGGTCGGAGGAGCCGATGGCGGCTGACCAGGCGGCGAGGGTGCGCGAAATTCTGGAACGCGGGCAGAAGGAAGCGTACGGGGACTATTCCGGTCTGGTGGAGGAAGGGCTGGCCCGGGAAATCGCGCGCATCAACCTGCCTCTATCGCTCTACACCGAATGGTACTGGCAGATCGATCTGCACAATCTTTTCAGGTTCCTCATGCTCAGGCTGGACTCCCACGCGCAGAAGGAGATCAGGCTGTACGCGCGGGCAATGCTGGAAATGACGCGCGCCGTGGCGCCGAAGGCCACCGAAAGCTTCGAGCGCAACAGCTTGAGCGCGGTCCGCTTTACCGGCGCTGAGATGGCCGAGCTGAAACGAAGGCTGGCGGCCGACGCGGACGGCGCTTCCGTGTCGCTCCTCAAGGGCAAGGAACTCGAGCGCCTGGAGGAGAAGCTGAGGACGGGGAAACAGCTATAGCCGCCGGAAGTTCTTCACTTTTTCCAACGGATAAGAGCATCGCAAAACGCGCTTGCTTTTATTTTCCGATCCGACTGTGAAATGGATATGGAAAAAGGCTGTTCGTCCACAAGGCCGAGACTCGCAACAAGGTGTATACAACCGGAATACACAGATGATAGATCGTTATCGAGAGAGAGGGGGTAGTCCATCCGCGCTGAATCCTGTGATAAGTTGCTTTATTTTAACCAATCCTATTTTTTTCGATGATTCACCACATCATAAGGAATCAATATTATCGCGAGTACGGCTCGGACAAAGGGCCTTCGGGATTATAATAGTCACTGAAGCCTATCATGGTCTCTGTGCAATGACAGGTGAGTATACCTTACGAGAGTTTTTGAAGCGGCCCATATCAAGACAGTCGCGACGTCGGGACCTCTCCTCGTTTCGAGCGGGCTCTTGTTACGTTTCAATCTTCATAAATTGTTTGATACAGGCTACAATACCATATATACAAAACTGGTGCCACATCAGGTCTATGGCAGCGCCATAGCCAGGGTAATGGCGAAGCTTTCCTTGGATGGCCTCGTGGAAAAGAGCAGCAAAAAAGTCTCCAAACAGGCAATAAGCAAGTACGAAAATGGCCTGATGATACCCGACAGCTCCGTTATCATCGCGCGTCGCTGACGTACTCGGTGCGGGTAAGCTGATCGAATCGGCAGCTCGTTTTTGCTACTTCGAGCGGTGCTCGAACGCGAACTCGGAATCAAGCGTTCTGAAATTTCGCTCTTCGGACTTGCGGCCTTGAAGCGTCAATATGGGCTTTCAATGCAGGCGATCATGTGTAGTGCCGTATCGTATTGGATCATCATAGACTACTCATATGGGCAGTTCAGCAAGATGATCAGCTGACGGGATCCTGACCGCGAACCGGCACAGCTCGCCGCCCGAGAGGACAGAATCGAGGACGACAGCCTCGGTCTCCTTTTCGAACACGACATCGAAGAGAAACTTGACGTAACCCGCTGAACAAGCGCACCAGAGCGGCGGTACCCCGGCGCCCTTTTCCGTTATGGATGCCGACGCGAGCGGACAATGGCAGGCCAGCCTCCGTCTCTCCAGCTTGTCGGTGGCACGGAGATATCTATCGGGGTCATAGGGAATCTTTGTTATATATATGGTATCGCCCTTGCGAACACCTCCAAGGATTTCCGGCCGTTCCTCGACGAAATCGACGACGGCCATGGTTATCTTCTGTTCGAACCAGAGGGTCCCGTCCTCCGCGTGCCTGCGGAGGATTTCGACCTTGCGTCTGTGGTAGTCTGAAAGCCACTCGTCGATCGACCCGAGTTCGAGAAAGCGCTTCTTATCCAGGGCGAAGGCTGCGGCTGGTATCCCGTGGACGTTCCAGGAGAGCACTCGCTTGGCTTTATCAGGCCCGACTTCCGCCTTCAGGGCTTCCACGAAACGGGCCGTGACTGCGGGGTACGCTTCCGGCTGGCTGCCTTCTGCCGGAACGGTCACGCCATCCATTACGCGGCTGCGAACAACCTCTCCTTCGATGTTGGCGAGCCTGTCGGCCATCGTGGGGAGTACGCCAATAGGAAAGAGGTAGGCCATGAGCCGGATCGCCACCATCCCATTTTTCGCGGCCGCAAAGTAGCGCGCAGCGGGGACGAGAAAATCGTGGATAGACGCGCCTTTCGCGAGGTGCTCTAAGGCCCAGGCTTCGACCGCCGCGAGTTCCGGTTCCTCAAGCGACAATCCCCGGGCGGTTAACGATGATTCGAGCCCCGCGATAGCCAGAAAGGAGTCCCGAATCGCTTTTTCGTCGAGCCCCTGCTCCCTGAGCGAGGAGAGGTACTCAGTTTCCCTATACATCGCATCTCCTGATACGATCGTCTTTGTGGTGGAGGGTACGCAGGCCCCGGCTGACCAGCCGGCGAAAGCATCCCGAAAACGAAACTCTAGCATAAAGCAGGCACGGAAGAAATACTTTTGGGTCGGCGGAGCGATCGTGAGCGAGGGCGGGCGGACCACTTCGCCGCGCTGGTTGCGCGGACGCGTATGGACGGCGGGAGCCCCGGAAGCTAAACTTTCCAGTACAGCAGTGGTGCGGGGGAAATGCTTCAGAGTGTTCCACATGTTCCCCCGGGGAGAGATAGTATGACGAGTATTTGCGGTGTTGTTTGCGATATCTGCAAGGATTTTGGAGCGAACTGTCCGGGCTGTGCCGCTTTAGAAGGGAAGGTATATTGGGCCTCCTATGTCGGGGCCGACCTCTGTCCCCTTTACGATTGCTGTGTCAACGGAAAGAAGCTGCTTCATTGCGGAAAGTGCCGGGAATTGCCCTGCGCGGTGTATTACGACACCCGGGATCCTTCGGTAAGTGTGGCGGAACACGAGAAGGGAATACAAGAGCGGGTGGAGGTATTGCGGAAGCTGGGCTGAAAGTGCCCGGGTATGCGGCGTAAGATATCTTTATCCGAGAGGCGGTCCGGAGGCCTTATGGTACCGAAAAAGATTCCCGACACCGATTGGTTCGAGGAACAGCGCGATGTGTTCGCGGTCTACTTTGATGACACCCCCTGGCACGCGACGGGCGACCGGATCGTCAGGACTTTTGAATTGGCGCTTAGGAAATATGCGGGTAAGCTGGACAAATTGCCGGGGAATTTCCTCCCCATGGTAATGGACCAGTATCTGGCGTCGCGGTGGCACGAAATGTCCCACTCTCTGCCGGAGCTGGATGCCGGGGACATAAAGGAAAAGGTGGGATACCTCCACGCTTTCTGCCGTTTCGGCATCAAGAAATGGCCTTACCGGGCTTTCGAGGTAATACAGGATCTGGGCGGAAGTCGCTTCTGGTGCCGCGACGAGGAAGATGAGGAATTCGGGTTGTACTCTGACGGTCTAGCCCATTCGCTTTCGGAAGGCAAACGGCTTTTCCTGAGCGTAGTGGTGGAGGTGGAAGGGCGCTGGCACATGACCTATGGTCCGATACTGGACTGGATCGGTCTTTTCCCGGGGGACCTGGGATATTTCGCCTCTAAGGTCGCCCTCCAACTCTATGGGAAAGAGGGATTCTCCGCGGTCGTTCGCTTCAACCCAGTGCCCTTCTGGGCGGCCTGGACCTATGGGGTCATACCCGCCGTCTATCACGAGGGCGAGCCGGTAATGCAATGTTGGCTCCATGGAACGCTCGCCCCCGGCTTCGATGAGGCGCTCCCCTTGACATGGAGGCGCGACGACGCGGGGCCCAAAACCCGATGGACCTACCGCGACGATACCTTTTCCCGCAGGCGTCAGATTTTTATTGATCGCAAGACGGGTAAAGCGCTTGTGCTGGCGCGACGCCCCGGGGATTTCAACAAGATCATGGCGCTCCTCGGCCGCCGCTTCGAACAGGACGAAGAGCGTCCACTGAGCGTCAGCGCTTTGATGGGTGTGATAATCCAAGACATCCTGGGAGTGGAGGAGGAGGTCGCCGCCTGGGAGCGGCCCTTCGCGCGCTTCGACACGGCTCGATAGTTTTCCGCACAGAGGTTGTTATGACTAAAAAAATGAGCGCGCCCGCTCTTGTAAAGAAGATGCCGCGCGAGACCCTCGAATCGATACTCCTCGAACACATTGGGGAGGATGCAGCCCTTGAACGGCACATTATCATCGAGTACGGGACATCGACGACGGTGGCTCACTACAGGGAATTGGTTGACGGAATGTTTAGAGGCATAAGCGGATGGGGATATGACGGCTATGAGGAGGGCGACGCATACGATATCGCCCGAGAAATACAAGAAATGTTCGTCAAGGCGGAGAAAAAATCAGGCAATGAACAGGCGAATGCCGTTTTCGCGATTGCGCAGGCCGTGATCGAAGGCGTCATTCCCCGCCTCGATGAGTGCGATGATCATGACGGGAATTTATACGACATTGTTCATGAAGCGCTAGGTCGGGTCGAGTCCGTAGCGAACGCAGTAGATACAAATACTGCATTGCTAGGAGAAATCGCGTTATGGGCCAAAGATCTCTTGTCTTCGGGACGACTCGATGGTTGCGGAAATGGATGGGCTGAACAGTGTACTGACATTCTCGCGGCGACGGCCAGGACCGAGGCCGAGCGGGCAGCATTCATAGAAGCCCACCTCGACATCGACGATGTCAGGGAATTGGCTATTCGGGAAGCGTTCGCCGCGAAAGACTTCCAACGCTGCAAGGTTCTCTCGGCCGAAGGGATCTCCCGTGCGGAGAAAGACAACTTATCGGGTCTGGTCGACGGTTACCGCCAATCCTTAATCGAGGCGATGGACGTTTTGGGCGCTGGAAAAGATGCCGACGCCCTCGTTGAACAATGGACAATTGAGGCTTGGCGCGATACTTGGTTCATGATATTAAAAAGCCGGACACCGAAAGCGGAGTGGAAGGAGACGAGGGAGCGGGTTTTGGTGGCGTTGGAGTCGAAGGGGAAATGGGCATCTCTCCTTTCGTCGTTGTACGACTCTGAACGACTTTACGACAGATTGATGACGCTTTGCGAAAAAGACCAGGCGGTCCTTGTGACGTACTATCGGAAGCTTCTTAAAAAGTTCCCCACCCGCGTCGCTCCCCTTTTGCTGACATATATCCGCCAGAAGGCCGCTTCCGACTCCAACCGGAGTTCCTATCAGAGAACGGCGGCCCTTGCAGCGGACTACAGAGTCTGCGCCGGCGTCGATGCGGCTGCTGCACTCATTGACGAGCTTGAAGCGCAGTACCGGGCTCGTCGCGCGATGCGCGAGGAGCTGGAAAAAGTACGGCCTGTACGGCAACCCCCGGCAGCGAAAATCAAGCCCTTGTTACACGATCTTTTTTGACCTATTCTTTTTGCCATGCCCCGTCCCAAAAAAACCGAATCAGGCAAGCTTAAGATCGGCGATAACTGGAATGTCATCAGCATCATAGCGCTCTCGCAGAACAACCCGCTCAAGGCTGTTTCGGAATTTGTGGAGAATTCGATAGACGCGGGGGCGAAGAACGTGACCATCGTGCGCGGCAAACAAAAAAATGACCACTACATCAAGGTGATAGACGATGGTAGCGGTATCGAGGACTTCCGCTATGTCGCCACACATATCGGCGATTCGATCAAGCGAGAGCTCAAACGTAAAGGTGGGACGGATCTCCAAGGCGAGTTCGGGATCGGGCTTCTTTCTTTCTGGACGGTGGGCGAGATTTGCACGATCACCTCGACCGGAGAGGATGGCATCGCGCGAAGCATGCGACTCGTGAAGGGGAATCCTTCGTTCGTGCTGCGCGAAATAGGAACGTTGTTCGGCCGCCAAGGAACCGAACTCCTCATAAGCCCCATCCTTGCTGGGGTCCGTGCACTCTCGGCCGAAAAGATTCAAAACTTTCTCGCTTCGGAACTCCGGGATCGCATAACCAAAAGCGGTGTCCGCATTCGCATTGTGGACCACATGTCGCGCCGCGAACTCATCGTCGAGCCCCGTAAATTCAAGGGCAGGCTTATCCACCAGCTTCCTGAGGCGCGATGTCCCTTCGGTGAAGTTTACCTCGAACTCTATTTCGCCGAATCCACCCAGGATGTGGCGGTCGGGCTCTACAAGCGGGGGACGCGCGTGCTTTCCGATATTTCCCGGCTGGACCGATTTTCGGGCTCACCCTGGGATACGCGGCACATTGAGGGCCTCATCGATGTTCCCTTTCTTCAGCTCACACCGGGAACGCGCGATGGTATTATCCTTGACGAAGCGTACGAATCTTTTTGCGTAGCAATCGAACCTGTCGTCGGGGCTTTGATGGAGGTCCTCGATGAGCAGAGGCGGGCGGAAGATGAGGAAGCGAGCAGGCAAGTACTGAACCGCGTTACAAAAGCCTTCCGCGAAGCCTTTCTTTACTTGCCGAGCGAGGATTACGGCTGGCTTGCCGCCAAGACCCGTGATGCGAGAAAGGCCAGGGGCATCGGGGACGCGGACGCAGGGGCTGGACAGGATCAGGGCAAGTTCCCTCCCTCAGCACCGGACGAGCCCATCGGAATAGAAGGAGAAGGCGGAACCTCTGTTTTGGATGCTTCTTTCGGCGAATATATCCCTGAGACCTTGGAAAAAAAAGATGCGCAGAAGAGCTTTTTCGACTACGCGGGACCACTGTATAAGATCATGATTTCGCCGGCATCCTCCGTGATCGGGGTCGGGGAAAAGAAAAAACTCAAAGCGGTTGCACGGGATCGCGCGGGGCGCATGGTGGACATAGGCGTCTCCTTCGAATGGCGCGTTACGGAAGGAGGCGGTTCGCTCGATGGGATCGATTCGGCGTACGCGGAATACATCGCGCCCCAAGAACCTTGTGTCGCGGCGATCGAACTGAAGGCTGTGCAAGGCGATTTGATATTTTTTGCTAACGCTCTCGTCACGGTCACCGCGGAACTCGTCAAACGGCCGGGTGGAGCGGGCGGAGCCGTGAGGCGAGGTCTTCCCGGTTACACGTACCGAAAGGCTCCCGGCGAACTCTGGCGATCGAGGTACGAAGCCGAGACGTCGGTTATTGTGATCAACAACGCCCACGCGGACTTCATCTATGCTTCGCGCCAGCCCATGACGAAGCTGCGCTACATAGCCCGCCTTTTCGCGAAAGAACTTGTTCTCGCCAATTTTCCCGAGGCTACCAAGGAAGAACTGATCGAGCGCATGGTCGAGCTCACGCTCTATACCGAAGATAATCTTTAATAGGGATGATGACGGAGGCGCTTTGGCTCCTATAGCCGCACGCTTTTGTCCTCTCCCATGCCGTAGAGACGGGAAACGTCGATGGACTCGCCCTCCGGGGAGAGAAGTCTGCCTTCGAATCGCCCGAAGGGACCCGCGTAGTCGATTTCGGCGATGCCGAGCTTCACCTGGATATCGTGAGAAACCTCTGGATGGAAGATGAGATCCACGAGGCCTTCCGTATCCTGGATGTTCCAGGGCGATTCGCGGCCATAGGGGCGGGTGATCTTGACCGGGGGAAGAGGGTAGATGGCCCCATCGATCCAGAGGCGGTTTTCGTTGTAGCGGACCTGATCCCTCACCTGGTTGTCGGTGAGGTTGAAGCCGATCCTGCGGCCCGTTTCATCCATGCCGAAGCCGGTAATCCAATCGTAATGAAGCCGGTAGGGGTAGTAGCCTTTATGGTCGTCCAGGATGCCGGAGGACTGGCTGGGGTCGAAGGCATATTCGCGTCCGGCTACCTTGATGGCTCCCGAACAGGGCATGAGGATCTTCGCCGAATACATGGCGCGGCCGACGCCGAGGGGAAGGCAGACGAAGTATGGCGCGCAGGCTCCCTTCGAGAGGTCGAAACTGAGGTCTATGTCGAAACTTTCCTTCAGCGTCTTCCGGTTGGCGGCCGGGCTTTTTTTAAAACGCGACGCGGGGCTGTGGGAGGTGGCGCGGAGGCCGCAAAAATTCATTTCGGGATCGAGGCGGATGGAGAGGTGGTCGCCTCCGGCCGTCGCGTGGCTTTCCGTAAACTCGAAATTGTGGGGAAAAGAAAACCGGCTTCCGGGGAAAATGTGGCGAAAGCCGTATTTTTTCTTTTCTTTTCGGTTCCACAGGTCTATCGATGCCATGGTGAGGAATTTGGCGTCGTAGAGGACGGCGAGGAGGAACCAGTCGTCATTGCCTGCCTCGATGGCCTGCCACTCCTTGAGCCTGAGCCGCTTAAGGAATCGGGGAATGAGGTAGTGGTAGGGTTTTCGGGCATTGATGAGGTCGGTGATTCCGGGGAAGCCTTCCCAGGAGCCGTAGACGATGGAGCCGTCGCGGACGAGGGCCACGGGAGCGTGGGGAGGCTCCGGAGCCCCGAGTATCGACCGAGGTTCCGGGGGTTTTTGCGGTTGGGGATCAGACAAGGCCGTTCTCGTAGAGCTTGTAGAGGGCCTGGGTGCCCAGCTCGCCCATTCCCTCGGCCGAGACTTTCGTGAAGAGTTTTTCGGCGAGTTCGAGGAGGGGCAGGTTGAGTTTCATCTGCCTGGCCGCGTCGACGGCGATTCGCAGGTCCTTGAGGAAGTGCTTTACGTAGAAACCGGGGTTGAAATCGCCGTCGAGCATGCGAGGCACCATGTTGTTGAGCTGCCAGCTGCCCGCGGAGCCGCTTCCGATGGAGAGGAGAACGGTCCTGGGATCGAGGCCGGCCGCCTTCGCGTAGGTTATGGATTCGATGGCGCCCATGAGGCTGGCCGCTATGGATATCTGGTTGGCCATCTTGGTGTGCTGGCCGGCGCCGGGGCCGCCCTGTCGAACGACCGTTTTGCCCATGATGTCGAAAAGGGGCTTGACGGCGGCGAAGCTGTCTTCGTCGCCGCCCGCCATGATGGTAAGCGTCGCTTTTTTTGCGCCGATGTCGCCGCCCGAGACGGGGGCGTCGAGGGCGGCGAGGCCCTTGGCCTTGGCCGCGTCGTAAATTCGAACGGCCAGGTCGGGGCGCGAAGTGGTCATGTCGACGAGTATCGCTCCCGGTCTGGCGTTGTGGATGAGGCCGGAATCTCCGAAGTATACTTCTTCCACGTCGGAAGGATACCCGACCATGGTGATGACGACATCGCAGGCCTGGGCGAGGGTTGAAGGCGTCGCTATCCAGACGGCGCCGGCTTCTAATAGGTTTTTAGCCTTCTCGGCGGTTCTCGTATAGACAATCACCTTGCGGCCGGCGGAAAGCAGATGTCCGGCCATGGCGTTTCCCATGACGCCCAGGCCGATAAAGCCGATTGTTCTCGTTTCAGTAGGCATTTCATTCCTCCGGAAATTTTCGTGTACCTCTACTGTAGCCCTGCAAGCGGAAATGCGCAACCTTAGTATTTTTATGAAAAGTATTTTTTCATGTTGTTGTGAAATGAAAAATCTTACCATATACTTGGCGCACAGGAGGCTGGCAAAGATGATGTTGGACTCAAAAAATATCAATATTCGCCTCGAAGGCTATGCGGCGAGGCCTGACCATTACCTTATCGGCATCATGTCGGGAACGTCGCTCGACGGCGTCGACGCGGTGCTCACGAAAATTTCCACCTTGGCCGACGGTTCCATCGCGGAAGCCCAACTCGTCCACCAGGCATCGATTCCCTATTCGAGCGACCTGAAGGTCTTGCTGCTCGCGCTCTGCTCGCCGGAGACGGCGCGGATCGACGATCTTGTCTATGCCCATTTCGGGCTCTCGGAATGGTACGCGGCCACGGTCCGGAAGCTCCTCGACACAAGCGGTTTTCCCGCCGGGAAGGTGGACGCGCTCTGCCTTCACGGCCAGACCGTCTGGCACGCGCCCGTCCTCAGGCCTTTTCCCGCGCCCGGCGGCGGTTTCGTACCCGTAAAAGGCACGCTCCAGATAGGCTCGGGCTCGCTGCTCCGGGAACGCGCGGGCATCCCCGTGATTTTCGACTTCCGTTCGAGAGACATGGCCGCGGGCGGGGAAGGCGCGCCGCTCGCGCCGTACGTGGACGCCCTCCTCTTCGGGAGCCCGATGCGGGGACGGATCGTCCAGAATATAGGCGGCATCGGCAACGCGACGGTGATACCGGCCGCGTCGAAACGCGAGGGGATCTTCGCCTTCGACACCGGCCCTGGCAACATGATCATCGACGAGCTCATCCGAAGAAAGACGGGCGGCACGGAACATTACGACGAAGGCGGCCGCCGCGGGCGCGCCGGCAAGGTCGACGCTGCCCTCGTCGCGGCCCTCATGGCCGATGACTATTTCGCCAAGGCCCCGCCCAAAAGCACGGGCCGCGAGATGTACAACTCGGCCTTCGTCGACCGCCTCATCGACGAGGCGCGAAGACGAAGTCTCTCTTTCGGAGACATCGTCGCCACGACCACGGCCTTCACGGTCGAGAGCATCGCCCGCTCCTACCGCGATTTCATCTATGCGAAGACGAAGATCGACGACGTCGTCGTCGGCGGAGGCGGGGCGCTCAACGGCTTCCTCATGGACCTTCTGCGCGCTCGTCTGCCGGCCGACGTCACCCTCATGTCGACCGCGGATCTAGGCATTCCGGAGCAGGCGAGAGAAGCTATCGCCTTCGCCGTGCTCGGGCATGAGGCGCTCATGGGCAGGGCGGGCAACCTCCCGGCCGTGACGGGCGCGGCCCGGGATGTTATACTGGGCAACATCACGTTGTGATAGGGCATGAACGCGAAACGTTCATGCCGGACGCGGCCCCAGGCCGCGCCTATAAGCCAGACGGAGGAATCATGCCGAATTCGATAGTGCAGTTCATCACCAGCAAGGGTGAGATCAAGATGGAAGTGCTGGAAGACAAGACGCCGATAACCGCGGCCAATTTTCTGAATTATGTGAAATCGGGTTTCTACGACGGGACGATTTTCCACAGGATAATTCCCGGTTTCGTCGCCCAGGGCGGCGGTTTCGTGCCCGGAATGGATCAGAAGAACACGAAAGACCCGATCGTGAACGAAGCGGCGAAAGGGCCGTCCAATTCCCGCGGAACCCTATCCATGGCCCGAACCTCCGATCCCAACAGCGCGACGAGCCAGTTCTTCATCAATTTCGTGGACAACAAGAGCCTCGATTATCGCGGCCCCGGTCCCGGCGCCGGCTACTGCGTATTCGCCAAGGTGACCGAAGGCATGGACGTCGTGGACGCCATGGCCCAGGTTCCCACCGGCAGGCGCCCGCCTCACGCCGACGTTCCCAAGGAAGACATCGTTCTCATCGCCGCCAAAGTCCTGTAAATATGCCGACGACGCCCCAGGCCGGTTTTGCCACCGCCCGGGGCTTTCGTTGTTTTCGCCGCGTTTGAGATAGATTTATTCGATGTTCCTATTGACAAGAACGCGACGGACTGGCTATCATAGCCATGTTACTATTAATAGTAACATAAACACAAAACCAAGCCTCCCAAGGCCGGTACACATCGAGGTATCCATGTCGCGCAAAGCAATCGCCTCTTTCGCAGTCCTCGGCATCGTCATGCTCATCGTCTCCTGCGGATCCAGCGGCAAGAAAACGGTGGGAATCGCCAAATTCGTGGCTCACCCGAGCCTGGACGCGGTCGAACAGGGTATCATCGACGAAATCAAGGCGGCCAAGCCCGATGTCGAGCTGGACCAGCAGAACTCCAACGCCGACATGGCCACGGCGGGACAGATCGCCCAGCGCTTCAAGGAGCGAAAGGTGGCCGTCGCGGTCGGCATCGCGACGCCGACCGCGCAGGCCCTGGTCAATCAGATAAAGGACAGGCCTGTCGTCTACTCTGTGGTCACCGATCCCGTTTCGGCGGGCCTGGTCGAAAGCATGGACAAGGGCGGGGCGAATGTCACCGGAACCTCGGACATGACGCCTGTGCGTCAGCAGCTCGATATGCTCCTGTCGATGGCGCCGGTAAAAAGGCTCGGCCATCTCTATGCCTCGGGCGAGGCCAACTCCGTGGCTATCGCCGCGATCGTAAAGGCCTATTGCGAGGAAAAGGGCATCGAATACGTCGAAGCCACGGTCACGAATTCCTCCGAAGTCAAGTCAGCCCTCCTTTCCATCGCGGAACGGATCGACGGTTTGTACCTCGGCAACGACAACACGGTGTTTTCGGCCCTCAGCGCCGTCTCCGAAGTCACGCTCGCCAGGAAGATTCCCCTCATGTCAGCCGATCCCGTCTCGGCCGAGACAATTCCCGTGCTCGCCGCTCTGGGGTATGATTATTACCAAATGGGAAGAGAGACCGGAAAGATCGTCGTCCGGATCCTGAACGGTGAAAAGACCAAGGATATTCCCGGTTACCTGCCGACCGACCCCGAAGCCCTCGTCCTCGTCCTCAACCTGGATGTAGCCGCCGGTTTCGGCATCACGCTGGATCCCGCCCTCGTCGAGAGCGCCAAGGTCCTGATTTCAGGCGGTACGGTAACAAAGAAGTAAAGGAACCATGCTAGAAGGAATTTTGGTCGAGGGTCTGGTCTACGGGATCATGGCCCTCGGCGTTTTCATCAGTTTCAGGATTTTGGACTTTGCCGATCTCACGGTGGAAGGATCTTTTCCCGCCGGCGCGGCGGCGGCCGCGGCCATAGTGACGGCGGCCGCGAGGAATGGCCTCGGAACGGCGCAAGCCGGAGGATCCGGAGCCTTTGGAGCCCCTGGAGCCTGGCTCTCGACCCTCGCTCCCTTCGCCGCCATCCTGGCCGGCTTCGCGGCAGGCGGCCTCGCGGGGCTGGCTACTTCCCTGATTCACCATAGACTGAGGGTGCCTCCGCTTCTCGCGGGCATCGTCACCATGACGGGATTCTATTCTATAAACCTGCGCGTCCTGGGCGGAAAACCCAACCTGCCCCTCATCAGGAACAATCCGCTTCTGAACGGCGCGAGGACCTGGCTGGGTCCGGATGTTCCGCAGGATATCGCCCTTCTCCTCGCGGCGCTTCTGGCTGCCCTCGCCATCGCCGCCCTCCTGGATCTTTTCTTCCATACCGAAACCGGAATCGCGCTGGGAGCCCTCGGCGACAACGAAGCCTCCGTGATACAGGCAGGCGTCAATCCCTCGTCGCTCAGAACCCTGGGTATCGTGCTGGCCAACGGCCTCGCGGGGCTTTCGGGAGCCTTGGCCGCCTCCTATCAGGGCTTCGCCGATGTCAATTTCGGCGCCGGGGTGGTGGCGGCGGGCCTCGCTTCGGTGATGCTCGGCGAACTCATCCTGCGCTCGCAGTACATTGGGGTGCAGATTTTCCGCGTCCTCGTCGGCTCGATCCTCTTCAGGGCCCTCATGTACGCCGCCCGTTCCTGGGGGTATTTCGTGGGCATCACGCCGAACGACCTCCGCCTCCTCAACGCCCTCCTCATCGTAGGCGCTGTGGCCCTGTCCAAGTACACAGCGAAGCGCCCCCGAAGGGTTATCGCAGGCGGAGGCCGCCTATGATCCGCATTGAATCGGCCCTCGTCGCCTTTCCCCAGGGCGGCGGCGAAGACCGCGTCGTCCTGCGGGACCTGTCGCTCGGCGTTCCCCGCGGGCAGACTCTATCCATCATAGGCTCCAATGGGGCGGGCAAGAGCACCCTCCTCAACGCCATCGCCGGCACCGTGCCCCTGCGTTCGGGCACCATCGTCGTGGACGGCCGTGACTGCACGCGCGACCCCGAATGGATACGGGCGCGCTACGTCGGCAGGGTTCGCCAGAACCCGCTCGCGGGGACTGCCGGCGAGATGACGCTGCTCGACAACCTGGCCCTGGCTTCCCGAAAAGGTCCAAGGCGGCTCAGGCTCGCCGTGACGCCCGCTCTTTCGAGAGAGCTGGGCGAACGCGTGGCTGAACTGGGAATGGGGCTAGAAAACCGCCTTCGCGAGAACGTCTCCCGCCTTTCCGGCGGCCAGCGCCAGGCCCTCACCCTCCTCATGGCCGTGCTTTCGCGCCCCTCCGTCCTTCTTCTGGACGAGCATACGGCCGCCCTGGACCCCGCCAACGCCGAAATCGTGGCCAGCCTCACGAAACGCTTCGTCTCGGAATTCGGACTCACCGCGCTCATCGTCACGCACGACATGAAACGGGCGCTGGACCAGGCCGAACGCGTCGTGATGATGCACGAAGGCGGCATCGTCGCCGACGTATCGGGCGAGGAGAAATCCCGCATGAAGGTATCGGATCTCGTGGAACTCTTCCGTGCGGCGCGTGGCAGCGAATATGCCGAGGACAGGGACCTCCTGCGCTGACCGTCGATGCGCCACCGGCCGCCCGAACCGCCGCCCTGCTCCTCAACAACTCGCCGGCCGCGCGCGCCGGCGTTTTTTTTCGCTTCTTGACCGAGAGAGTAAAATATTTTTTTAGGTTCAAGCTTGTGCCTGGAAAATTATGCTATATAATGCAAGAGCTATTCCGAAGAAGTTATAGCACAATGGAGGTATCCTATGAGAAAAATGGCATTCCTAGCGCTGCTGACGGCCTTGCTCGCCCTCGCCGTCCCGCAGGTTTTCGCCGCCGGAGCGGAAAAAGTGCTCACGCTCGGCGTGGATCAGGAGGTTATCGGCCTCGATCCGAACATCGTGACATCCTTCTCCTCGCACAGGCGCGTGGACCTGCTCTACAACAAGCTCGTCAGGCATAACGAAAACCTGGAAATCGTGCCCGACCTCGCCGAAGACATCGACATTCCCAACAACGTCACCTACATCTTCAACCTCCGCAAGGGCGTCAAGTTCCACAACGGTCAGGAAATGACGGCCGATGATGTCGTGTTTTCGCTGAACAGGATCCTGGACACCAAGACCGCCTCGCCCGGCAGATCCTACCTCGCCACGGTCAAGTCGATCGAAAAACTCTCGGCCTATTCGGTGAAGGTCACGCTCCAGGCTCCCCTCGCTTCCTTCCTCGAAGGCCTTGCCTCCAACAACTGCGCCATCGTGTCCAAAGCGGCGGTCGAGCAGTACGGCAACCTCCAGAAGAACGTCGTCGGAACCGGACCCTTCATGCTGAAGGAATGGACCCCCGACAACTCCATGACCCTCGTGAAAAACCCCGACTACTTCGAGAAGGGCGCTCCCTACCTCGACAAAGTCATCTTCAGGATCATCCCAGAGCAGGCATCCCTCCTCGCCGGTGTCAAGTCGGGAACCCTCGATATGGCCACCATCAATGACGGATCCACCATCATGCTCGCCAAGCGGGACACGAACCTCGTCGTCATGCAGAAACCCGGCGTCAACGTCCGAACCTTCGGATTCAACGTCACGCACAAACCCTTCGACGATGAGCGCGTCCGCCAGGCCGTCTCCCTCGCGATCGACAGAAACGAAGTCGTGGCCGTGGCCGAATTCGGCATGGGCATGGCCTCTGGCCCGATCCCCGTCTCAGCCACCCAGTGGGCCCTCCCCCTCTCCAAGATTCCCTATTCCACGCCCGACTACGCCAAGGCCAAGGCCCTTCTCGCCCAGGCCGGCTATCCCAACGGATTCACCTTCAAGATCGTCACCGCCAACTCCTACGAGGGCGGACTCTCGGTAGCCCAGGTCATCCAGGACCAGCTCAAGAAAATCGGCGTCACCGCCGAGCTCGAAGTGGTCGAATGGGGCATCTACATCGACCGCTGGGTGAAACGCACCTTTGACGCGATGGTCGAACTCCGCGGCGGCTCCAGCGAGCCCGACCGCTTCCTCTACAGGATGATCCACTCCACCGGCGGCGTAAACAATTTCGTGTTCAAGGACGCCGAAGTGGACGCCCTCCTCGACAAAGGCCGCGCGCTCACGAAAGTGTCCGATCGCAAGCCCGTCTACGACCAGCTGCAGATTGCCCTCGCCACGAAGGCGCCCATCGTTTTCCTGTATTGCCCCCTCGAAACTCACGTCGTGAGCAAGAGCGTGAAGGGATTCAAGCAAGTCGGAAACGGAAGCCTCTATTTCCTCACCTACGCTCAGAAGTAAACGTTGAAATCGCATAACGTGATTTCATAGTACAAAAAGGATATGAAGGGGAACCCCGCGGTTTTTCGCGGGGTTCCCAATTCTCTCATAAACATTCTTGCATTGGGGCTCATAATGGGAAGATATATCGTCAGGCGGCTTTTATCCCTGATACCGGTACTCCTCGGCGTATCGATCATCGTGTTTTTTCTCGTCCGTCTCATACCGGGATCGTCGCTGCAGATGTATCTCGGAACTCAGGTGGAAACGACGCCCGAGCAGATGGTGGAACTCAAACGAATTTTCGGCGAGGACAAACCCGTGCCCGTGCTCTACATCGAATGGCTGGGCAGAGTCCTCAGGGGCGACTTCGGCTATTCCCTGCGCACGAGCAGGCCCATTCTGCCCGATATCCTGCAGCGGCTTCCCTTGAGCATAGAGATAACCATTTTCGCCCTGATCCTCGCCCTCGCGATCGGCATACCGCTCGGCATACTGTCCGCGATTAAGCAGCATCCTCTCACCGATGTGCTCATCCGCGTCGGCGGCCTCCTGGGATTGTCCCTGCCGCAGTTCTGGCTCGCCTCCCTCATGGTGATAGCCTTTTCGAACTTCCGCGGATGGATTCCCATGGGCAACTACGTGAGTTTTTTCAGCGCGCCGCTTCAGAACATTAGAATGCTCTTCTTTCCGTCACTGGCCATCGGGATAGGCCTCGCCGCCGTCATCATGCGCTACACCCGCAATTCCATGCTCGAAGTGCTGCAGATGGATTACATACGCACGGCCAAGGCGAAAGGGCTCAAGAAGAAGGTCGTCATCGTAAGGCACGCTTTAAGGAACGCCATTCTGCCCGTCATCACCGTGGCGGGGTTCAACACCGGCTATCTCCTCGGCGGCGCCATCGTCATCGAGGAAGTGTTCGCCCTTCCCGGCATGGGCCGGCTCGCGTTGTACGCCATATACCAGCGCGACTATCCTCTCATCCAGGGAATAATACTCCTCATCGCCGCCATGTTCGTTCTCGTGAACCTGGTGACCGATCTCATCTATGCGGCGGTGGATCCGCGCATCCGGCTCGACGACGGAGCGAGGTAGGATATGGCTGGAACAAGACTCGGGAAAAACGCGATCGCCCTCACCGGGCTCGCGATAATCGCCTTCTACATCGCCGTCATTATCGTCGCGCTTTTCTGGCTGCCCTACGATCCCGTGGCCATGAGCCCGGCCCACATGCTGGAAGCGCCTTCGATCCAAACGGGACACCTCTTCGGCACCGACGAGTTCGGCCGCGACATACTGTCGCGGATCATGCAGGGCTGCTCGGTTTCGCTGATCATATCCATCAGCGCCACCCTGATGGGCGCCGTCATCGGCACCCTCATGGGCATCTGGGCAGGATTCCTCGGCGGAAAATGGGACCAGTTCATCATGCGCATAGCCGACATCCTTTTCTCCTTCCCTTCACTGCTTCTCGCGATATTCATAATGGGAATCCTCGGAGAGAAAACGTATAACGTCATCATAGCGATAGGAATCGTCTACATACCGCAGTTCGCGAGGGTGAGCAGGGGCGCGATAATTACGCTGAAAGGCAGCGAATTCGTGCGCGCCGCCTTTTCCAACGGCGCCGGAAGAAGTTATGTGCTTTTTAAGCACCTTCTTCCCAACATAATGATGCCGCTCATCGTCCAGGTTTCGCTGTCGCTCAGCGTGGCCATCCTTCTCGAATCGGCCCTGAGCTTCCTGGGCCTCGGCATTCAGCCGCCCTATCCGTCCTGGGGCAACATGCTTTCGAGCGCGCGGAAATTCATGATGCTCGCGCCCTGGACGGCGATCTATCCCGGCATCGCGATCAGCTTTCTGGTGCTCGGCTTCAATCTTTTAGGCGACGGGCTGCGCGACATCCTCGATCCGCGCCTGCGGAACGTGAAGTGAGGGGCGGGAAATGAAACAACGCGGCGACGTGATTCTCAGCGTAAAGAATCTGAAAACATATTTCGACACTGAATACGGCATCGTGAAAGCAGTCGACGATATCTCCTTCGATGTCCGCCGGGGCGAAGTGCTCGGCATCGTGGGCGAGTCCGGCTCGGGCAAGTCGGTGACGAACCTTTCGCTGCTGCGGCTCGTCCCGACGCCTCCCGGACGCATCGCCGGCGGCCAGATATTCTTCGAAGGCAAGAATCTCCTCGAAGGGGACGAGGAAGACATAAGGCTGATCCGCGGCGGCAACATATCGATGATATTCCAGGACCCGATGACTTCCCTCAACCCTCTGTTGCGCATATCGCTGCAGATAGCCGAAGCCCTGCAGCTCCACCATGGTCTTTCGAAGAAAGAGGCCGTCGCCAAGGCCGTCGAGCTGCTCAAGGCGATAGGCATTCCGGACGCCGAAAGCCGCGCCCACGACTATCCGCACCAATTCTCGGGCGGCATGCGCCAGCGCGTTATGATAGCGATGGCCATCAGCTGCAGCCCCGACATTCTCATCGCCGACGAGCCGACGACGGCGCTCGACGTCACGATCCAGGCGCAGATACTCGATCTCATAAAAGGCCTTTCCGACAAGAACACCATGTCAGTGATCCTGATAACTCACGACCTGGGCGTCGTGGCTGGCATATGCGATTCGGTCTGCGTGATGTACGCGGGGCGCATCGTGGAGAAGGCCGGCGTCGACGAACTGTTCCGCGATCCGAAACACCCTTATACGATCGGCCTTCTCGATTCGATACCGCGCATCGACGCGGCGGGGCGGCAGAGGCTGTATTCCATTCCAGGCGCGCCGCCCAATCTCGTGAACCTTCCGGCGGGCTGTCCCTTCTATCCCCGCTGCGAAAAGGGGATGGATGTCTGCACTAAGGCCTTCCCGCCGGAAACGAGTTTCGGCGCGACAGGGTCAGGCGCGGCGGGCGGCGCGACGCGGTCGGTGCGCTGCTGGCTTCATGCCGAAGGATCCCACGATGCCCGATAAAGCGACCCTGCTCGAAGTGAAGAATCTCAAGGTATATTTCCCCATCGAAAAGGGAATCCTGATGCGCCGTCGGGTCGGCTGGCTCAAAGCGGTGGACGATATCAGCTTTTCCCTGAAAAAGGGCGAATCGCTCGGCCTCGTGGGCGAGTCGGGCTGCGGCAAGTCGACGACGGCGATGGCCATCGCCCAACTTCAGAGCGCGACGGGCGGGGAAATCCTCTTCGAAGGAAAAAATCTCCGCGCACTGTCGCCCAAGGAGCTGTACGAGGCGCGCCGGAATTTCCAGATCGTCTTCCAGGATCCCTATTCGTCGCTGGATCCGAGGATGAAGGCCGCCGACATCATCGCCGAGCCCCTGCGCATCTACGCGAAGAGGGGAGCGCTCAACCTTACAGAAGAGCAGATCAAGGCCAAGACCGTCTCCTTGATGGAAAAAGTGGGTCTTCTGCCTTCGTTCGGAAGCCGCTATCCCCACGAATTCTCGGGCGGCCAGCGGCAGCGCATCGGCATCGCGCGAGCCCTCGCCCTCGAGCCCAAGCTAATCATCGCCGACGAGCCGGTGAGCGCCCTCGATGTGTCCATCCAGTCGCAGATTCTCAATCTTCTCAAGGATCTGCAGGACGAGTTCGATCTCACCTTTCTCTTCATCGCGCACAATCTCGCGGTCGTGGAGTATTTCTGCTCCAGGATCGTGGTGATGTATCTGGGAACTATAGCGGAAATAGCCGATTCGGCGGTTCTCTACGAAAAGCCCATGCATCCCTACACTCGCGCGCTGCTGTCGGCCGTGCCGATTCCCGATCCGCCCAAGGAGCGCCTGCGCAAGCGCATCATATTGAAGGGCGACGTGCCGTCGCCCACGAAGGAAAGGGCCGGCTGTCCCTTCAGGGAACGCTGTTCCGAGGCCATGGAGCGCTGCGCCGCGAGCGTGCCGCCTCTCGTGGAAGCCGAGGCCGGCCATCAGGTAGCCTGCTTCCTGTATTCATGAGGAGGGCAGCCATGTCGCCGCTTATCGAAGACGCAAAGTTGGGCGATATAGATTCCTGCGCGCGAATCGCCTGTGAATCAGAAATAGGAAAGCGCTACGGCTTCATGCGCGCCGCCCTCGCCGAAAAAATGCGCGCAGGCCTGGCCTCGGGCGCCATCATCGTGGTCGCCCGCGAAGGCGCAGGAATGCCTGACGCCGGCGGAGGGGCCCCACGCGGTATTCTCGGTTTCGCCTGGATCGACCCGCGCGGGGCTTTCGGTTCCGCGCCCTATCTGAAGCTCATCGCCGTCGACACGAACAAACGGTCAGGCGGCGTCGGTTCGGCCCTTCTCGCCGAGTTCGAAAGGCGCACGCTCGCCATCGGCAGAGTCTGGACGCTCATGGTGTCGGACTTCAACCTGGGCGCCGTTGCCTTCTACGAGAAACATGGGTACTGTAAAGCAGGGGCCATTCCCGGTTTCGCCGTCGATGGCATCGCGGAGATATTGATGGTGAAGAAAAAGACATGAGTGAAGATCAGCTGGCCGGCGCGATAAACGCTATCGCCGAACGCGCTCTTTCGCGGAAACTCGCCGCGGGACTCGTCGTGAGAATCGAGCGCGGCGCCCAGCCGATGTTTGAACATGCCTACGGACACGCGCTCGTCGCGGCGAACCGCCACGATCCCATGACCACGGGAACGAAATTCGACCTCGCTTCCCTCACGAAATTATTCACCACGACGGCCGCCCTGCGTCTCGCGACGGGGAAAAGAATTCCCCTCGACGCGCCGTTGCGCGACATCGAATTTACCGCCAGAATGTCGTCAGGACATCCCCTGCTCGAGAAGGCTTTTTCCGCAATCACGGTCAGAAAGCTGATGACGCATTCAAGCGGCCTGCATTACTGGTATCCGTTCTACGCCACGGGAGGCGGTGATTTCGCTTCCATAATGGAAAGCGTCCTGGGGCGCTTTCCCCTCGGCGGCGAGATCGTCTACTCCGACCTTAACTACATGCTTCTCGGAAAGATCGTGGAAAGCGCGAGCGGATTTCCGCTGAAAGCGGCGATGCGCGATATCGTCTGCGGACCGTTAAAGTTGGCCGACACAGGATACAGACTCGAGCGCGGTCCCTTCGCCGCGACGGAATTCGGGAATCTCATAGAGAAGAAAATGGTGGAGGATCTCGGTCTCGTCTTTTCGAGCTGGCGCCCGGATGGCATTCCTTTCGTGGGCGAGCCTGACGACGGGAACTGCCACTACTTTTTCAGCGGCGTGGCAGGCCACGCCGGCGTCTTCTCGACGGCGCGCGACCTCTGCGCTCTGGGGAATGTGTATCTGGATCCGAACGGCCACAACGGATTCATCTCGCCGAGCCTTGTCGCTGAAGCCGGCCGGGATCACGGAGGGAATCGCGGCCTTGGATTCCAGCTGGGCGAACTCTATCCGGGCGGCGGCTTCGGCCACACCGGGTTCACCGGAACCTATCTTTATCTCAACCGAGAAACGCAAATAGCGGTCGCCATACTCGCCAACCGCCTCCATGTCGAGACGCCGCAGAACATCAACGAGTTGAGGAAAGAGCTCGTCGGCGCGGTACTCCGGGAACTCTGAAAGGCCGAAGCCGACCTGGACCCTATCTTGACGCGCTCTCTCAATTCATGGATTCATGTAACGCTCAAAAAAAGTTCCGTAAAAAGGAACGGCGTTCAAACGCCGCTATAGCCTCACTGCATTGGCGGCAAGTCTCCGCCACGCGGCGGGTCCGCGCGCCGCGGTCTCCGCTGAACAAGCCGGGAGAATGAACATCGTGTACGGTATCGATTTTGGAACCTCCAATACTGTCGTCTCCATCGAATCAGGCGGAAAATCGGAAGTGGTGGATCTGGGCGGCGGCGAAAAAGTGCTGCCTTCCATCATGTTTTTCGAAAGAGACAAACCTGTCGCGATCGGGACCGAGGGAATACGCGAATATTCGGCGGCTTTGGAGCGGCACAGGCTCTCGAGGGATCTGTACCGGCATTTTCGGCTCTTCCAGGCCCTGAAGCTCGCGCTCAAGGACGAATATTTCGAAGGTTCCCATGTTTTCGGAAAGTATTGGAGCGGGGAAGCCCTGACCGGCCTCTTCCTCCGCGAAGTGAGGCGGAGAGCCGACGCGAGCCGCGGAAAGGCGAGAAGAGAGGTTGTCCTGGGCAGGCCGGTGCGCCTCGCCGAGACTCCCGAAAAAGACGCTCTCATCCAGAAGCGCTTCGAGGACGCCTGCCGCCTCGCGGGATTCGAGGAAGTGCATTTCGTCAAGGAACCGGTCGCGGCGATGGCGAGCCTCATCGGCGACGTCAAAGGATGCACGCTCGTGTTCGATTTCGGCGGCGGCACGCTGGACATCACCGTGGCGAGACTCCTGGACGACGGCATCGAGATTCTCTCGAGCGAAGGCGCCAACCTGGGCGGCTATATCTTGGACGAAGACCTCTCGCGCGGCCGCATCATCAGGCATTTCGGCTACGGCGGCCACATCAGGACGATGACGGGAAAGAGTCTCGAGATTCCGCGCTGGATAACGAATCAGGTGGCCTCATTCTACGCGCTTCCCCTCGGCGACGTGGTCAAGACCAAGCAGACCATCCAGGAACTGATGTATGACGCCGACAGGAAATCTGAACTCAAAGGCCTTATCCAGTTCCTGGACAGAAACCTCGCCTTCGGTCTCTTCGAAAAAATCGACGACGCGAAGATCGCGCTATCATCGCGGGACGCGGCGTCGGTCGAGTTCGACCTGCCGCCCCATATCGCCCTCCGGGAGAGGATCAGCAGAAGCGATTTCGAGCAAATCATCGAAAAGAGGGTGCTCGCCGCCGAGGCT